>ERZ779832.136-NODE-136-length-28229-cov-67.4873_pt1 | contig 28229 bp, 29 predicted proteins | sample MGYA00511250_ERZ779832 | MGnify/ENA primary metagenome ERZ779832 (study PRJEB29588, sample SAMEA2154726) | human gut metagenome | biome: human gut; feature: human-associated habitat; material: faeces | place: Denmark | collected 2008/2010 ...
CCTGTCTGCCATTAAACAAGCTGTTGAGGAAGCAAATGAGCAAATCCTTGTTCATTGCTGTTCCAAAAATTCGCTTGAAACCGAAGTCGGTCAGCAAGCTGATGTATCTTTCTTCTACCTGTTTCATAATCATCTGTTTTAAAAATCCATGCCGCAAAGGGCGACTCTAGTTAAAAGAATGATAAAACCTTTTCTAATTTAATAATTGCTTGGCAGAAACTTCTACTACCCCGCCATTTCCGTCACTAATGACAACAGGACGACTGTATAAAGCCTTTTCTACCAACATATCATGCTGAGCTTCAACTAAGCCTGATTCAACTTTGTTGATAAAGCCCTCAATCTCACTTTCACTCATAATCCTTAATCCTTTTAAATTTAACAATATCCTTAATCTTTGTTGGAATAAGATCTGGTTGCTAAAGTAGTTTTAAATTCTTTGGATGCAAATATACTGCAAAATCTTGATAACGCCAAATATTTGAATGAAATTAACATCATTATTGGCCAAACAACTGAACTTCGCATATCAGGAAGTTAAAGGACTGAACTTTCGCAGTGCGAAAGTTCAGTTATTTAATTATAGACCCTTCTTGCACTATTATACTTCCTTCCAGTCAACCAGTCCCTTTCCCATATCATCCAGTTCTATGGCAAGAGCAATCACCTTGCGCTTATCAGCCTTGAAAGGTTCGGCATACTGCTTGGCTTTCATCTGCTCCGTGGCAGCATCCACACCACCGTTATTGCTCAGCTTCAACTCCAGCACATAGATGAAATTGGTGTTTTCTACCACCATATCAATCCTGCCCGTAGCAATCATCTTTTCTACTTCTACCCGGCAGCCGATAGCATAGAAGATGGTGCTCATAATCAGTCGGTAGCGCTCCTCCATATCCATGCTGGCAAGCTTCTTGTTGCTGTAGGGCACGTCAGCTATGAGAGCCTTCAGGCATTTCATGGCTTCGGGAAGATTGCCAAGGCTGAGGTGAACATTCAGAAATGCCTGGGTAGATTGAAGGTCATTATTCTTGCGCATGGCAAGCGTTGGCAACACGATTTCATTCAAGGCTTGCCGAACCTCGAAGTTAGGAATGCCAAGAAGATAAGTTCCGTTTATGTAACCCTTAATCGTGAGATAGCCCGACTGATAGAGAAACAGCTCTGCTCCACCGCCTGTTACGTCAGAAGTTTCTATGATTGTGTCCAACAGGGCACTATGATCAAAATCCTTCAAACGAATCTCCATGTCATCCACAAACTTTGGAAGCAGCGAGGTTGCACCCGATGAAGCCCAGTAGTTCCTCAGTTTAGAATCAGCGAGTGCATTGATAAGACTGAAGGGATTGAAGACATCAACCATATTTTCATGGCTGAAATGATAGCCATCATAATAAGCTGTCAATTGCACTACAGCTTCATCGAAAGTCCATCCCTTACTTGCTGCCAACTTGTTGATTTCCGGTTTGAAATCACGTAAGACTTCTTCCTTCGTGATACCGCAGAGAGCCGCATACGCAGAATCAAAGCTGATATTGCTCAGATTATTGAGTACAGAGAAAAGAGAAATCTGCGTAAACTTGGTGATGCCAGTGATGAAGACAAACTTCTCGTATTTATCATCTGCCTTGAGAATGGCAAAAACTTCACGATAAACAGCGGTACATGCTTCGTGATAAGGAGTCTTCCAGGAATGCTGCAATGGAGAATCGTATTCATCGATGAGGATGGCAACCTGCTGTCCGGTTTGCTCATACGCCCCCACGATTATTGCATTGAAGCGGTCGGCAAGTTTGGCGGTTGGCTTAGGTGTAATACCATATTCCTTCTCTAATCTGTCGAAAGTGATGTCGAGATAAGAGCGCAAAGTTTCCGGTTCTGCACCTGCACGACTCATATCGAGTCTGATGACAGGACGCTTCACCCATTCCGTCTCCAGCTGCATGATCTTCAACCCCTCAAAGAGTTCCTTCTTACCCATGAAGTAGGCTTCGAGCGTATCGACCAGCACAGATTTACCAAAGCGGCGTGGGCGGCTCAGGTAATTATACGTTTTGTTTCTGTTGGCAAGTTGCCAGATGATATCTGTCTTGTCAACATAAAGGTATCCATCCTTTCTGATTTTCTCGAAAGACTGGATGCCTACAGGTAATTTTCTATCATTTATCTCTACCATAATTCCTAATCTTTGTTTTCCAATTGCAAATTTACGATTATTTTCCGAAACCGCCATACTTTTCTCATCTTTTTTGCACTTTCAAAATAATTACTTACTGAACCTCGCATATCAGGAAGTTAAGGAGTTAAGGAAGTTAAGGAGTTAAGACGTATGTCTTGCAGCTTAAAAAACTACGCCAAAAAGACTGTTGTCTTAACTCCTAGCGAACGTAGGGAGCGATAACTCATTTAACTTCTTTAACTCATTTAACTCTTTAACTCCTTTACCTCCTGAACCTGCAAAACCTGAATCTAATATGCGAAACTTCAAGTTTTCCGCGTTAATATTTGTTTAAAAATCAGTCCTTTTTCGGTATCATTAACTTCTTTTATCTGATAATTGTTTAACACAACATAAGACGGGATTCCCTACCCCACTCGCTTTTCAAAGATTTCAGCGGTAAGAAAAGAGGAAAAAAGGGACCCTAAAAAAAAGGCACCCCTTTCGGAACCCAAAATAAATGCTTAAAATATGTAAAAATGGACTGAATTCTTAAAATATGTTTATAAAAAGCGAAAAACACCCTTCACCACCCTTCACCCGTAACTATTTGACACATAAAACCTTAAATAAAAAGGTGAAGGGTGAAGGTTTGAAAACTCTTTTTTATATATACGCGCGGCAAGGGAAAAATGAAAGGGTACCCTAGGGTCAAAAATCGGAAAAACCCTAAAAAAAGAATATAATATAAGATTTAAAATATACCCTTCACCCTTCACCTCGTCACTTTTCCGATGTTTCGCTTCTTCACTACTTCTTCTTCGAAATACCCCTACAAAAATGGGCGCAAAAATGCTGCGTTAAAAACTTTAACCTAGGTTATTCTTTGTAAAAATCGAGCTCTATAGAGCTCTCCGCCTAAGTAAAACATTTTGTTTACCTTCGCAACAAGTTAATAACAAAGAATAAAACAATGAAAAATTTACGAAATTTTATGGCAGAACTCGAAGAAGAAGCCAGATTTAAGCTGGCTATCGCAAAGACATGTGGTGTATCACCAACTAGGATTCTTAAAGAAACTGGTGGAAAGAACACTATCGATAAGAGGATAGATAACATGACGCTCATACCTGAATACATATTCGCTATGGATAGAGCCATCAAAACCATTCTCATGGAAAAAGACGAAGACGATGCCTTCGAAAGTAAGACCTGGATACATGAAGAAAATGTCCATCATAAAACAAGATTCCAGTATTATTGCGATGAAGTGTACATATGGGAACAGAATAAAGGTTCGGTATACTGGAGGGAACATAACAGAGCATGGAGCTACTGGAGAGAAGCCCTTCCCTACAAGAAAATTACTAATCATCTTAAAAAATTATTAGAAGATACAGATTCATAAAAACCCAAAAGAAATGAAAGAAAACAAAACCACAAACGAGACCGGAAATAACCCGGAAACAGAACAGGAGAAAGAGGTCTTGCCCTCTTTTTTCCAGACTCTGAAGACCTCTACCAGCAAGCCTCTCCCCAACAGAGAGGTGCTGGAGTACAACATCATGCATTCGGCACCGGTGAAAACCAATACCGAAGGCTACAGGTCGATGATAAAGGTGGACAAGAGAACGGCAGAGGACATCAAGCACCGGCTGCCCTGCATCACTCCCAGCGTGCAGCTCAAGGGAAACTCCAAGAAGCTGACTGACTTCCAAAAGGAAACCTATTGGCTGATGCTCGATTATGACGACGTGCCCCCCAAAAACATCGCGGCACTCAGGCAGGCCGCCCGGAAAATCCCCTTCACCATGATCTTCTACATCACCGTCTCGGGCAAGGGATTCCGCATCCTGCTCAGATATATGCGGCCTGAAGGATGCAATCTCACTGCCACCGAACTCCACCTGCTCGCCATCAGGAAAGCCATGAGCGTGTACGACAAACTGCTGGGTATCAGCTGCGACAAGCAATGCCAGGACATGGTGAGAAGCTGCGGACTGGCTTACGACCCCGAGGCTTACTTCAACTGGAATGCCGAGGTCTTCGCCATCACCCGGGAGGAGGTAGAGGAATTCGAAAAAGCCACAAAGCAACAGGAGGAACAGAACAGAAAAAGGCAGACGGAGGCTGAAAAAACCAGAAAGAAAAGCCCTCGCAAACAGGAAGACGAGGCGCCATCCAAAACGCTCACTACCGAAGAGATTCTGCAGTATGTAGACAAACTGGCGGAGAGCTGGGAAGAGCGGTTTGAGGAGCATCATCACAACAGCTACGTAGTAAGATACGCCACATTCTGCCTCTGTTTCGGAGCCGAAAAGGAGGAGGCTGTGAAACACATGGCAGATAAGTTTGGCGGCGAATATGCCGATACCGAGCGGGTGGCACGGGAGATTTACAAGCATACCGAGCGGCTGGGAACCTGGAAGATAAGACAGCAGGGAGATGATGAGCAGAAACGCTATACCAGCATGAGAGCACTGCTGGGATGGCTGGGAGCCCGATATGAAATGCACCACAACACGCTGAGCAACCAGTATGAAGTGCGCGCCATCAACACCGGAGAGAAACTCTATCTCGACTGGACCGAAGTGGATACACGGGTGAGCAATTCCCTGTTCGTGAAGATGGAACTGGAGAACATCTGTACCACCCAGAAAAAGCTGGATACGGTGATAAGAAGTAACTTCAGTCCCGAATTCAACCCCATGGAGGAATATCTGAAGAGTCTGCCGAAATGGGACCGGAAGACTGACTATATCGCTGAATTGGCCCATCGGGTAACCGTGATGCAGACCGGCGGTTACCGCCCACACGTGGGGGGCGTACCGGTGACGCAGCCGGGCGTTTCCCGCCATACGGAGGAGGATTTTGCCTATGCCTTCAAGAAATGGCTGGTCAACATGGTGGTTTGCTGGGTTCGGCCCGATGTCACCAACCAGTCTATCATGGTTTTCGTAGGCAAGGGCGGCATCTTCAAGACCACGTTTTTCGACCATCTTCTGCCGCCCCATCTGCGCAAGTATTTCGCCAACGATTCTACGGGCGACTACAAGAACAAGGATTTCCTGCAGATGTGTGCCAGCAAGGCGATAGTGTGTCTCGATGAGTTCAGCTGTCTGCGCGGCAAGAACCTGGATTCCTTCAAGAGCAACATCACGAAGCGCAACATCAGCATGCGAATCCCTTATGCCGAGTGGGACTGCATTCTGCAGAACAATGCGGGGTTCTGTGCCACGAGCAATGAGATTCATATCATCGATGATGACGAGAACCGCCGTTTCCTCATCTGGCGCATCGAGAAGATCAAGAGTCCCATCGACTTCCCCTTCAATTACGAGGGCATCTATTCTCAGGCTGTGGCACTGGCTCAGGAGGTGATAGAGAAGCGCCGGAGGGGTGAGCCCTGCGACTGGGTTTACTGGTTTACGAAGGAGGAGAACGAGGAGATACAGCGCCACAATCTTTATTTCCGAGTGAACAACTACATAGCCGAGCGCATCAACAAGTTCTACCGTGTTCCTGATGCCGATACGCCGTCCGAGTTCTGCAAGTTTGTTACGGCGAGTGATGTGATGGAGCGCATCTGCACGAACCCCGCCTTCCGCCAGTCGATGTCGAACAAGGATATTTCGATGTTCATGGAGGCGCTGGGGTTCAAGAAGATTCACCGCAAGACGGGCAACGGCTGGAAGGTGATAGAAATGCGTCCTGACGAGATAGAGAACAACCAGAAGATGGATGGCAGCGAGAATATTCCGCCCGAAGATCTCCCATTTTAGGAAATTCTGCTTCGGAGATATTTTTTTATCTTTCGGAGATATTTCCGTATCTTTCGGAGGGATTTTCTTATTATTCAAAAACGAACAAATTATGATAGAAGACAGAAGTTACGGGAAGGCAGAGCTCGCCATGCTCTACTTTCCCACCGCTACCCCCAGGGTAGCGCTCAACCGGCTGGTGAGATGGATCAACCGGTGCCCCGAGCTCAAGCAGAGCCTCTGTTCGGGCTACGCCGGCAAGTTTTCCCACTTCTACACCCGGCAACAAGTAGCAGAAATCATCGAATTTCTGGATGAACCATAAAAAACGCCCTGAAAGGGAATGCATACAACACACTATGCATATCCCTTCCAGGGTGAGTTTAATGAATATATACCTTTCCGACACAAGCATATAGTGTTTTCATTTGTAAAATGATGTAATCCTAAGCAATAATCTTTATCAATCTTCGTTCTTTTATTATAACACCAAAATAAGAACATATGTATGTATCATCAAGACAAGGATATAAACCTCCTGTAAAATCAACAGGAAGAGGCAAAAAATATTCACATTTTGCTTCTTTGAAGTACTGCAACGGTGCTGAGACCTTCTACACCTACGACCCACAGCGTGGCAAGGCTGGCGGACAGATGGCACATACCAATACATACGGCACAGACACTGGTAAGAAATTCCAGCTTGCCAATATCAAGGATGTAATGGGTGACTTCGCCTCTTACGGTTCTGACCCACGCCGCATTCAGTATGCAGGTAGTGAGACTTGGGATTTCACAAAAGGCAAACGAAATGCAGGTGGTATTAGTGGTGCTGAGCCTATAAAGAAATAAAATATGGAAAAATTTAAAATTGATTTATTTGAAAAAGAAACGGGGGAGTTATTTCCCTCGTTTCAAAAATTGAATCAAACAGACTGTAATATATGCTACCAACATTTTCGAAAGAATATTAAAGTATATGATTTACATGAGTCTGTTTTTGATAATTTTCAATCAAATGGTTCTTTTATAGAAAAGTATAATGCACTTGATGACCACTTTTCATTATTAGAATTATTTGCAGATTTGAATTTATGTTGTGATGTTATCTGTATTAATTGGGATGAGTTTAAAACAATAGATGTATTCCGTACAATAGATTTATATAATTATTTTAGTGATATATGGTTTCCTTCCGCCGATAATATAATAGTATTTCCCAGGAATATGACTATATTTATTATGATTAGGCATGATGGTGTAATCTATTATGTCAAATGTGATTAAATAATTGTAGAACTACCATATATAGAGAAACTTTTAATGAGTGAAAACGCTGTTTCCAAAAATAATCTTTCTACAAAGGAAAAAGCATATATGCTTTAAATATGCGTGTCGCCCAATAGTCCCTATTTGGTGAGACAATGGAAAAACATAGATAGACATATTATTGTGCGTTTTCTGATTAATACTGCAATTCAATGCAATAAATTCAATATCCAGTCGTTCTTTAGTTATAACATAAAAGCAAAACAATATGAACTATATTTGTCTTTGGGGAATATTAGCGTCTATAACAGGAATTGCAATAATGTTTTCTGTTATTAAGCACAAAAAGTCGGTAAGTGCCATAAAAAATGGCACTTACTTGATTTTTTCAATTTTGATGTTATGCTTAGGAATAACAACCATCTTATTTAAAAGATATGATAGTATTTGTGCAATATCCTTTGGTATTACATTCCTAAATATCACATACAAAGACAGGCGTAATTACCCACCGAGTTTTACAATAAGCTATATTGATTATCTTAAAGGATATTTTGTTGGTTTTGGGTCTATAATGTATGGTTTGTTTAGAATTTTTGAATAAATAATCAAGTAATATGTCACGACTTATAAAAAACGTGAGTAGCAAAATTGCTATCAACGTTTTTTATAAGTCGCATATTTTTTACTTTTTTCAACACATAAAATTTTGCGGTCTCACCCTCTGGCTCATTACCAACAGAGTCTGTTAATACAATAAAGATGGCATCCTTCACCTTGTATTCAATCTGTACAGGTCGAAATAGTTCATCATTTCTCGCGCTGTGCGAATCGGCAAGCCTCGATGAGTTTCTGCTTCAGCTCGCCACGGCCAGCTATCACAGATTTATTTTGCTTCAACACGCTGCTAGGCCAGCCATCCTCGAAGCAGGTCACACTGAGATACTCCGAGGTCTGGGCATCTTGGTCAACTGCCTTGTCTATCTCCTTCTTAAACCCGTCTTCCAAGTCCTTGATGTCGCCATCATGATCCTTGCCGTCCTCGGTCTTCTTGCCCTTCAGTCCTTCAGTGATGGCACCCATCAGTCCGCCCATCACCTCCTTCACGGTCTCCTTTGGTATCACGCTGACCACCTCGCAGGAGATTGTGTAGTTGCCATTCTTCTCTAGGCTGGCATTGATATAAGTGTCATTGGCGTAGCTATCCTTGGTGGCATCCTCGTGCTCGTGATGCTCGCCCACGGTATATTGGCTTCCGTGGTAGGCGAAGAGCAGTTTCAGCTCCTCCAGGTAGTCCTCCACCACCTCGTCGGTGTTAGCCTGGTTGCCTATCTTCATGAAGTCAAGACCTATCGCCTTCTTCATTGCCTGCATGATGGGCATGGCGGCGATGTCCTTCATGCTCGCCTTGAAGAGAGCCTTTGCCTGCTTCTTGATTTGCGAGAGATTGGTAATCTTGGTGATGCTACCATATTCATCGGTCTCAAAGTTGATGGTGGTGCCTATCACGCTCTTGGCGGTGCGCTCAGCTATCATGGCCATCATCTTGTCCCGGAAGTTGTCGCCCACCGAATCGGCCTTTACGTCCAGGAAGGTGTAGCTCATCTTATAGCCCTTGCTGGTGGAATCGTTTACCACGAGGCGCACCTGGGTGGATACGCCGAGCGTCTTCACCGTGTCCTTGCCGTTCACCTTCCACTCATTCTCATAGATCCAGTATTCGCAGGTGTCGCCCTTGCAGAAGTAGGCCACCACATTCACCACCGAGTCTTCGCCAGCTGTGTCCACTTCCAACGTGTCGGAGTTGTTCGATAGCCATTGACTATCAGTGATTTTCTTGGCAATCGATACCGTGTCCTCTACCTTAGGCGACATTTCTCCGCCCTTCACGATGCCGTGGTTGGCGAGCAGTCCGCAAGCTATTATGCAGCTCATCACTATCAACGAGATTTTCTTCATAAGTTCATTTTTTATGTTGTTTATTCTTCAAGTTTTTATTTCTCGCTGCAAATTTACGATTTTTTTTGTAAAAAAAGCCAAGCTCCTAAAAAAACTGTAAAGTTAACCCAAGTTTAACATAGCCAAACCGTTTCTCTTGCAGTATCAGCCATAATCTTCTCCTTTTTTAAAAAAAACTACCCATGCACCCTAAAACAGGGGGTATGGGTAGGATTAACGACATAGCCATTAGGTATGTGGCGAAGTTGAGTGGTAAAGGAGTAAGTACGGTGCAACGAGTTAAGCGATTACTAAAAGTACAATCATCGCAATAATACTATTGATTTTACGTTCTTTTCAAAGAAAGGGTGTGCAATAGTGGCTTAAAGGCTAAAAGCACTACCTTTGCATACAATAATAGGTAACAACAGGTTTAAGGTCACAATTTGTGACCTTAAAAATAAAGATAGAAATATGGCAGATAATATAGAACATCAAGATAAAGGAGAACTGGTCGCAAATTGCGACCAGTTACAAAATGATGAAGTCGTAGTTACCACTCCTGTAGAAAGTCGAATAATGTCTATTCGTGGAAAGCAGATTATGATAGACAGAGACTTGGCTGAACTTTATGGAGTGGAAACCAGGGTGTTAAATCAAGCTGTAAAACGTAATATGGAGAGATTTCCTGAACGTTTTCGTTTTCAACTGACTAAGGAAGAAATGAATGAACTGGTCACAAATTGTGATCGGTTCAATAGTTTGAAGCACTCAACAGTTCGCTCATATGCTTTTACAGAACAGGGAGTAGCAATGCTCTCCACTGTTCTTAGAAGTGAAACCGCAATTCGTGTAAGCATACGAATTATGGATGCATTTGTTGCAATGAGACGTTTCATGGTGACAAATGCAGAAGTTTTCCAACGTCTTTCAACAATGGAGTACCATCAACTGGAAATGCAACAACACTTGCAAGAATCCGACAAGCGTATAGAAGAAGTGTTTCGCAGATTGGACGAGGGCAATGCAAAGCCGAAACAAGGTGTGTTCTACAATGGTCAAATTTATGATGCCTATACTTTCGTGTCCGACTTGATTAAGAGTGCAAAGAAACGTATTGTCCTTATCGACAACTATGTTGACGAGACTGTACTGACATTGCTCGATAAAAGAGATAATAACGTGTCTGCAATTATCTACACTCAGCAGATAAGCCGTCAGTTCCAACTCGACATAGACCGTCATAATGCTCAATATGCACCGATTGATGTTGAAACATTCCGTTTATCACATGACCGCTTCCTTTGTATAGACGATGATGTGTATCATATAGGAGCATCCATAAAGGACTTGGGCAAGAAGTGGTTTGGTTTCTCCAAGATGGAGATACTTACACCAGATGAATTGGTAGAACGAATCAATAGAGGATAATACTTACGAAAATTTCAAGAAAAAGAACTTAATACATAAATATAAAGTAAGTAATGAAAAAGATATCAATGGTCATTGTGGCGATTTCAGCCATGATTAGTTTAAGCGGATGCCATGAGGATCCTACTTATGTGGATTCTTACTTCCAGCGTCAAAGTGTAATTGAGGAGCTGAGTAATGAGCTTAAAGGACAATACAGCAGTATATTCATTCCTGTAATCTATAATGCATCGCAAGAACAGTTGGATTATAAAAGTTTATGGAAGGGTGAGGTCACAGAAAATGGTCAACCTATCATCCACTACACTTTTGGAGGGTACGAAAACCGGACTGTCACCTTACAGCAAGTCCCAATCAGCTGGATAAGTTTTGTTATAAAAGATACTAAATTGGCAGAAGCAGTCAAGCTGTTGCCCGATTATGATATTTCGATACCTTATTCTTTTGCAAGCTCAGACGAAGAAACAGGAGAAGCGAGCAAAATGGGGAAAATCATATATAGTGATAGCAAAGTACCTGTGACACTGAACTATGGCGGAAAGCAGCATCTTGTGCTTTTCAACTTTAAATGTCCTTCGCAATTTGTTTTTGATGCAGACAAGCGCCCTATCTCTCCAGGAAGGATCCAACTGGAACTCAAATCAATTATTGTTGACAATGTAATTGTCCAAGAAATTGATGGCTATTTAGGGGGAGAGTACTTTCTTAGTATTATGGGCAAAACAGATCCAATCTCGAAATGAATGAGACGAACGTTGTCTGTTACGTTATTTTCATGCAAAAGAACGCCTAAAAAGGCAAACATAGCAAAATAGAGCATTTATTTTGAGCTTCAAGTGGTTGTAGCAGTCGTTGGCTTTAGTTGGCAGTGACAAGTATGTTTCGAGTTACTCGAAACCTTTTGGGTTACTCCCAAAAGAACTTGCCTGTCGGTGATTTGTTCCTCCGTAGTCGGACAATTAAGATGGAAAGAACATATAAAAAAGCATAAAAAGTTTCTGATTTTTCCCATAAGCAAATTAGATTTTATATATTTGCGCAAAATTAGAAACAATGACAGAACTATTGAGTATATTATATAAGCTGCGGATATTCACTTCGGATGAACTTTCTGAGGCTCTGAAAGGCAAGGTGAAATCGGTGGAAGCGTTGCTTGCTCGGTACAAGCAACAAGGGTGGATTGTGGCTATACGGCGCAATACCTATTGCATGAAGGATATTGCATCAGGTTTACCTGTTTGCAACAAGTAGCAGAAATCATCGAATTTCTGGATGAACCATAAAAAAATCACCCTGGAAGGGAATGCATACAACACGCTATGCATATCCCTTCCAGGGTGAGTTTATTATAGGAATTCCTTGATTTAAAATGCTACACGATTTCTTGTAAACTTATCAAGAAAAGTTCGAACCATGCCTTTATTATCGCTCTTATCTAAATCTTCTTCATAAGCAGATTGCAAAGAAAGCCAAAAAGAAGCAGGAATGCCCAAATAACGTTCTAAAGAAGAAGCTATCTCAGGACTTAAACATAACGTTCCATTCAAAAGTTTATCTAATTCAAACTCTTCAAGCCCTATTTTATGAGCAAAGTCAGAAATTGGAAGGCTGCGAGCTTCCAATTCCTCCTTCAAAATACAACCAGGACTAACCGGCTGGAAAGGACGCGGATTAATATTATTTCTTGTTTCCATAATGCGAATCGTCTAATTACGGCAAAAATACGCTAAATACCTGATACAACAAAAACTTTTTTCGATTTTAACATAAAAAATACCACTTTTTTCAACCTTTTTTTCCCGAATCCCTGCAAATCGCACAAATCGCATAGTTGGGGGTTCGGGAATGTTGTATCTTTGTATCGTCAATCAGAGAGGTTGATGCAGCAACGGTCTCGGCGGAGACACAGACTGCTTTTTACTAAAACTAAATTTTTAAAAGTATGATTCTCATCAAGTTAGCGAAGAACAAGAACAAGACAATCAAGGAAGCGTATGGCAAGTATTATGCGCGACCAGTAGTAACAGAAACCATCGGTATCGATGAACTCGCCGAACACATGGCGAGCCACAACACCCCGTTCTCGAAGGGTGCCATCAAGGGCCTTCTCACCGATATGGTGAGCTGTGTGAAGGAGCTCGTACTCCAGAACAAGGCTGTGAAGATAGACAACCTCGCCATCTTCTCCATCGGCATCATCAACAAGATGGGAGCCGCCAGCATCAAGGAGTGGAGCCTCGCCAAGTTTGTAGAAGGCTACCGCCTCAGAGCACGTGCTACCGGCAAGCTCAGCAACACCCAGCTCTCTCTCGATGCCAACGCCAAGAACGCCATGGATCTCCTCAACTCTAGCGAGAGCGCTGCAGGCGATACCACCACTGGCGATAACACACAGGGCGGCGGAACCACTGAGGGCGGCGGTACATCACAAGGCGGCAGCACATCACAAGGCGGCAGTACCGACGGAACAGGCGACAGCGGAGACGGTCTGGAGTAGTGAACCGTCTCTCAAATATGCGAAACGACAGAAGAAGGAAGGAGTGAACTGACCGGCGACAGGGATATTCCGAAGGCACAAAGCGGCTGGTTTTCATCCTGACGATTACGGATAAACAGCAAATCATAACGACCCAAGAACCTGCCTTTTACGGGTATTCGGGCTGGCAGTTCCTCCCCCGCCCTTCTTCTTCCAGAAACGCTTACTGAAACTAAATTTCAACCACTAAAACAAGCATGTGACTATCATTATCCACTTAGTATTAATCATTAAAAAACAAAGCAAAATGAAAAAAGTAAATTGGAAAAACATCATCAACTTCCTCATCACGGTATTAACAGCTGTAGCCAGCTCATTCTGTGTACAGAACTGCTAAAAGAAAGGAGGTTGCCATGACACAGAAACATCGTAGTATTTCACTCATCGTGATCCACTGTTCTGCCACGAGAGTGACTCAGGATTTCACATTCGAGCAGTTGGAGGCGTGCCATCTTGCCCGCGGTTTCAAGAGTATCGGCTATCATTATTACATCACGAAGGATGGTGTGGTATATCCGGGTCGTCCGGAATCGGAGGTCGGAGCCCATGCCCGTCATTACAATGCCCACAGCATCGGCATCTGTTATGAGGGAGGTCTCGACAAGAACGGCAAGCCTGCCGATACGCGCACTCCAGCCCAGAATCAGGCTCTGTATTCGCTTCTGGAGAGCCTCTGCCTCTCCTATCCTGATGCAGAGATACTGGGCCACCGCGATTTGCCGAACGTTCACAAAGACTGTCCGTCGTTTGATGTCAAGCGATGGCTGAAGGTAGTAAATTTTCACATCTAGCCGAATTTCGGAAAGGAGTTCATCATATTTATTTTTTAAGTTGATTCAAGCCCCACAGGTATTATTCCTGTGGGGCTTTTTCTGTTTCATCGGCGTTATATGGACTATTTATCTGAAAAATCACTGAGCTTTCGCAAGTTTTCGCCCTTAGACTTCCAGTCGTCAATCGTCCCCGTCTTAGACGAGAAATTGCAGCCTATCAGGTAAATCATTCTGTTGTCTGTAGCATATTCACGGGCATATCCTTTTTCCTCGATTTGTTTCAAGGCTTCAATCGCTGACCCATCACGCTTAAATTCGAAGATATATACAAACATTGGGGTCTCAATAATACAATCAACCCGTCCTTCACTTTGCTCCTTTTCTATTAGAACGGTAAAACTGCTTATCATGCGAATCACCAGATAGAAGGTATATTGAAAGTATCGCTCTTTTTCCCGCTCGTCATCTTTACGACGTTGGCTATAGGGTATACTGGCGAAGAAGGAAGTGAGTAGTTTCTCCAATTTGTCACAATCTCCCATCTTCATCGTATTAACAACTTCTACGACCCAAGCGTCAGGCGATTCCTTGGGCTTCAGATAGTTGGCAGCCACCATGGTTACGAAACCAGCTTTTACTTCATCGTTTGGAAAATCCAAGAGATAAGAATCGGTATCCATGTTCCAATCCTTAATGGTGAGATAACCACTCTGGTAAATCATTGGCAATGGAGCCTCTGTATCCGCCTTGTAATCTATAAAACTGCTGGTAGGATAAAATTTCCCTGTCAGTTCATTGAGGTTTTCGTCGAAGTGAGCTAATAAGCGGACCAGATAAGTAGGCGAACCTGTACGGAACCAGAAATCACTCAGGATTTTCTTGCTCAGTGAGTTCAAGATACTGAAAGGATTGTAGATGTCGAGCATGCTTGGGCTGAAATGGTAACCGTCATATTTGCGCTTGAGCCGATATTTCATCTCATCCTCAGCCACTTTATATCTTGCAGCCATTGCCTTGATTTGCTCATCAAAGACAGAATACAGTTCCTCTTCCGTGATGCCGCAAAGAGCCTCGTAGCGGTCGTCCATGCTGATGTCATCTGGTTGGTTGAAACCACTGAATACGCTTACTTGCGAGAACTTGGTAACACCAGTCAACAGCACGAATTTCAAATCTCTGTCAGCAGCCTTGAAGACACTGTAGAAACCTTTCATAATCTCGCGATGTCGGTCTTCCAGCAAACGTTCGTTGCCTTCAGAATCGAAGGTCTTTAAACCTGTATCTAAAACATCCAATAAAGGTTTGTCATATTCATCAATCAGGACAACGGCGCCAAGTCCTGTCTTTTCGTGGGCAGCTTTCAAAACAGCCATAAATCTGTCTCCCAAGGTGTTGGCCAATGGGTTTCTGCCATAATTCAGTTCTTGGGTTTCAACAAAAGTCTGCAAGGTTTTTTCCAATTCGCCTGCCTGTGTGAAGTTCTTGCCGTTGAAATCAATATGAAAAACAGGATATTGCTTCCATTCTTTTTCTAACTGTTCGATGGCAAGTCCTTTAAACAATTCTTTTTTTCCTTGGAAGTAGCATTCCAGGGTAGAAATCAACAACGACTTTCCGAATCGTCTTGGACGACTCAGAAAATATATATTCCCATTGTGTACTAAATCATAAATCAAGTCTGTCTTGTCAAGATAGACATAACCATCATTTCTGATTTTTCCAAAGTCTTGTATTCCTATAGGATATTTCATATTGTTGCTTTTTATTGAATTTTTGGCAAAGTTACGAAAAAAGTTGGTATCTGCAAAATAATGCGGAATAAAATGTCTTTATTTTCAGATAAAAGCAATTCTTATGCTACAGAACTTTCGCAAGTTTGTATCACAAAGATTTTCATATCCCATATTTTTCTTCCAGATACTTATCACGCAGTTCCTTATCACTTTTATCTGAAGCGAACATGCCGCCCATTTCTTCCCAACTGAACATTTTTGACTCAGCAGGAGCTTTCATATCTTCCTTTTCAGATATATCAACAACAATTTTTTGCAGGATTTTATTTACCCAATCCTCAATATTAAGTTTATCTTTTCTTGCAAAGATTGCCGCTTTGTCATATACATCTGGTCTTAATGTAATTGTTGCCATAATAATCTTTTTCTATTTAGCAATTGCAAAACTACATTTTTTATTGAAAGTGCCAAATGAATTTGAAAAAAAATGCATTATTTTACTTTTTTCCCTCATATAACGGAATTTTTCCCGAATCCCTGCTAATCGTACAAATCTCTCAAATATGCGCAACGACAGAAGAAAATTGGATTGCATTGTATTTATTTTTTAAGTTGATTCAAGCCCCACAGGTAGTATTCCTGCGGGGCTTTTTCTTTTTCATCGGCGTTATATGAACTATTTATCAGAAAAATCATATACGAAAATGGAAAAAATAGCATCAATTTGTAAGAATGTGAAAAAAAAGTGCAGAATTAACATTTAAAAGAGATTATTTTTCAAAAAATATGTTATCTTTGCAGAAGAAAAGCTGCACTCGGCAATTTGAAAGCAAGCTTTCATTGCGCTCATTTGCATTATCTTTGCAGAAGAAAAGCTGCACTCGGCAATTTGAAAGAGCTTTCATTGCGCTCATTTGCATTATCTTTGCAGAAGATATAGCAAGAATTTGCAAAAAACATACACAGTAAAAAGCAAGAGCTTGCAGAAAAACTAGAAAAAGAATACGAGAAACAAAAAATAAACTTTATGCAAAAGAATCAGTTTACCCCTAGCGCTTGCCGCTGGATTTTGCTAGGTTGTTGCCTCACCCCCCCCATCCCTTGCCTCGATACAGGCACAGAATGTGAATGGGAATGCAGCAGCCCAAACAGAAATTGCTGTTAAGCAAGGAGTGATAGAGGGAAAAGTTTTCGATAGCAGTGACCATGAACCCATGATTGGTGTAACCGTAGCTATCGAAGGTACAACCAACGCCGTAACGACAGACATCGATGGACACTTCGAACTGCCTGTTAGGAAAGAGTGCAACATCGTACTCTCCTTCATCGGCTACAAAAAGACAATAATCCGATTTACAGGCAGTAACCATGCTGACTTTGCCCGCATCATGATGAAATCTGAAGCCCAGAGTATCAAGGATGTGGTGGTTACAGGTGTATACCGACGCAAGAAGGAAAGCTTTACCGGTTCTTCGGCTACCTTCAAGGGCGATGAACTCAAGAGCGTGGGTGCACAGAACGTACTCCAGAGTCTGAAAACCCTGGACCCATCTTTCAAGATTATGGACAACGCACTCTCAGGATCTAACCCTAACAAGATGCCTGACGTGGAAATCCGAGGTAAGTCGAGCGTTGCCGGACTGAAGGAGGAATATGGTTCCGACCCTAACCAGCCACTCTTTATCCTGGATGGTTTCGAAACAACCTTGGAAACCGTGATGAACCTCAACATGAACCGCGTAGCATCGGTTACGCTGCTCAAGGATGCGGCATCTACAGCCATCTACGGTTCAAAAGCTGCCAATGGTGTGGTTGTCATCGAGACCAAGGCTCCGGTAAAGGGTAAGCTGCAGATTTCATATAAGGGCGACTACAGTCTGGATTTCGCTGACCTTTCAGACTACAATCTGATGAACTCCCGCGAAAAGTTGGAGTTCGAAAAACTGGCAGGCGTATACAAGGACAATACCAACGATCCGTTCAACCAGATTAAGTTGGATAATCTCTACAATTCCCGTCTGCGCGATATCGAGCAGGGCGTAGATACCTACTGGCTCAGTGTGCCTCTGCGCACCGGATTCACCCATAAACACAACGTATATGCCGAAGGTGGAGAAGGCAACGTGAGATACGGACTGGGACTGAACTTCGGACAGGTGAACGGCGTGATGAAGGGCTCAGACCGCCAGACTTTGGGCGGAAACCTCGACCTGATTTACCGCACCGGCAAATTCCAGTTCAGTAACAAACTCTCCATCGACTATCTGGAGACCAACAACCCGACCGTTAATTTCTCGGAATATGCCTATGCCAACCCATATTACAGAAAGTATGGTGTCGACGGCAAGATCAGCAAATATCTTTACTATCCGGAAGAGGGGCTGAATGACAATCCTGTATCAAACCCACTTTGGAATGCGCATCTCAACAACTACGACAAGGGACAGCGTTTCGGCTTTACCAACAACTTCATCGCCGAATGGTTTGCTACAGATGACCTCCGTGTGCGTGGCAAATTCGGTATCACCAAGTATGATGATACCCAGGACAAGCGCCTCTCGCCAGAGCATACCGACTTCGATGACCAGGAAGCAACCCAGAAGGGACTATTCCAACACAGCCTGCAGAAATATCTCTACTACGAAGGCGACCTTTCTGCCACCTACGGAAAGCTGATAGCAGAGAAACATCAGATAAACGCCGTATTGGGTTTCAACTTCAGTAATACCACCAGCAAGACCAATGGCTACTCAGCCACCGGTTTTACCGACGACCAGTTTGATGCCCCATCCTTTGCCAACAACTACCCTACAGGCGGCAAACCAAGCTACAGCGAAAGCATCAAGCATGCCTCCAGTTTCTATCTGAACGGTGGCTATGCCTACGACAACCGCTATCTGCTGGACTTCAACCTGCGCAACGATGGTGCCTCAATGTTTGGCACCGACAACCGGTTCCGTACCACCTGGTCAGTAGGTCTGGGTTGGAATATCCACAACGAAAAGTGGATGCAGGAGAACGGCATCTTCCAGATGCTCAAGCTGCGTGCCTCTGTGGGTAATCCGGGCAACCAGAACTTCTCTGCCTATCAGGCTTATACCACCTATATGTTCAACAGTCTGATGACCAACGTATTCGGTACCGGTGTCATCATCAACAGCTTGGGCAACAACGATCTGGCATGGCAGGAGACCATCAACTACAACGTGGGAGCCGATATCACCACGCTGGGCAACCGTCTGAATCTGACACTTGATTACTACATCAAGAACACCGACCCATTGCTCGCAATCATCACCACCCCAGGTTCTATGGGTGTAACGAGCGAGGCTCTGAATGCCGGTAAGCAGAAGACCAACGGATGGGAAGCCACCATCAAGTTCTCTCCTATTTATATGCCTCATGAGCGCATCAACTGGAATATCTCGCTGAGTGCCACCCACTCCAAGTCGAAATATGCCAACATCGGCAATGCCTTCAGCGCACTGAACGAGAGCGGAAAGACAGGACTCCACAACACCACCCGCTATTACGACGGCGGAAGTCCAACAGCCATCTGGGCAGTACGTTCTGCAGGCATCGATCCAGCTACCGGCAAGGAGTTGTTCATCAAGCGCGACGGCACCTATTCGTTTACCTATGATGCCAGCGACGAGGTAGTATGCGGCGATACCGAGCCGGATGTAGAAGGCTTGCTGGGAACCACCTTCTATTACAAGGGATTCTCATTCAGCTGTTTCTTCCGCTACCAGTATGGCGGCCAGCTCTTCAACAGTTCGCTCTTCGACAAGGTAGAGAACATCGGAACAGCCGACATCTACAACAACCAGGACCGCCGTGCCCTCTACGACCGCTGGAGCATCAACAACCGCAATGCCCAGTTCAAGGGCATCTCGATGGTACAGAAGACCGACAAGTCATCCCGCTTCGTAATGGATGAGAATACACTTACGTGCGAGTCAATCAATCTGGGTTACGAATTCCCGCTCAACATCGCCAAGAAGTTTGGCATGCAGGCACTCTCAGTTCAGGCCAACATGAACGACATCTTCCGCTGGTCTACCGTAAAGGCAGAGCGAGGCATAGACTATCCTTTTGCCCGTACCATATCATTCTCAATAGGTGCAACATTCTAAACAGAACGCAATGAAAAAGATATTATATACAATGATTTTAGCCTGCAGCACGATGATGGTATCGTGCGACAGCTGGTTGGAAGTGAAACCATACGACAAGATATCGGAGGGCGAGCTTCAGAAATCAGAAGAAGGCTACCAGAAAATGCTCAACGGTATCTACATCGACCTCAACAGCGATGCACTCTACGGCCAGTCGCTGTCGGTAGAGATGATTGAGGTGATGGGTGGTGCATACGCCATCGGTACCGACAACAGCGTATGGGGCAACTACAAAGACCTCTCCAACTACCAGTATGGCACAGAATACTGGCGCAACCGCCTGGACCAGACCTGGAACAAGGCTTATGCGCTGATTCTGAACTGCAACAAGATTCTGGAGAATATCGACCAGAACCAAGATCTCTTTACAGGCGGCAACTATTATGCAGTAAAGGGAGAAGCACTGGCGCTGAGAGCGATGCTGCACTTCGACATGCTACGCCTCTTCGGTCCGGTTTATGCCAAGGACAGCGATAAGAAGGCGATACCTTATTATAATAAGCAGACCAACAGTCCGGAGCCTATCCTCACAGCCAAGGAGGTGGCAGAGAAGGTGGTTGCCGACCTGGAGGAAGCCCGCATCCTGCTTGCCAACGACCCGGTGAAGACAGAAGGAACCCTGATGAGCGGTTCGCAGGACGGTACCAGCAACTTCATGCGCTACCGTGCTCTCAGACTCAACTACTATGCCGTAGAGGCCCTTCTAGCTCGTGTGAATCTCTATATGGGCAATAAAACCGAGGCGTTCAAGTATGCCACCGATGTCATCAAGACAGCCGACCAGGGCATCTTCCCATTCGTAGACAAGAGTCTGGTTATAGGTTCGCCAGCCGACCCTGACCGCATCTTCTCTTCAGAGGTACTGTTTGCACTGACCAACACCAGCCGCAGCAAGATTCACAAGAATTTCTACGATCCGTCACGATTGCCAAACTATGTGTTCCGCATGGACGATAACCTGATGAGCAACATCGTGTATGGCGGTGCAGCAACAACCGGCGGCTATCAGGACGACTACCGTTACCGTGCCAACTGGATAGCAACAGGCAGCAACCGTTATTTCTACAAGTATAGCGATATGGTGGCTAACGGAAGCATCCAGAACACGATGATTCCGATGATACGTCTGGGTGAGATGTTCCTCATTGCAGCCGAGAGCCAGAGCGACAACCTGGCTAACGGAGTACAGTATGTCAATGCCCTACGCAGAAACCGCGGTGTAGCAAACCTTCAGACTCTGACTCCTGATTTGCTGAAGTATGAGTACATCCGCGAGTTGTATGGCGAAGGCCAGCTGTTCTATCTCTACAAGCGATTGAACAGCGACATCATCACCTCTTCTAACGCGAACAAGAATCCAAAGGCAAGCGACCTCATCTTCGTGGTTCCACTACCTGACTCTGAGACAGAGAACTAGTTAACAGTTTACAGTTGAGAGTTTATAGTTAAGACTAATTATATACGATTTTTATATGAAATATCAGATAAAGACTCTATTGATTGGAGCGATGGCAGCCCTATCACTAGGCTCATGTAGCGAACAGGAGCCGGATGTTTTTCAGGACATTAACGGCGTTTACCTGAACAATCGCTCCAACACCAATATCCTACAGGCAAACACCAATGTGACCTTTGTCTATCAGAAAGGCGATGAGATGCAGGTGCCTGTCAAGATACAGCTGGTAGGGCGTCCTACAGACCAGCCTCGCGAGATAGCCCTAATGGTTAGCTCGGAGGATGCACAGGAAGGCACAGACTACATCCTGCCGGAAAAGGCTGAGATGCCAGCGGGCGAAACCGTACTGGAATATATGATTACGCTGAAACGTACTGCCATCCTGAAAACTCAGGAGAAGCATATACAGGTAAGTCTGCAGCCTAACGAGAACTTCACTCTTCCTGTTACCGAAGAGACGACAGCCAACGGCGATGTGGTTTCTACCCTTTCTTATCAGATTATCTTCTCTGACAAGTTTACCACGGCACCAAAGGCATGGAAGACCGATCTGCTCGGCGATTTCACCCAGCAGAAGTTCGAACTGGCTTGCAAGGTACTCGACCTGGACCCAGCCGATTTCAACGACGATTCTAAGATGACGCTTGCCATGCAGAGCTATGTAAGTTCTGAGATGCAGAGCTATGTGAGAGAGCAGCAGAAACTTCGCAACAACGGCGAGGCATACGATGCCGATGCATTCGATGCAAAGGGCAATGCGCTGACTTTCTATGGAGAATAAAAAAAACTGGAAGATTATGAGAAATTATAAAATAATGGCAGCGGCTCTGATGATGGCTACGATGATGGCAGGATGCTCGCAAGATGAGGGCAACTACGATTATCACAGTCTGAACGAGCCTACTATCACCGGCGTACCTGAGACCATCTCGGTACTCACCCATGCCAACATCGACCTCGACCCAAATTTGGGCGACAACATTACCGACCTCGATGCCTACAACTACGAGTGGAAGGTCATCAATAAGTCGGGCGACAACGAGGTGACTGTGCTTGGCAACGAAAAACATCTCGTGCAGGAAATGACGCTTCCTGCAGGAGAATATACCCTCTACTTCACTGCAACAGAGAAGAAGACCGGACTCTTCTGGCAGCAGAGCTATACACTCACCGTGAGCGATACCTCTTCAGAAGGCTGGATGGTGCTCTGTGATGTGAACGGCAAGACCCGTCTCGACATGATATCGAAGATTACAGGCAAAACCTATCTCGACATCCTCAAGAGCAGCGGAATGCCTGAGTTGAATCATCCATACAGCATCCAGTATGCGCCAAACAGCGGACATTCCGACTCTCCTTTCTATCTCTTTACTGCCGACGGAGCCACCCGTCTGTCAAATAACAGTTTTGTATGGCAGAAGGATTACGACTTCAAGTACGAGGTAGCCAAGCAGACCAATCTGAAGCCACAGAGCATGGTATGCGACCAAAGCGGCATGATGAGAATGATTGTGAGCGACGGCTATGCATATTCGGCATCCAACATGGGTATCCAGGGACTCTTCGCTGCCGTCAACAAGCAGCCTGTTCTTGCACCAGCTGTAGGAGCCAACATCGGAGCATCCTCTTACGCATCCATCTATCTGCTTTATGATAATGTGAACAAGTGCTTCATGTCCTGCTGTCCATTCCTGCCGGGCCTTTCGCTCTCTGATGTTTCCTATCACAGCATGAAGGATATGGAAGAGATTGCTACCGGATACAAGGGATCGGATATGATAACCGGCAAAGCCTTCAGCGAATATCCTACCGGCAAGGATTTCGTCTATATGGAGAATACGAAATATGACCCGGGAAACGCCAAGATGGGCATCACCTATACCATCCTGCGCAGCGGAAAGAAATATGAACTGTATGGCATCCAACTGGGTGATATGCTCTGCTATGCCGACTGCACCTTTGCACTGGGTAAGGCTTACTACGGCGACTTGAGCGACTGCAAAGACATCGCCAATGCCTCTTGCTTCGCCTTCAGTTCGCAGAAGAACTACATGTATTATGCTGTAGGCGGTACCGTTTATCGCGTGAACCTCTCAGAGAAACCATTGAAGGCAGAGCGCCAGTTCAGTTTCAACGGTGAAACCATCACGATGATGAAGTTTAATTTCTATCAGAATTCTGCTTCAGCCCATGATTACGATCTCATCGTAGGTTCAGAGAACAGCAATGGTTCGGGTACACTCCGCATCTACGACGGCATGAGCACAGAGGGCGATTTCTCTAAGGTTACACCTACCAGCTATTCAGGCTTCGGCAAGATTGTAGATGCTACTTACCGTGAGCGTACCAACTAATCATCAACTAAAAAAAGAAAGTAAAAATGAAGAATAGAATATTATCATTGCTTCTGTTCCTGCTTGCTACAGTGAACATGCACGCAGCTGAGGGCATCACCGTTAGATTTGACGTCAAGAATCCGGTGCTCTCCAATGTTGTACTCGTTTACCACATGAGCGTCAACGAATTTCCACTGACCGACGGAAAGGCTACCGTGCAGCTCGACGGCATGGATGCTCTCTACGCCAATGTTTATTATGGCGAGAAGACCAAGAACGTATATCTTCAGAAGGGCGACGATGTAACCATCTCGTTCGATGCCAACGATTTCGACAACACCTTCGCCGTGAAGGGCGGCAACGAGAAGGCTATCGATTACTTGAACAAGATTCAGTTAACCGGCTTACCTAATGAGGCTTACATCCAGTCTTGGAGCGAGTTTAAGGCTACCGTTGACAAAAAGATAGCTTCGATGAAACGCCTGCTGAAGGCACGCAAGTTTGCTGCCGACGACAAATTTCTGAAGATGGAAGAAGGCAGAATCACCTACTTCTATGCCAATGCCTTCCTGATGTATCAGGTAAGTCATACTTATCTCACTCAGGATACCACTTTGGTTTTGGGTAAAGACTATTACGATACCCTGCGCCAGTATGTGAAGGAGGATGATGATCTCGCCGACAACGATGAGTATCGCAACTATATGATTGAGACAGCCCACGTATTTGATGAAGCGGGAAAGAACATCCGCCAACTCTATCCTAAGGTGCTTGCAGAGATGAGCTATATCGGCGAGAATACGAAGAGCGACAAGGTGCGCGAATCGCTGATTCATTTCCTGGCTTTCACCTATGTTGAAGGTAATGGCGTGGAGAATATCACCGATTTGCAGAATCTGTACTATACCTATGTTACATCGCCTCGCCTGAATGACATCTTCAAGAAGGCATGTGCCAAATGGGACAAAGCGGCTGTGGGTCGTCCATCACCTATGTTCAAGGGCGTGGATGTAAACGGCAAGGAGATGACGCTCCGTGATTTCCGTGGCAAGTACATATATATAGATATGTGGGCTACCTGGTGCGGACCATGCCAGAAAGAGTTGCCATTCCTCAAAAAACTGGAAGAGAAGTTCAAGGGCAGAAACATCGTTTTCGTAGGTCTTTCTATCGACCAGGACAAGGCGAAGTGGGCTGCCAGGGTGAAGAGCGGTGCACTGAGCGGTACCCAACTTTATATCGGTAAGGGCAGCAAGTTCCAGAGCGATTACCGCATCAGCGGCATTCCTCGCTTCATCCTCCTCGATCCTAACGGCAGAATCGTGAATCCAGACATGACCCGTCCTTCAAGCGAGGACACAGAGAAGATTCTGAACTGTCAGCCTGGGTTGTAAGAATAGAGTTTAAAAACAATATATTTATTTATTAATTAATTAAAACACAGCACTATGAAAAAATTGATTTCAATGATGTTGATGCTTTGTGCATTCATCACTTTCTCAGCGTGTTCGTCAGACGACGATGGGCCTACTAACCCAGTAAGCAATGCAGTGGTTCCAACTTCTGCAAAGATTGGTGCCGAGGTCACAGTACAGGGTAGCGGTTTCGCTGCTGGTCAGACTCTTTATCTCCAGACTGAGCAGGGAACTGAGGTTAACACCAATGCCAAGATGTCTTCTAACGGTGCAACCTTCACCATTCCTTACACCATGACTGAAGGTAAGGTAAACGTAGTATTGAAGACAGGTAATGATAGCTGGACATTGGGCAGCATGACTCTTCTTGCAGCTGACAACCCAATCTCTACCTTGTCATTGCCAGGCGAGATGGGTATTGGCGAGGAAGTAACCCTTACCGGTATCGGTTTTGCCCAGGGCGACAAGATTGTAGTTGGTGACAAGACATTAGAGGCAACAGTTACAACTGATGGCGTAAAAGTTACTATTCCTGCTGATTTGGCAGAGGGCGAATATGCCGTATCTCTGGTTCGCGGCAATGCTTCTTGGGAGTTGGGTAAGGTATATGCCTTCCTGCAGCGCCAGGTAGAGAGCATCACCATTACAGATAATTCGATGCTCAATCTGTATGCTTCTATGTTGGGTCTTCAAGAAGGCATTTTAACTCTCAACATGTCTTACAATGAAGATGGAACTCTCAAGGAAATTACTTCTAATGGTAGTCTTGGTTGGGTTTTCAATTACAACGGAAAAACTGTTTCTGTAGAGAATAATCCTTATACTTATACTCTTGATGACCAGGGGCGCGTTATCAGCAGTACAGGTATGGATATGATGACAGGCGACGAGGTAACTTATACTTGGAGCTACGATGCAAACGGTTACCTCACAAGCGTTAAGCAGGTAGGTGCAGCAGATGACGCTGATGTAAATTTCCTGAGCACTTATACTGATGGCAACTTGTCTGCTTATACTCTAAGTTTAACTAACGAGTTCACAACAAATAAGAGTATCCGTACATGTCCAAACACCGTAGAGCCTTATTATTTGCTGAACACCTTTAGCTGGTTAATGAGCCGTGATGACTTATTCCTTGGTTTCCTTCTCAACCGCAACGTAAAGGTATCTACCTATGTTCCAAATCAGGTAGTTGCTGATGATCAGGATATGGAGACAGGAGAAATGATCAAAGCCACAACAGGTATTGAGAGTTCATTTGAGAACAACGCTTTGACCATACAGAGCACAGGTGCTGCCATTTCACAGGCACAAGGCATTTATGCCAACAAGGTAGTTGTCAAGTACAAGAACAAGTAATCGGTTAGGCCTTTACAAATCGCTTAAACGATACACAATAATCAAAGCCCGACAGGAAGCAGCAACGCTCTCCTATCGGGCTTTTCTGTTTATCTATTTCTTCTTCGGCAAACCTATCTTCTTGCCTACCTTGAAACGGTCGAAACCTTCGCCATAAACACCGATGACGGCACTCTGGCTGACAAAGGCGGTAGGATCTATCTCGTCGATAAGACGGAATATCTTCTGAGACTCACGCTGACGCGCCAATACAAACAGCATGTGGACATCCTTGCCACTGTAACAGCCATGACCATCCATCACCGTACAACCTCGGTCGGCAGCGGTATTGATGGCTGCACTGAGCTCCAGATATTTGTCGCTGATGATGAAGAACTGAACCGAACGGCGCAACGCATTCACCACATGATCTACACAGAGCGACTGCACAAAGAGGCAGACATAACCATAAATCACCATCTCCCAATCGCGCAATACCAGATAAGAACTGGTGATGATACACAGGTCGCAAATCATGATGGCATGACCCAGGGAAATGTTCCAATACTTGTTGATCATCGCCGCTACGGTATCAGAACCACCCGTAGAACCATTGCAGGAAAGCCCCAGACCGGCACTGCTGCCCATGAAGAACGCACCGATGACCGTTGCCATGAACGGCTGGTCGTGAAGCAGCGGCGTCATGCCTACTGTATGCGTCTCTATCAGACGGGTAGTTAAGGCAAAGATACCAACACCATAAATGGTTTTCAGACAGAACTTATAGCCCAGAATGCGGAATGCGATGAGAAGCAGGAACACATTGAGTGCCAGATAAGATACAGATGCCGGGATGCCAAATCCCCAGTAAAGGATAGAAGCGATACCTCCTACACCACCCATCGTGATATGATTGGGAAGCAGGAAGATGTTCAAACCGATACTACCTTCTATCATCGCCAGGGCAATGATAACGTAGTCGCGGATTTCATGAAGTTTTGTTTTTCTCGTCATAAAAATATACGTATTTCTTAAAATGCGGTGCAAAGGTACTAAAAAATAAGTAAAAAAAGGGCAGCTACGTGAAATATTACTTAAAAAACAAATCTTTTTTATGAAACCGGCACCTTAATTCGAAAAGATTTCCTATTTTTGCAGAAACTATGCATTATTAATAATCAAAAATTTCTAGTCTATGGCTAATTACGAAAATGAAATCAACTCGTGGCCAGTTCTGAAAAACGGACTGCACTACAAATGGCTTGTCGACTACGCTGCATTCAGCGCTTTCGGTACTTTTGAGCTCACAGCAGAGGAATGGGAAAAACGCGACCTTATCGTCAACTTTAAAGGTAACTCTGAGCTCACTACGGAGATGGACCATCAGGAAGCACTGAAGAAGGCTATCGGAATGGTATCAGACAAGCTGAAGAGTCTTTTGGGCGAAGAGGCAGCACAGTTTACCCTGGTCTGCATTCCTGCAGCTCTTGAGGCGCATACCAAGCGCCGTTTCAAGGAGTTCAGCGAGGAGATATGCAAGGCTACGGGCATGACCAACGCCTACCCTGCCTTCAGCTACACGCATGATGTAGATGAAGATGGCGATCCTGTAGATGAACTCCATATCGACGAGGCTTTCTTCCAGGGCAAAAAGATTATTCTCTTTGATGACATCATCGCATCCGGCAATTCGGTAGCCAAGTTTGCCGACCAGCTGGAAGGATATGGTGCCAAGGTTGAATTGGCGCTAGCACTGGGAAAAAAGATTTCTGACGGATATGACCAGAAATAAGATACTGAACTTTCGCATGTGGTTCAAGAACGGGCTGAAGGCCCAAAAGCTCCTAGCCCAGGGAGGGCACTGAAAAAGTCCCTTCATGGGTTATGTTAGTTTAACATTCGATCTT
>ERZ779832.139-NODE-139-length-27743-cov-4.19452_pt1 | contig 27743 bp, 33 predicted proteins | sample MGYA00511250_ERZ779832 | MGnify/ENA primary metagenome ERZ779832 (study PRJEB29588, sample SAMEA2154726) | human gut metagenome | biome: human gut; feature: human-associated habitat; material: faeces | place: Denmark | collected 2008/2010 ...
CGATGGAAAAACGTCTGCAGCCTGTATTTAGCCGCAGATAATAGTGCCGCATTATATTTATCAAGGATTATGAGCTAAAAAAGACTTATATTTTAATTGCTTACTTAAATCCTTATATTGATATTATGTGCTTAAGTTGTTATAATTAGTAACAAGAGCAGAGGGGGATTAAAATGAGTAATTATGCTGTAACCTTGAATTATAATTGCCATTATGGCTATGTAGAATATAACGAAGCGGATAAGACTGCCGTAGTAAACTTGCAGGAGGCTGTTGCCGAAGCTAAGGCTGCTGTCGAAAAGTATCTGGCAACTCCGTTGAGCCTGGATGTGCCGCAGGGTGATACTATCCGTGATTTTGCTACGATAACGCTGGAGCCGCTTTCCAGTAAGGAGGCGTTTCAGGTAGCGCTTACCCGTCTTTGGGGTAAAACCGGCGTGCGTGTTGAATGGAGCATGCCTCCGGGAATGGCTGACGATATTGCCGCTGAGGTGCTGGCAGAAGCACATTAACTGCTGATTGTTTTAGGGCAGACTCTTGATATAGCAGAGTCTGCCTTTTTGTTTATAAAAATTGTGTGAAGAATAGGAGAAATGCAGATGCTGGATATCAATAAATTACGCAATGCTTACAATGTTATTCACCGTATGAGCCAAAACAGACATCCTTTTGCCGAGGAGGAGCTTTCACTGGAGGCTGTACAGAGCGCGCAGGTACAGGAGGCGCTTACCGATGCCGCAGAAGTTATTGCTGTTTACGGCAAGATTATGAATCTGGTGTCGCAGAGCACGAGCTTTAAGGTTGCCCCAAAAACTCCTAAGGCAGTTAAAAGCAGCTTTGTTGTGGAGCAGGATGACCTGAGCAGGTTGCAGCCTATGACTGAAGCTACCAATATCACAAAGCTTGTAAAATATATTAATGATACCTTTGCAGATAAGGAAATGCATAATCTTACCACGGTGGAGCTTGGCAGATGGTTGGAACATACAGGTTATCTGCAGTTGCCGGAAGATGGGCGCAATAAAATTCCGACAGAAAAGGGTTCTGAGTTGGGTATTGTTACCGAAAAGCGTGTAAGACAAGCTACCGGAGAAATTTATTATATTAACTTTTATCCGCAGGCAGCACAGCAGTTTATTTTTGATAATCTGCCTGCTGTGGCGGAGTTTTTGGCAAAGGAAAAAGAGGAGAAGCTTGCTGACGCATAACTTGCTGTTTCCGCATTGCCAGTATTTTGTTTTTGCGGTATAATATTTAGTACAGCTTGGGCGGAAAGGCTTGAGTTCTGCCTGAGCTGTTGTTATGGTTCCGTAGCTCAGTAGGATAGAGCAACCGCCTCCTAAGCGGTAGGTCGCCAGTTCGATTCTGGCCGGGATCACCAGTAACCATGCGGTTTTCCAGATTCTGGAAAACCGCTTTTTTCGTTTCCGCACCTTATTGACACCTTATTTTCAAATTCTGATGAAAATAAGGTGTTTTTTATTTGAAGCACCTTTTTGAAATACTTATTTTCACAGGAATTCAGTGTTGTAACTGAATGCAGTAGATGAATGTTTTGGTGAATTTGAAGATAGCTTTTCATCGAGCAGAAGGAAGAAGATGACAGTATATCTATATTTGTAAAAGATAAATATATGGTGGTAAATTAATTGGTGCAGCGTGGTGCAGACTAATTCGGTATTATTATAGAGATTTGCAGAATGCGATGAATACTGGCTTTGCTGATGGTGCAGTATTCTGTGGTGTAATAAGTGGTGCAGATAAAATAAAATATATGCGTTTAGTAATGGAGCTGTTAATGAAAGGGGGGTAAAACAATAACAAATAGAATGGAAAAATATATATGAGTGGTATTGTAAAAAGGCTCATTACTATGAAGAAAAATGCAGTTCTGCATGTATATCAGAGAGGATATACAGGGAGTTATGGTGTCATATGCAACGATATGGCATTAGACGTGAGCGTTTGTAACAAAATAAAATGATACAAACACGTAACTAATTTACGGAAAGGAGCTTGGTTGAAATGAATGATTTAGCGAAAACCAGCAAACCGAAATTTTTACGTGCTAAGGATGTTGCTACATACTTTTTTGATGGAAAAATAAGTTATGCAAGAGTACTTGCACTTACAAAGGATGGAAAGCTGCCAGCTACTAGAATTGGCAAGTGCTATTACTATACGCAGGAAGCTTTGGTTGAGTGGGCAGAAAAGAATATGGGAACACCAGCTTGGAATGGCATCCGGTAAAAATATTTTAATGGAGAAGGATTGCAGAATGTGTAATTCTTCTCCTGTTTTCATATGTAGAAAAATGAAAAATTAGATTTATAGGAGGTATAAATTATGGCAGGGTCAATGGTAAGCAAAGGGAATAATAAGTGGGAATTAAGAGTATCTAATGGCTACGATGAACAACATAAGCAGCGTAGATTCACAAAAACTATCTATGCAACGACGAAAAAGAAAGCGTCAATAGAGTTAGCTGCTTTTGTTTTGGAGGTTACCGGCAAGCTGAATGTCGATAAGCCTGTCACTTTTAAGGAGTTTGTTGATTATTGGAAGCAAAAGCATAGTTGCAGGGTGGGAACTATAACTATGGTTAACTACGAGCAGATGCTGAATGACAGGTTGTTACCTGCGTTTGGATTTAAGAGAATGGATAAAATTACCGATGCGGATATTTTGCGTTTTATGCAGAGTCTTAGTAGTGCTAATATGCGTTTGGATAGTAAGAACGAGAAAAAATTATCTAGTGTTACAATCATGAAGCACTTTAAGCTGCTGAATCTTATCTTTAATAAGGCTTGCGCATGGAAATATTTGGCAAAGAATCCCTGTGATGCTGTATCTCGTGATTTGCTGATAAAAGCAGAATCAACGCATTATCCAATATGGGATAGTGAAACGTTACGTAAAGCAATGAAAATCATAGAGGGGATGCCGCATAATTTAAGCAATCAAAAAAATAGGCTGATGTTTTATATTGCGCTGACGACTGGAGCAAGGAAAGGAGAATTTTTAGGCTTGTCGTGGGATCGGGTAGATTTAGAGCGTCGAGAGCTGAAAATAACAGAAGCAATGAAGTATGTTAATGGTTGAAAACCATTTTTAGGGACTCCGAAAACGGATGCTTCTGTACGGACGCTATATTTTGACGATTTTCTCAAGCAATTGTTTTTGGAGTATAAGGCACTGCTTGACGAATGGCTTAACAAGAATAGAATAACAAATCCGCAGAATTTGGTTTTTATATCAAGAAATGCTAATGAACAGAATGAAGCTGTGCCAGTTAATGGGGACAGCTTTTATTTATGGCTGAAAAGGCTTTGCAAAAAGCATAATTTGCCGAGAATAGCAGTACATTCGCTTCGAGCAATGGCTGCGACAAATGCTTTAATTAGCGGAATGTCATTAAATATGGTACAGGCAATGCTTGGGCATACCAATATTTCGACGACATCAATATATTTACGTGATGTGCAGGATGAACGTAAGAAGGTGACCAATCTATTATCAAAGCATTTTGCTGATTTAAGAAAAGAATAAGATTAAAGGTATATCTCCCGCAAGTGTAGTATAATTAAAAGAGATACGTATACTTGTGGGAGGTATTATTGCTATGAACCATTTAACTAACGATGATAAGGAAAGGCTTCTTTCTCAAATGAAAAATGTTGCTTATGTAACGAGTTATGAGATAATGCAACATAATAGGAGTATGTATCAGGTTAAAAATCGGCAGCCGAGAAAGATGCTAAAAATAAGAAATTGTTACTGTGAAAAGAATTTGCGGGATTGTTTTTTTAGATATGTATCTTATAAAATATTTGGCAGTGTGAACGCTACTCCATTTGATGCTAAGCCATGCTGTAATATAGAAAATTTTCTTGCTGGTAAACAACCAGAGATATTTAGAGAGATTGATGAATTTTCAATAAAACATAAGTCCATTAATAATATTCAAGAACTAATAAATGATGAATCTATAAACAAAATATTTTTGAGGTTATCCTATGAATTGGAAACCCAATGGGTAAGACGCGATGAAAAGTGCAAGCTAAGTATGATATCAACTTCTGGTATAAATAATATCGTTTATATGTTTGAAGATAATTTTGTCGTTTACAATAGTAATAGTAATACTTGTATTGCTAGTGATAGTAGAAGCTTACGTTATATATTTAGCCGTTATTTGGACTCTATGGGATTAAACGTTAGAGATAGTATAGATGAAAGTGATGTTATTAGCGATATATTAAAAAGCTTAGAAGGTAGCAGAAGTTCTTTCTTTAATGAATTATTTGAAGTTAACTACGGAGAGGTAATATGCTTTGCGAAGAAGAACATCATAAAAAGATTAGAGCAATTTTATTGCGAAAAATATACTGCTGAAAATTTACAAATAGTTAATAATGAGGTTTTATGTAATGAAAATAAAAAGATGAGAGGGGGCGCTATTAATGTTTTTAGTATCTATAGTGCAAGTGCTGAATGTGCGTTTTTACTAAAGACGCTGTTTATACTTACTGATGGATGTAAAGAGAAATTTGATGATTTAGCAAAAATGATAGCAGGAATCGTTATAGGACCTAGGTTAAGCCAAGAAGTTGGTATAAATATTCCGCAAGCTTCGTTAATCAAAACGAATAATACAACATTTATAAAAAATTTTTTGTTGAATATATTTGGAGCTTTTGTGCCAAATAGCAGAGTGTGTGGTGTAACACAATATTCTGCAGCAGAATTATCTAATAAAAATATGACTGGAAAGTTTATAGAAGATAAGCTTTATTCCAGATATTTAAATATCACTAATAAGTTGAATTTCAATAACTCTGCTGAGTGTGAAAAATATCTTTTTGATTTGATTAATGGTAAAGTCGTTAAGGGGAAAAATGAATATTTAGGTGAGCAGAAAATCAGTTCTTCGATGTACTATGTTTTTTTGGCATCAGGTGAGGATGATATTTCTAAATTTACTTCAAATCACTGCAATATAATTGAATTAGGAAATAGTTTGCCTAAAAATATTGAGTTCTTAGCTAAATGTACTGGTGAGAAAGAAAAACCAAACAGAACTCTTAATGTCTATGAAATAAAATTTATGTTAGTACATGTAGCAAACTATGGCTTAGAATTGATTTTAAAAGAACAACAAGAAAATACAAATAGCAAATCTTGTCGTGAAGTAATAAAAGCACCAGTAGGATTTTTTATAGAAAAATGCTGTACCGTTATTGATAATATAGAGGAAGGCACAAAGCCTAATGCTTCCAATGCTACTGGTATGCCGACTTTTACAGCAGCGTACAATCTTTTTTATAAAATAGCTAATGATATTTATAGTAATCGAAATTTTAATAAAAATATAGAAACAGAAGCAGGCTTTGTAGGTAAAATTATTAAGGATAGAGGTAATGATGTTCGTGAACGAGATTTACGAAATGGATATAGTGAAGATGAGGTACTAAAAAATGACAGTAAATCTAATCATTGCTTAGGAATTATTGTAAAACCAAAAAAAGAAATAGAGAGTATAGCATTAGAGTATAAGGAAAGTTTGCAACATAATATGCAAAAATGGAGTGAAGAAGACTTCGTTGATTTTATGATACAATTAAACCAGAGCTATAAATGGATGTGGTAATATTGCTTGAAAATAATTTACCCCTTGGCAGTCCAATGCCAAGGGGTGTAGTAGCAACCAATATATTATTTTAGATACGGAAGCAGCTTTTCTATTAGGCGATATACCTCTGTTCCCGGCGTGGATTGAGAAGCCTTCTTGCCTTTGTTGATATTGGCAAGTTTTTTGGCATTGCTAATAGCCTGCTCCATATAAGGTTCCAAAAGCTGGTACATATCAGGCCTGTTTTTCTTATATTCACTTGCGTTTAATTTAGCCAGGCATGAACTTAGCTTTGCCCAATATTCCTGACGATGTAAATTTGAGTGAATAAACGAGAAATGCAGCAGGAACCATAGTTCAATGCATTGATTTGACCAAAGCGCGTGATAAGTAGTTTCTTCGTTACTATAAGTACGGCAAAGGTCGACAACCTTATCAATGTTTTGTGCAGGAAAATCGTCAGTATCATAGACAATCCATACGTGCTTATAGATATTGGAGCTTTTGGCAACTTTTTGCTTTACTTTCTGTAAAAGGTTGAGAGTATTATCACCTACACCGATGATATCTAACTGCACTCTGCCGCGATATTTGCTGTTGATAGTGTTTTTGACACCTTGGAAGTAAGCTGGCTCTGTGCTTATACCTTCGGTAGTTATAAGATGATACTCAGGCTGAATCTTTTTGGGAGTGTCACGTCTGGGTTTAAGCCAGGATTTCTTCAAGTCGCCTTTTTTCGGAGGTTTTAAGCTCATTGCCATTCACCATCCTTCAGCATATTCTGCAAGTATGGGTCTGCTCCGTAACGTCCTTCAAGATACTGCTTGTCATAAGCTGCGGTATTGTTGATACGCTCGTTGTTTTCTTTGCGGATCTCATAGAGTGAATACAGCTCACTACTGTGGCTATCTCCTTCAGCGGCAAACCAAATCTCGTCACGGCGGTAAACAGTGTTTTTCATAGTTGCTATATCGTGAGAGGTGAAGATCAGTTGTGCTCCATGCGTATTTAGCTTAGGGTTTTTAAACAGAGCTATGATGTAACGCAGCAGCTTCGGATGAAGCTTGGCATCTAATTCGTCAAAAACTGCTAACCGACCTTCTGCTAAAGCAATCAGTAGTATCGGCAATGCTGCAATGAGCTTTTTAGTACCATCGGATTCATCTTTATAGGATAATTCGTAGGTTTTTCCATGCAGTGTTCTTTGCATAATGAGTTGTTTGCTATCATTGTCGTAGCGATAGCCGTTGATATCAATACCCATATCATTTAAAGCACTGATAATTTGCCGGCGTATGGTTTTGTTATCAGACAGCATTATCTGTAATTCAGCTTCAGGATTAGCATAGCTGCGGATAATGCAGCTTTCAAACCATTTTTGAACGTCATTGATAGCAGGGATATCATAGTTGATTGCCAAGAACGATAAGTAGGGCATCTTTGGATTTACATCTCTATTTATTGATGCCTTATTTATACTGGAGCCTAAAGTAATAACTTTTTCTTCTCGGTCAAAAACATGGGCGGTGCGTTTGCCGCCTATTTTTTTTCTGTCCAGTGCTTCGGCAATGATTTCATCATGAAGCATAGAAAGGTAATAGCGGTACTCATAGCCATTGGTGCGGAAGTAAAGCAGGAATTCTGTAGGCTCACTAGGGGTTTTTTCATCAAACAGGAAAGGCGTGCAAGATACTTTTTGCTGTACTATAAGCTTAGTACGAGTTTTTTCCATATCGTAGATTGGTTTTACCACAGTGGAGATAAGGCAGGTTAAAGCCTGCAGCATATTTGTTTTACCGCCGCCGTTAGGGCCATAGATAGCTGCTACCGGTAAAAGATTACTCGCTTGCTTGCAGTAAATAATATTTTCGGCAAACTCCGGCAGATTAGCTGCCTGCATATCGAAGACAGTTTCATCTTTATAGGATTTGAAATTTTTAAATGAAAATTGGCAGAGCATGAAATCAACTCCTTTCATGCTCATTGTAACATTAAAAATACCAAAAATCAATTTTATAAGCCTGAATCAGAAAATATTTTACTGAAAGCGGTATATAAAATCGAAAATTAGCGTTATTAGTTGGAGAGTTATCTATTTATATATTCCTTGTTTACAATTAAACTGAAATTATATCGTTGCAGCAGTTCATTTATCTTGCTCTTCAGGTAAGCTGTGTCCTGCCAGCCTAGATGAAACTTGTGTCCGTCAAGATAGCTTACAGAGTTTAAAATAAAATGTGTATGGAGATTATCAGTGTTACCATGTACAGCGTAGGCAATCTGGCAGTGTGTATGATTGCAAAGCAGCAATGCAGCTTCTTGACATAAACAAATGAAATCTGTTTGCCGTTCTGATTCTTCTTCGTTGAGGGATAACGTGATTTGCTTGTACTGTACGCCGGCAGTTTTGCAATTCAGGAGTTTGATTATCATCATATCGTATAATGGATTTGTATTAATAGCATAAAGCGCATCTGTAAATAATATTTGATTATCGTGGACAGTGGCATCACTGATATAATCAAGCATACCTTTAAGCGTGTATTGTTCATGAGGTTCAATTTTAAAGATTGCCATTTCTGATTCCTCCTAAAGCTTGCAACAATAAGTTTTGAATATTATTGAATGTATTATTCGCTTGCTGCAGTTGCTCGATTGCTAAACCATTATTGCCTTGGCGGATACACATATTTGTGATATTAAGCTGTTGGCTTACTATTGCGAGTTCTTTGGCAATGAGAGAACCGTTTTGAATTATAGGTAAATGATTATTACTGATTAATGATTCAAACAAAGTTCCTTGGGGAAGTCCGGTTTCATTTTGCAGCTTTGTAAAGCTTGCTTTTGTTTCTGGTGATACTCGAAAGCTTAATCGTTCAGTTTTCTTCTCTTGAGATTTACGCTGTTTGTTGTCATACTTATTGTGAACTTGTTTTTCAATAGCAGATTTTGGCATTTGAAGCACCTCCGATTAGTTTTGCTGTACAGATGCGTAACTAGTTAAAGAACTATCCTGTTAATTATAGTTTCGGATTATGGTATAGAAGACAACATTCATATTTTGATACTTCTTGTTTCTTACTTCACTATAGCTTACATATGGATATATACTATATAACTACTTATGTCACCGCATCTTTGAGCTGGATTACTATATATGTTATTAGGAAATATAAAATAAAATCATATAAACTTAAATTAGCTTGTTTGCTATCAATCTAATTAACATATATGTAATCAAATTTCGGAGGTGAATATAATGAATAAAATAGCTTTACGTGTTACAGATGCTGCATATGCTTTGAGCTGTAGCTCTGGTGTAATTTATAAACTGATTAGGACTGGCAAAGTGGAGTATTATAAAAGAGGAAGAGATTATTTTATTACGTACACAAGCTTAGTAGCTTATGCTGAGCGTATGGCATCTCACAAGAAATTATAACTGTTTATTGCTTAACATATTGTATTAGTTTAGCTTTGAAAACTATGCGCTGTATAGTTATATATGAATAGTAACATATGATGTAAACAAGTCACTTGTTAGAAAATAATCTGCGAAAGGAGCGGGTAATAATGTTTGAGGAATATGGTGATATGTTAAGCATAGATGATGTTATGGAGATGTTGGGCATAGGGCGTAACAGCGTATATGAGCTTTTAAACAGCGGAGAGCTGAAAGGCTTTCGCATCAAAGGTAAATGGAAGATAACCAAACGAGCTGTGGTTGAATATATTACAGTAAAGTCAGGGTTCAGTAAGTAGTTTTGTCATAGTCTTTCTTTTCAATGATATATTATTATGGTGTATGAGCCTGTGAATATATCACAGTGCCCTTGCAAAGGAACATAGGAACATAAGATTGACCGCTGGTAGCAATACTAGCGGTTATTTTTATGCGCCGAAAATCCTAGGAGCACGCTTGAACTGGCGTGAGCCTATTTATCATATACACCAAATCTATATCAAAAAATTAGGAGGAATACAAAATGAAACAAGGAATCAAAACTATTCAAAATCTTTATGAGGAGCTGGAACGTCAGCGTGAAGCGCGTCAAGACCTGATTGCAGATACACGCAGCCTTAAAGTAAACAGTACTAATGGTGTGACGATGATGAGTGTTGCTACTGGTGACGACGTACTTTCTTATCGCTTGGGAGAGATTGCGCACCGCCAGCTTGCAGAACGCCTTGGCATTCCCTATAAGTATTATGAGCGTATGCGTGCGGAATATCCTGTGCTGCTCGATGAAAATGTTAATGGCTGGCTGACAAAGAATCCTGAAAAACGTATGCTGCGTACTTTGGATGGCAGGCTCAGAGCATTTTTAAGTGACCGCTATCGCAGACTGGATAATCTGGAGCTTGTAGACCATGTATTGCCTGTAATTTCACAGATGAAAGGCTGCGAGGTGGTGAGCGCAGATATTACGGAAACTCACTTATATATGAAGGTTATTAATAAAACCATGAAAACCGAAATCGTACCTGGCGATATCGTGCAGGCAGGTTTTGTAGTTTCCAACAGTGAGATTGGCTTAGGAGCATTGAAGGTTGAACCTTTGGTATATCGCCTGATTTGCAAAAACGGTATGATTAGCAAAGACTATGCGCATAAGAAGTATCATACCGGAAGACAGGTTGAAGACACGGATAATGCGTATGAACTGTATTCTGATGAAACATTGGCTGCTGACGACAAGGCATATTTTATGAAAGTGCAGGATATTGTCAGTGCGGCGGTAGATGAAGCAAAGTTTAATCTCACGGTAGATAAGCTGCGTAGTGCGATGAGAATTGAAACAGGGGAAAATCCTGTGCAGACAGTAGAAGTCTTGGGTGACAGGTATGTCTTAAATAAGCTTGAACGTGCGTCTATCCTGCGCCATTTTATTATGGGTAACGATTTTTCACATTTCGGCTTGGTAAACGCTGTTACCCGCAGCTCGCAAGATGTAGCTGATTATAACCGTGCTACTGAGCTGGAACGTATCGGCGGAACACTGCTTGATGAGGGTGTGGACAGAGCAGCGAAAAAGGGCTTATTGCTTTTACCTGCTGCTGCATAAAAATAGAAAGGCAGACAGCTCGCTTAGGGCTGTCTGCAAAATTTTAAGGAGGATTCGATTATGGCTAATGAGTGCAATAATATGGTGTGGTTTTATAGCCGGGATAAAAAGCTGCTCCAGAGCTTCTTTAACAAATTTCGTGCGTGTCACGATGATTTGTATGCTTCATATATCTATCAGCTGTTTTTAGCACATGGATATAAAGAAGCAGAACTGCAGGAGCTTGATAGAGGTGGCATGATTGTAGATTGTGATGGAATTATCAGCCAACAGGACAGCTTTTACTTCTTTCAGGCAGAAACGGAAACTGCGTGGACTCCGAATGTGGAAAGTCTGCAAAAGCTTTTGTGTGAAAGATATAAAGATAAAATCAAGCTGATCTATTTTACCGATGCATCCGAAGACGGAATTTACATTACTAATGATTACAATGGCGTTTTTGTAAATGAGCAGTACAAGCTGGATTATGCTGAAGATGGTGAATCGACAGTGGAATACTTCAAAACCTATGATGACTTACTGGAGTATATCAGGTACTTTCTTAGTAAAACAGTAAGTGATTTAGATGATTTTCCGACTATGGAAAGAAAAATTATGAAGAACTTGAAAGCAGATGCGTATTGCTATATTAATCATGTGAAATATGATTACGAACTGAAAGAAAGGAGTGCTGCGTGATGCCTGCTACCAAATTTATCTGCCCTGACGGGAGCAGTGTGACTGTCTTAAAGTGCCTTAATAAGTGCCCTTGTATTGAAAGATGTATGTTTTTGCCTACGCTTAGAGCTGTTGCAGCATCTTTGGATAGAAAGCTGCCAAAAGCTACGGTAACTGAATTGCTTTGTGGCACGAGAGAAACTTATCTCAAGCAAACTACGGAGTATGCAGTTAATCCACAGCAGCAGCTCTACGCCCTTCATGGCACCGCTGTACATACTATCAATGAAGCGCATACGGAAGGCAACATGCTTAGTGAAGAACGTCTTGCTGATGATATAACTTCGGGGCAGTTTGATTTATATGGACAGATTGCCGATTACAATGATGCGACTTTAGGTGATTTTAAGGTTACGTCTTCTTATAAACTTATGCGTGCATTAGGTTATTACAAGGTAGATGTGCTGACAGGGGAAGTGTATAAGACAGGGGCGAGAAAAGGTCAGCCGAAAACACGTAAAGAATGGCGTATGGATGGTGTGAAGCATCTGTTGGATTGGGCAATTCAGCTTAACTATTATCGTATGCTGCTGGAAGCAAGAGGTTTTAAAGTAGATAGTATGAAGATACAAGCACTTTGCAGGGACTATAACCTGCGTATTGCTTCGGAACGCAATATTAGTAAGCCTGCCTATATCATTCCTATCAATAAAATTTCTGACCGCTGGGTGAAGCTTTACGTAAGCGAAAAGGCAAAGCGCTTACAAGCTGCGTTAGATAATAATGCTTTACCACCAGTATGTACAGCAAAGGAGCGTTGGCATGACAGGAAATGTCTTGGCTATTGTGCTGTTGCAGAAAACTGTCCTTATGGCAGAATGCTCAAGGAAAAGATGCAGGTTAAGGCTGCCTAAATTTTATTTTAAGCAGGGCGTGAAATATCGTCCTGCTATTTTTTATTGCAATTATAGGAGAACAACTATGGATTTAAACTATGAAATGATGTATATTGTAAAACCTGCAGAGCAAGAAATCAGCAAGCAGGTTAATTCTAAACTTGAAAAGGTGATTGCTGATAATGGTGGACGTATTAAAGACGTTGATTACTGGGGTGAAAGAAAGCTTGCGTATGAGATTCATGGTTTTAGCAGAGGTGTTTATGTGCTGCTTGTGTTTAAAGGATCACAGACAGTCATCAAAGAGCTTGATCGCGTAGCGAAACTTACGGATGAAATTCTGCGCCATATGATTATCAGAAAGGGGTATTGAATCATGGAAAAAGCAAAGATTGCGAAGAAATTAGTTGCTGTTATGAGCGAGTGCAGCCATGTTTGTAAGAATGGCTTGAACAGCTATCACCAGTACAAGTATGCGACAGCAGAAGATGTTCTGTGCAAGGTGAATGAAGCATTGACAAAGAATAAGCTTGCTAGTGTTGTTACGCCTGCTTTGGATTCTGTAGTTGACGTAGTAAACCTTAAAGGCAATAAGGAGCATTTGGCGACAATCAGCGTAAAGATAGAGCTTATTGATTCAGACAGCGGAGAATCAATAGTATTGCAGGGTTTTGGTTCTGGGCAGGACGCTGGAGATAAAGCGATTATGAAGGCGCAGACGGCAGCCATCAAGTATGCCTATATGATGAGTCTCTGTATTGCGACAGGTGATGATCCGGAAGCAGACAGCAAGACTGATGAAAGCGCTATAGGTAAAGCAACAGTGCAAAAACAGGTTTTAAAGCAAAAGGGTAGTCAAGGAAATCAAGAAATTAAACTTATCTGTGATTGCTGCGGAGCAAATATTTCTGAGAAAGTTATGCAGTATTCAATGAAAAATTTCGGCAGAGCATTGTGCATGGATTGCCAGAAGCAGACAGCTCAGGCTGCATAAGTTAATAGTGCTTAGAATAGCAGCAGGAGCGTGAAGCTTCTGCTGCTAATTTTTTGTAAACTAAGGAAATGTACCAGTATAGCAAGACGGGCTATACACTTGGTATGCGGAGATCAGTGCGGAGGGCGTGAGTATTTTTAAGCACGATCTCGGTGGCAAGGTTGCCGAGGCCTACCGGAGTCTGACAAAGGAGGTGTTGCAGAATGCCGAAAAGAGGCGGAAACATCAGCTTGACCAGCTACGATGACATCTTTGAGACGGATGAGAGTCATGCGGAGAGTCAGCTGGAACGAGTGCAGAATATCAGCATCAGCGAGCTGGTGCCCTTTAAGGATCATCCGTTCAAGGTGGTCGATGACGAGGCTATGCTGAGAACGACGGAAAGTATTGCCCAGTACGGCGTGCTGACTCCTCTGATCGCAAGACCTTTGGAGGATGGCGGATACGAGATCATCTCCGGACACCGTCGCGCCCCTGCTGCTGAAATGGCAGGCCTTACGGAAGTACCGGTGCTTGTTAGGGACATGGATGATGATGCCGCCACCGTGCTCATGGTCGATTCCAACCTTCAGCGTGAAAGCATTCTGCCCAGTGAGAGAGCTTTTGCGCATAAGATGAAGATGGAAGCAATGAAACGGCAGGTCGGTCTCCCGTCAAAAGAAAATGTGTCCCAAGTTGGGACACAAAAAAGGACCGATCAGATTATGGCGGAGGAACTCGGAGAAAGTCGTAATCACATCCCACGCTCTGATCCCCGAGCTTCTGGAGATGGTCGATCAGAAGCAAATTTCTTTCAATCCAGCTGTTGAACTTTCGTATCTTGCACCGGAGGAACAGGAGATCTTCATGCAGGCCATGGATGAGGTGCAGGCAGCCCCTTCTCTTTCTCAGACGCAGCGTTTGAAAAAGCTCGCACAGGAAGGCGATTTCACCATGGACTCTGCCAGAGAGATCATGAACGAGGTGAAGAAAGGTGATCTTGAACGAGTCACCTTCCGAAATGAGCAGTTGAGGAAGTATTTCCCAAGGTCCTACACGGCACAGCAGATGCAGGACACCATTAGCAAGCTTTTGGATCAGTGGCAGAAAAAGAAAGCCCGCGATCAGGAGCGCTAATCGAATACCGGTACCCTAAGCACTGTCAGAAGAAACGCTTTTGATGGTGCTTTTCTTTTATCAAAAACACAAAAAAGGAGTACGAATCAATGAACGAAAAAGAAATGATGAAGCAGCTGCAGGAACTGCGGGCTGGCATGAAAGAGGAAGAAGCCAATACGTTCCTTGTCCAGGTTACAAATATGGCAGAGGTGTTCTACACCAGCGCCATCGCACTTTCCAGGTTCTGCAATATGTTTCAGAGGAAGGATCCCCAAGAGCCTGAAAAGTGCGAGGAAGAGGACGATGATTGGGACAAGGATGACATCGAATATATGGATGCCACCGTTCTCTATGCCGTTCCCAGCAAGGGTGTGCAGCTGATGAGGGAAGAAGAGGCCATGTCGAGGTTTCCCGGCTTTGAAGATGAGCAGACGTTCCATTGTGTTGAGATCACGGAGGATCTGTTCCTTCACTATATGGAGCATACTTGGGAAAGTGAGGATGATATCACGATTACGGATCCCGTTTATATCGCCAGAGTGGGTGATGACGGGGTCGAATGTGAAGAACTCACTGCCATGGATTTTCTTACCGCTATGCTCTTTTTGAATCGGCACGTTATGACCATTACTGACGAAACCGGCAGAACCGTTTGCGGTTATTGGCTGGCGAAGAAGGAGGACTGACCTATGAATTTTGAACAGTTTAAAGCCCAGGTCATCGATGAGATGCGTGACCGCTTCCCCGAACTGGACATCAGCCTTCAGGAGGTAAGCAAGCTGCAGGGCGAGTCTTATATCGGAATGGCGGTTCGCCCTGAGAACAGCAATATCGCGGCAACCACGAATCTGAAGGCTTTTTTTGAGGATCTCGGCGAGGATTTCAACATGGATGATGTCATGGATCAGATCGCGCATGGTATTTCCGATCAGATCAGCCATATGCCTCAGTTCGATGAGCATGTTCTGAACGATTATGAGCAGATGAAGGAGAAGCTGATCCTTCAGATGATTCCGACTGCCGGAAATGAGGAGAAGCTTTCCGAGATCCCCCACCGCAATGTGGAGGATATGTCCATCGTGTATCGCTTTGAGATGAGCAACAGTGCGAAGGAATTTTCCAGCATCCTCGTCACCGACAGCATGCTCCGTTCTTACGGTATTACTGCAGACCAGCTTCACGAAGAGGCTCTGGAAGCAGCAGTTCAGACCCATCCCGCTACGCTTCAAAATATGACCGATGTTATGCGTGACCTGATGGGCGATGCCGCTGCGTTGTTTGCACCGGATGAGCCTTCGCCCATGTGGGTAGCCACCGTGGAGGGGGCCAAGAACGGCGCTTGTGCGATCCAGTATCCGGACTTTCTGGAACAGGCAGCCGAAACGCTGGGCGGTGATTTCTATGTCCTTCCTTCTTCAATCCATGAAGTACTGCTTGTTGCCGATGACGGAAGCATGGATCTCAGTTATCTGGAAGATATTGTTCGCAGCGTAAACGAAGCCGAGGTTGCCCCTGCGGACAGACTCTCTAATCATGTATTCCACTATGACAGCGAGGAGCATATTTTCGAAAATGCCCGTACCTTTGAGGCCCGCGAGGCCGTTAAGGAGTAAGCAATGCTGGCGGACGAACCGGCTATGACTTTTGGAGATGAGCCTGCTGATTCTATGGCAGCAGATACCATTACGGCGCTTTTGGTAGAACCCAATGTGCATCCGAAGGTCATTGAAGCCAAGAGCGGGCTTACGCAGAGTACCGTCAGGTAAAAAATGAGGCTCAGGAGCTTCTGATTGCACAGAGAAACATCGCTTCCCTCTACGATGCGGAACGCAAAGAGGAGGAGCAGAGGCACCAAAAGGAAAATCAAATTCATTAAAGTATGATATGGGAAAGGGCTCGGGTAACAGACAAGGTGCTGTTACTCGGGCCCTGTTTTTCAGCGTTCAGCAGGAATGCCCAGCCATCACGAAGTGATGATCGATAAGGGGTTGGGATTATCCCAACAAGCAAGTTGTCCCGAAAAGGGATAACGCAGTTTTCGCAGGACTTGGCCAAGGAAACATTGCTTGCGAATTAGTGAGGTGCACAAAATATTGAGCACAAGGAAGGGTCTGTGACTTGATTTTCCGCGAGGTTGGGAGTATAATATTTTATAGATTATTATAAGCGTTTATTTGATATGGAGTAATGTATGAATTATTTATCAATAAAGCAAACATCAGAAAAATGGGGAATCTCACCGAGATGGATCAGTGATCTTTGTGCAAGTGGAAGGATCCCTGGAGCAATCAAAATTGGTTCATATTGGGCCATTCCGGACGATGCAGAAAAGCCACAAGATGCACGTGTTAAAACAGGAAAATATATAAAAAAGAATTCTGTTCTTTGAAAGGAAATTCAAAATGCTGCTGAATAAACATGGATCTTTTTACATCAGAAATGGCTGGCCTACAAAAATCATGGATGCTATTACTGATGATAATCATATTTTTTCACCAAATAATGAACTGATAGCGGTAGACGCTATTGGCGTTGGACGCGTAATGATCAAAGCGATGCGCTATTGGTCATGTGTTATGGGAATTGCAAACGAGGGTAAAGATCAGCTCGGCATTGTCCATTCTCTCACAAGTATTGCAGAACTTGTCAAGAGATATGACCCCTATTGTATCGATAAGGGAACGTTGTGGCTTTTTCATAGACATCTCGCAAGGGATTGTGATAATGCCACCGCTTGGAATTGGGCGTTTAATATATTTGATACTCCTACATTCTCAAAAGATGAGTTTGCAGATGCTCTATACGCTTATATTCAGCGCGAAGGCGGTTCTTATGCGCGGAAGGTTGTTGAAAAAGAATTTGACTGTTTTAAAAACACATATGTTAGCGACCAGACATTTTCGATAAGCAAAATAGTTGAAGAAGATACCATTCCGTTTTTTGCGCCGCTAAAGCTAATTGAATACAAAGGAAATGGTCGCTTTGAAAAAAGAAAAATACGGTCAAAAGATGTTCCTCTTGATATTTTCTGGGCATGTATTTTGTTAGATAATAAAGATCATTTGCTTGAAAATCGTCAGATTGGAATTGATAGTTTGTTAGAGGGCAGTAATCAAGTTGGCAAGTATATGAATCTTAGCTACTCTACGCTGCTCGAGTTGTTACAGCAGTTAGAAAATAATAGATATATTAGTCTGGTGAACAATTTCGGAAATAGATATTTTGAAGTGCATGATGCTGTAGCGGAAGAGATCCTTGAAGCGTACTATCATACGATTGGAAGGTAAAAACAAATGTCATATAGTGATTTAATACGGCAGGAAGGAGAATACACCTATTCTGCCAACATTCAATTTGATATTGAAAACGACACAAAGCTGTTGCGTTTTATTCCGAATGAAACAACCATAAAACTTCTTCGCGAGTATTTTACAGACATGGTTAGAGCAAAATCCTATAACCACGCAAGAATTCTTTATGGTTCATATGGAACTGGAAAATCTCATTTACTTACTGTTTTGAGTCAGCTAATCGGAAAATCATTCGTTGATGGTATTGCGTATAAAACATTTATTGAGAGAATTCAGAGCTTAGATGCTTCTCTTGCGAATGATATCGAAGCATATGTTAAGGATGATTCTCGTAAACCACTCTTGGTGGTTCCAATAGTTTTTGATTTTGAGGATTTCGATAGGTGCATCTATTTCTCGTTAAAGAAGAAACTCGATGCTATGAATATACACATCCAGTATAAGACTTTTTACGATCAGGCTGGAGCATTAATCAATCAGTGGAAATCAAATTCTGATTCTGAATTGAGACTTCGTGATGTCTGTTCCGAAGAGAAAATCAGTTTGGAAGGACTTGAGCAGAAACTGGAAGCATTTGATCCTCGCGCAGAAAAGGCTTTTGAACGTATCTTTTCTGCGATGACTTTCGGTGTTAAGTACATTTATGAAGTAACAAATATGTCTGACACCATAAATCAGGCAAACGCAGCGATCGCGCAGGATTATAGCGGCATTTTATTCATATTCGATGAGTTTGGCCGCTATATGGAAGATAACCTTAAAAGAATAAAAGTAAAGTCTGTCCAGGATCTGGCCGAGTTTTGCGATCATTGCGAGGGAAACAATCACATTCTTTTGGTCTCTCACAAAGAAATCAGCCAGTATACACAACATTACGGAAAAAGTGTTTCCGCTGAATGGAAAAAGGTGGAGGGACGTTATAAAGCTGATTCTATTAATAGTAAACAAGACCAGTGTCTATCTTTAATAAAAAGTGTTTTGGTAAAGGTTCCTTCGGTTTGGGAAGTGTTCGAAAAACAGTTTACTGATCAGCTTAATCGCATTTATTCAGATGCCATGGATTTTAAAGGCTTTTTAGTAAATGCTACATCTGATGTAAATCCTTTTGAAGGTGGATTCCCTCTTCATCCGATTGCTTTATTTGCACTAGACCGTCTTTCGAAGAGAGTCGCCCAAAACGATAGAACATTTTTTACATTTCTGGCTGGAAAAGATGAGAACAGTTTATATCGCTTTCTTCAAAAGCATGAGCTAGATGAATTTCACTTTGTCGGAATAGATGACATTTATAACTATTTTGAACCAAGCATCAAATCTGTCCAGAGCGACGACAGCTATACCTGGTATAAAAATCTTCAAACTGCACTGGCCAAAAATCACAGTGACGAATTTGATGACTCTCCAGAGGTCCGAATTCTTAAAGTTGTTGCTACAATCGGCATAATTAATGATGCAGGAGCTTTGATCGCAAATCGACGGACAATACTAAGTACGATTGATTGCCCAAAAGATGTGCTTGCTAATGCTTTGGAAGGACTCTGTGAGAAAAAGATCCTAAAGTATTCGGGCACCTATGACCGATACGACTTTTTCGATGCCAGTATCTATGATGTTGAGGCGATGATTGAAGAAGAAAGTTTTCGTATCGGTGAGGATTCGGTTATAAAAGCCTTGAATGATTACTTTGTAGATTTTGTATTATATCCATACAGCTACAATAGAAAGTACAAGATTTCACGAGTTTTTGTACCGGTATATGCGACATTTGAAGACTTAACTAAGTCTTCCGTGATCAATAAATTAGGGGTCACATACGATGGATTACTTGTGATGCTTGTAGGCAATTCGGACATCACTCCTGAGATGGTTGTAGAGTCGTCACAAGCACTAAGGCAGTCCGTTGTTTGGGTAAATACGGACTGTGTTCAGCTTATTTCCACAGTCAAAAAGTATATTGCCGCAAAATACTTGGAAAGCCAAAAGGCAAAATATATTGAGGAAGACCCAGCATTTGAAAAGGAACTTCAGTATAACATCAATGAGATTATTGCTGCTATTTCGTCTATGTTAGATGAATGGAAGCATTTCCGAAGTGATGGGTTTGTTGTTTGCGATGGAATGCACAAGCGCTCAATCACCTCAATGGAAGGTGTTTCTGACTTGGCAAGTGACGTAATGCTTAAGACATTCCCTCATACGCTTCTTGTTAATAATGAACTCATTAATAAGAATGTGATTTCAGGAAGTATTACTGCCGCAAAGAAAAACGCGATCAGGGCTATTATTAGCGGAGGAAACTCTAAGGACTATTTTGGATTGCAGTATTTATCACCGGACTATATTGCGGTTCGCTCTGTTTTAGCAAAGAACAACTTTATAGTCACAAGCGACGATTGCCAGAGTAATGAATTGGAAGACGGATTCCGTCCGCAGGATGTCATACGTACATTCTTATCTGATACACTTGCTAGAGCAAAAAAAGGCAATGTCGAATTTGGCGAGGTATATTCAAAATTAAAGCAGCCGCCTTACGGCTTAAGGGATGGTTATCTTTCATTATTGTTAGCTGGAGTCTTGGCTCCCTACAAAAAAACATTGATCATATCTAGTCATGGCTCTGAACAGGAATTAACGGCGGAGTTGTTTGAAGAGATTGTTAAGCGTCCTAACGATTACATGTTTACCGTTGCTGATTGGACTAAAGAACAATTGTCTTATATGGATCAATTAGAAGCTGAGTTCTCACCTTATATCGATCCGGCGGTGCTGGCCAAGAACCGTTTAAAAGCAATTTATGATGGAATGCTCAGCCATTATAAATCGGTAACTAAATTTTCGAGAACAACTCAAAAATACATTTCTGAAAAGGTAAGATTGATAATTCTGTCTCTGGCGAAGCTGGTATGCTGGCCGCAATTCTTACTAAGAGAAGCCAAGAGTTAAAGTTTGTTTATCAAATTCTTATGCTGCTTGATGTAGACTCTGAACCGGATGTTGATAAACGTGTTTTTAGAGCGTTCAATTTTTCAGAGAAAACTGAAGAAGATCGGAAAATCATAGCTGAGAATATGGCAGTATACAATTCGTATTTTCTTGGCGGATTAGAGGTGCTTCACGAGCAGTTTGTTGATGAGTGTTTGGATCGTGATGCATTCTTATTGAAAATGTATCAGTTTACAAAGGAGTTTTATGAGTCCCAGGATGGAGAAGCGCTTGAGGATGCTATTAATAAAATTCTAAACAAGTAAGGAGGTGATGTTATGGAGGTACAAGCAAGTAATTCAAGCGAACTATATGAATTATTTCAAGATTTACAAAACGGTTTTTCTTTTGATTCAGCTTGTGCCTTCATGCGCGCTTGCTGGTTATGGCCGGAAGACTTTTCAAAAGAGCAGCAATCTCTTGAGCGACTAATATACACTCAAGGAAATCGAAACGAGATATACACTTTAAATGAACGAAAAATCATTAGTCGATTTGATCAACAAATTAACTACTGTCACTATCGATTATCATCATTGAACCGAAAGATTAACTGCAGAACGATATTGGTTGATCTAAATGAAGGTACTGACTCAATAAGAGCCGCTATCGCTTTAATGAAAATCATTAATAAAGCGATTACTGGATTTAATATTTTTCTTTTCGTTTCAAGTGAAGGATTGCTGATTGGTTGCTCGTGTATTAAAGGAAGCAGCATAGGTCTAGATTGTGTTATTTCTCCAGTAATAAATCATTTAATCAATTGGGATTTGTTGTACAATGTTTTTCTGTTCCGGAACGATTCTTCAGATTTCTATGATTATTACTCTGGCGTTGTTAGCGCTGTGTTATCAATTCCGGATTGCTATGTTCCGACCGAAGAAAACAACGAGGATTTTTTGAGCTATTATAAATACTACTCCGAAGATTATTACGATATTGATACACAAGAGGATTATCGTTTGTTTCCTGATTTCCAGAAGTACGATTATCAATGTAGAGAAGATCGTAATGAGGAACAATATTTTGATAAGGAATGTTTCTTGGATGATGTTCAGAATTATATGGATGAATTTAGCTATATTAAGGCGAATGAAATCAATCCATTAGAATTACTCTTTGAAGCGCAGAAAGCCTACGATACATCATATACATCAGAGCATAGCCATAGTGAAGCAACAACCTCTACTTATTTGACAGATTCCGACGTAGACAAGAATGCTTTCGAGATGTTGGATGATCCAATTGCTCTTATGAAAATGTTAAAGAAGCAAAGGGGTATATGATGGAGACTAATTCTATAACCAGTATAAATATTGAGGATTTCAAAGACAGTGATTTTGGAGATCCTATTTCTTTACTAGAGGCGTTAGCAAAGAAACGTAATCAGAGTTCCAGGATTCTTTTGGATCCGCAATCCAAGGAATCAGAATATTTTACAGTTTCTCAAATTGCTCGCATTTTCAATGTTGAAGAAGCCGATTTTCTGAAAGCAATCGAAACCGGCGATGTTGTAGCAGATCGAGTAGTTCCGCTGTATACAAAAGATACTGTTGAACAGTTTTTGAATACTCGTGATAAAGATAGTTCTACTCTCTATGAAAGCTTTATGCAAGAAATATCTCATATGAGGGTAAATTATTCTTACAAACCAGTTCTTATCATGGCTCTGCTTAACGGGGCGTCCAGCAATGGAGAAATGTCTCTTTCTGATATTGTAGACTATTTCCTCACATATTATCAGGAACGCGCTGCAGCGGGTCTCTTAAGAGAAAAAGATGATAGTTCATTCGTAAAATATCCGAATGATCGCAACCAAGCAGGAAAGACAATTGTACGATATCCGATTACTGTTCTCACGAACAAGGGTTTTATGACATACAATCGTGATTTAGCCGTTGTTAGAATTGCCTCCCCCATTTGGAGCCGAATTGATTTAGAAACAAATGCGTTTATCAAAGCACGTTGCGAACGTATTCTCGAGGAGTACTTCTCATTAATACAGAAATAGCAGAGCTTCTTTACAAGCGAGGAATATCGAATGGAAAATGGCACGAAACTAAGAATTCTATACTTATATCAACACCTTGTTCAACACACCAACGCCGAGCATACATTATCGACCGCTGAGCTGATGAAGATCCTCAAGGAAGACTATTCCTTTAAGGTCTCCCGCAACACGATCAGCGATGATCTTGCTATGCTCCATGACTGCGGCCTTCATATCGAGCACTATGAGTCTACGCAGAACAAGTACTACTATGATGGACATGTGTATGAGCTTCCAGAGCTCAAGGTGCTGGTCGATGCAATCGCGTCTTCCAAATTCATCACCCAGAGAAAAAGCGAAGAGCTGATTACCAAACTGCTTACTCTGACCAATTCTCAGAATGCAGCAAAGCTTCGTCGGCATATCTATGCTGCAGGGCGCGTGAAGTCTGAGAATGAACATGGATATTACATCGTCGATGCAATCAACGAAGCGATCGATACCAAGAGGAAGATCTCGTTCTACTACACTGATTTTGATATTGCAAAGCAGCGCTATGTCACAAACGACGGCAATCCGTATACGGTTAGTCCGTACACGTTGATCTGGGACGGCGATTACTATTACATGCGCGGCTTCTGCGATGAGCGCCAGGAGATGCGAAATTTCCGTCTGGATCGTATCGCAGAGCAGCCGAAGATCCTCAACCAGATCGTAGTAATGCCGCCAGAGGACTATACTCCGGCAGACTATAGCAGACATGTATTCCGGATGTATGATACCGAAGAACCGGTCAAAGTGCAGCTGTATTGCCATGTGTTGGTCATGAAATACCTGATCGATAATTTCGGCACAGACTTTGAATGCGAGCCGGTCGATGCGGATCATTTTAAAGCAACGGTCAGTGCATGCACCAGCACTACCTTCTATCGCTGGGTATTCGGTTTCAACGGAAAAATAAAAATCGTTGGACCGCAGCAGGTTACAGATGAATACAAAGAGATGCTTTTAAATGCATTGAATCAAATGTGACTGCCTTGGTGCTCAAAATTCTGTGCACCACTGTTCCATTAAGCAGAATCCCCTTGATTCTCGGATCAAGGGGATTTATAATGAAGTTACTGGAACAACTTGTTCCGTTATCGCTTGAAAGGATGTAAGCGTCAAATATAAGTAAGCGTCAAATATAACGCGGATATAAAATCTCAATTCAGTAATATATAATAGGTGCATGGAACATCGTTCCATGTGCCTTTTTAGTGTTTAGGAGTGTTGTAAACACTTCTAAACACTTTAATTAAACTGAATTGGAGTGTGTGTTACAATATGGATAACAGTTTGCAAGTTGTCAATACCATATGTCTAACTGGATGCTGAAGTGCGTAGAGCTTTATCTTGAGCCTTGCGTGGGCAAAAAACTTAAATGCTGCACCAAAATCTGCCTTGGGAAAAGCTTTGACTTATCTAGAAAACCAAAAGCCATACCTTATGAACTATCTTAAGGATGATCGTTTAGAAATAGATAATAACAGAGCTGAGCGTAGCATTAAACCTTTTGTAATTGGACGTAAAAACTTCTTGTTCGCCAATACACCACGAGGAGCGCAAGGCAGTGCAATTATCTACAGCTTGGTAGAAACCGCAAAGGAGAACCGCTTGGATCCATTTAAGTATTTAGTCCATGTTCTTTCTGCTGCCCAAAAAATAGACCTGTCTCAAAAGGACAGCGTTGATTTGCTGCTACCAGAAAATGCACCAGCTGAATGCAGCGTAAATTTCAAGAAATAAAGATTTATACCAGGACCGATATGTGGTTCTGATTTTTTTGATACACGGTGGATTTGACGCTTACTCACAGGTTTTCACTTGCTGGTAAGCCAAACTAAGTGTATAATTGTTTTAAGAGCAGGTTTGTAAAATAAATTCTCAATATAGATTGGAGGCGCTTGTTATGATTTATCCTTACATTACGCTTGCTGATGGCACTGAAATTGTATATACAAATGTGTTTAAAGAAGATGGTCTGCAAAAGGTTGAAGTTCATTTTGAGCGACCAACTGAGAACGGATTTGACACAGCTAGATGTCAGCTGCCTAGCTACAAATGGATCATTAGAGATGGTTTTACAGATGAGGAAATGAAAATTTTTGACCAATTCATGCACAGCAATGCTCATTTATTCTATAAGTATGGCGCTAACGGAGGAATGAAAATTGCCTAAAATCTTTACAATCAAAGGTTATATTGTCTATTTTGGTAGATTGTATAATGAAGTTGCACACCTAAGTGAGTAAAAAGAGAATAAAAAAATCCATAGCGTTCTTCCTTGTGTTAGAATTAAGTTATCACACCAAACCTAAAAAGGAGAATCACTATGGATTAACTTAATTCTACCACACAACATCAAAAGGGTAAACACTTATCTTTCGAGGAAAGGGTAATTATTCAGATCAGACTCAATGACAAGCACTTTCCAAACAAAATAGCTGCTGAGTTAGGCTGCTCTCCCAATACTGTACGCAATGAGATCAAACGTGGCACTGTATACTTATATAACGGTAAAGTTACTCGTTACAAAGCAAAAGCTGGTCAAAAAGCTTATGAGGATAACAGAGCCAATTCCTGCCGTCGCTGCGAATATATTAACAAGCTGGAATTTATTGCCCATGTTGAGAACAGCTTGGTATTTCCATTGATGCCTGCGTAGGCGAGGCTATGGAAAAAGGTAATTTCCCAAGAGAGTAGATGCTCTGCACTAAGACCATTGATAACAGTTCTGAATTTGCAGAGCTGAGTAATCTTGAAGTCTAGTATATTACGCTCATCCGTACTCATCTAAATTTAAAATTGCAGGCTATAACGCTAGTAAAATTGAGATTTTAGCGATGAAAGATGATGAGCATGTATTAGCTATTATCCATGATATGGCTAGCGATAAAGCGCAGGGCATATCTGGTGATAAGAAGAATGTTGACGCTTGGATTGCTAAAAAGTTAGCTGATTAAATTTAGCAAGTCACATAAATCGAATATCTAATAGCTTATTACGTTTAAATCGCTGATTTAAACTAAAAATTCGTTGAAATCTCACAAAAATAGCTCTATAATTATAATATAGAATGTTTTGGAGGTGAGAATTGTGCTTATTCAGTTTAGCGTGGAGAATTATCTATCTATAAAAAAAGAAATTGTTTTGTCTATGCTTGCAAGCATAGATAATGAGCATGAAGAAGCTTTGATTGAAGATAAGGGCAAACGGTATCTAAAATCCTCTGTTATTTATGGAGCTAATGCGTCTGGTAAGTCAAATGTCCTTAATGCGTTTTGGTTTATGGTTAATTACGTTCTGACTTCGCACGAAAAACAGCTGCATAAGAGTATTGAGCGTATTCCTTTTAAATTTGACAAGCTTACCCCAAGCCAGCCGACTAAATTTGAGGTTATCTTTATTACTCAAGGTATAAGGTATACTTATGGTTTTGCTGTTACGGATAAGGAAGTAGTAGAAGAATACTTATATTATTATCCTAACGGCAGGCAAGCACTTATATTTGAGCGGAACAACTGCTCTGAGTACCGTTTTACGAGCGATATAGAGGAGCAGACGGTGTTGAAAGAGCGTACATCAGCTAATAAGTTATATCTTTCTGTTGCTTCAAATTGGAGCTATAGCAAAGTAATACCTGTTTTGGAGTGGTTTGCTTCGTGCCAGATTATTACTAAAAATTCAGTAGCAGATGCGTATGGTGTTAATGCAGAGCAGCTCAAGGATAGTGATTATCGCAGTGCGATTGCTTCGATGCTGAAAGTAGCTGATTTTGGCATTCAAGCATTACAGGTCAGAGATGTAGATCCGTTGTTGAAGCTATCTAAGGGAACTATGAATTATCTTAATGTAGAAACAGTGCATACAGTTCAAGATGATGCTGGCGAAACGAATACTTACGTGCTTAATATGGCAGAAGAATCCGATGGGACAAACAGCTATTTTAAGCTTATTGGGATTATTAAAAGTACTTTGGAACAGGGAACTTTGTTAGTGGCTGACGAAATAGATGCTCACCTGCACCCGCTGCTGACTAAACATCTGGTAATGCTGTTCAATAATAGTGATACCAATCCTAATGGTGCGCAGCTTATTTTTACTTCTCATAATACTAATCTGCTTGATTTAGATATTCTTCGTAGAGATCAGATATGGTTTACAGAAAAAGATAATTTGACAGCAGCTACGGATTTATTTTCTCTTTATGACTTTTCGATACGCAAAGATGCTAAGGTTGAAAAAGGTTATCTTTTAGGCCGTTATGGGGCGATACCGTTTATTCATGGAGGGCTTCTAAATGGCTAAGGGAAAGATTGAGAAAAGAGGAGCTAAACGCAGAAATGTAAAACCGATTGTTTTGATTGTAACTGAAGGCTCTCAAACAGAGCCGAAGTATTTTGAACATTTCAAGACAAGGCAAAATAATATTGATATTCGTGTTGTAGGCAGCAGGAGCAATGCTGGTGAAACAGATTATGTCAGTTTGGTAAGAAAAGCAAGAGAATATCAGGAGCGTAATCAATTATCTGCTACTACTGGAGATAGCGTCTGGGTAATTGCTGATGCTGATGTAAATTACAATAATCCTAAGCCTATTGCAGAGAAAAACTCTAAACTAAATCAGGCAAGGAAGATGGCAGATAATAGAGATATTAATTTATTATTATCGAATCCATGCTTTGAATTTTGGCTTTTGCTACACTATCAATATACAACTCGATTCATCAAAGATTATAGTGATATGAAGAATTTGCTGCAAAAATATATTCCGACATATACTAAAACAGCAGATGTTTATGAGTTGATAAATGATAGAACTAAAACAGCAATAGAAAATGCGAAGCGTGTGGAACAACATCATTTGCAAGATGGTTGTATGTTACCGTTTGAAGTAGATGTGAATCCTTTTACTGATGTGTATAAGTTGCTTGAAAGATTGCTATGAATAAGGTGTTTGACACCTTATTCGCACCTTATTTTGAAAAATTACCTAAGATTAAAGGCTATAAGCAGTAATTTATCTGACGATTTATCGCTGCCTTTAAACTTCTGACACGCAGTTATATCAAGGG
>ERZ779832.141-NODE-141-length-27430-cov-9.50024_pt1 | contig 27430 bp, 24 predicted proteins | sample MGYA00511250_ERZ779832 | MGnify/ENA primary metagenome ERZ779832 (study PRJEB29588, sample SAMEA2154726) | human gut metagenome | biome: human gut; feature: human-associated habitat; material: faeces | place: Denmark | collected 2008/2010 ...
TATGACGGTACGGACGATACGCTCCGTACGGATTCTGTAGACAATAACGAATCCCGGAATGAGCCGGCCCTTCCCAAAAAGGAACGTGACCTGGGCAATCGTCCCGACGGGTATAAAACGATGGGAGTGTCCGGAGAAGTGGTAGAGCATCCGTCAGATCTGACAAAGGTTCCCGGACGTATCATTGAAAGAAGGATGGTACGTGTATTCAGTTTCCGTACCTTCCTTACGGAAGAATGTTTTGAGATGGTCCATTATGCAGAGCCTGGCAAAAAGCCGAAGTGGGGTTATTTCCCCTCTGAAGGCCATCCGGAGGTGGTAACTAAGTTTGAGGGGACTAAAGCCACTCCTGAATTCCTGCAGGCCATCGCCTATGAAGTTTATGTAAAGAATGTGACCTTCGGCCTTCTGCACCAATGGCTGACGGATATGGGAATGACCATTTCTAAAAACACCTTACGCAACTGGCTTAAGAAAGGCAAGAAATACCTTGATGAGTTGGTTCTCGTATTGAAATCCATAGCCTTGGAAAAGGACTCGATAGTGAACTGCGATGAGACCTGGTGCAAGGTGCGCAAATATGACCACTACAAAAAGTGTTACATCTGGGTATTGGTCAACAAGGCTCAGAAAACGGCTATTTTCTTCTATGAGGATGGCTCCCGCGGTCGTGAGGTACTTACAGACTTCCTGGGTGATGCGGAATTGAAGAGTATCATGTCCGACGGATACAATGCTTATGTATTTATCGGCAATGAGTTGAAATCGGCTCAGTTTAAGGATACTATCCATCAGGTTTGTATGTCCCATGCGAATAATAAGTTCGTTAAAGCCGGTAATCAAGGAGGCGAACCGCTGGCCGAACGTTTTTCAAAGCTTTTAAAGTGGTTCTTTTCTAAAGAACATATTTATGATGAAGCCGGTCTTACTCCGGAAGAGAGGCTGTGGGAAAGGCAAAGCTTGGAAACGAAGGAACACCTGATAGAATTGCGCAGCCTGTTGGAGAGTGAACTGTCAAAGGATTCGGAATTCAGAAGCCAGTATTATACAGAAGCTCTTAATTACTTGAAGAAGTTTTGGAAGGAACTATTTGCTTTTCTGGACGATGGGGATCTTCCGATAGACAACAATCTGGCAGAACGGACCATCCGGAAGCTGACTACCCAACGCAACAATTCACTTCATTACGGTAGTGATGCAGGCGCTGAGATGGCTGCGACTTACCATAGTGTAATAGGAACGGTAAAGCTTCATGGCAGTTCTGTCTGGAACTTCATCGGAACTTTTTTCAAAAATATCTTTAACGGATGCAGGGATTATGTTAACATGGTTCCTGGCAAAATCACTTTGGCTGCCGGCCAATGTTAAATTCAAAGCTAATTAATTAACAAAACTTGGTTTAGGGCACTCAAAAGTGCCCTTTCAAAGGGGGATGCCCTAAATTGAGTGCTTACGTCATAAGTAGAATATGGCATCAATTAAACGACGACCGTGTTAAATTTGTCGTTCAGCAATATATCAGAAGAACACATGACAAGTATGCACTTGCAGACTTGTATCTTCCTCAACTCAATATCTTCATTGAAATCAACGAGCCGTTTCACAAGAACAATGTGGAGGTTGATAAAATCCGAAATGAGGAAATTCTAAACGTAACGCACTCCAAACCTATCGTCATAGACTGTGACAACGACATTCAAGAAATCCACCGTCAAGTGGCGGATGTCGTAAAACTTATCAAGCAACGTATTTCGGAACTCGACGATAGCTTCAAACCGTGGGATGATGCAAACACGCTCACCGTAGAATACCACCGAAACAAAGGTTATTTGAAAGTGGATGACAACGAGTGCCTGCGTACTACGGAGGAAGTTGCGGAAGTGTTCGGCACGAAAGCCAAACACCGTGGTTTTCTGCGCGCTTCGGGTGCAGCAGTTCCGAACAAAAAGCACGAAATAGTTTGGTGGCCAAATACGGAACACCGCCTTTGGCACAACGAACTTTCGGAGGATGGAATGTTTATCTACGAATATCCGAAAGCGGAGGACAAACGTGCGGCTCATCTGAAACAATGGTTTTCCGCCCCCGAAGAAACAAGAATAACATTCCTTCGGTACAAGGATGATTTAGGCTTCTGTTTCTACCGCTTCGTGGGAGTGTTCCGGCTCAATAGGGAGAAATCTATTCAAGAAAACAAATGCGTCTGGGAACGTGTCTCGGATACTTATCAACTTAATGTTTAACAATTTAATTCTTAAAACTATGGGTACATATTTAGTGACTTCAAAAGTTAATGCAGGAAATCTTAAACAAGGTATGAGCGTATTGATTGAAACATATCAATCAATTAAACCTACACAAAATGACATTATCAAGGCTTTTATGGAACAAAAAGGTGTACCAATGAGTTCTGCCTTGCATAGTAATAATAACTTCACTATTACTGAAGTGAAGAAATAGCGTGCAATTTTCCAAAGGTTAGTAAAACTAACCTTTGGAAATTATAGTTTTATCATGAAACTACTTGATAAACTCTTTGACTCAATATCGGGTTGTCTATCATTCATATTTTGGTTGATAGTGGCACTAGTTTGTGCAGGCATATTGGCTCTATTATCGTAAAAAAATGAAACATTGGAGTACATTGCAATCGGCTTTATATCGTGTCATAGAACCGAAAATAGGCTTTCAAATACATTGTTGTGCATACGACATTGGAGTGTGCATACCGTTTCCAAGATTTTGGGTGACTATCGGGAAACAGATAATATGGGATTTTCCTAAAAACTTCATGGATGAGAATGAAGAAGAGTGGTATTTTTATGATGAAGCCAAAAAATTGTCATGTCTGATAAAAGAATATGTAGACTGCCCAGTTAATGAACTTCTGACACACGAGTTTAATGACAGATTTAAGTTAATCCCTATTTTACACGTATGTGACAGACGTATAGGGAAAAGACGCTTGGAACAACTGTTGTATGATGATGAGTATTCGGCGGTATCATGGCTAATAGAAAAACGATTGAACACTGTATGATTTTTGAACTATTCACTATTAAGGATTTCTTTTCGTATTTTGGTGACGGATATTGTATAGAAATGCCTTCAAATAAAACGAAACTCGACAACTTGCTAAATTATCTATCCACTCAAAAAGCAGTGTGGAAATTTTATGCTACGCTTACCAATGGCACTTGGTTCCATGGAATACACATAACTTTTCAAAATGAGAAACGCATAAAAGCTGAAACCATAATGCAGAATATATGTAAAATACTTGGAATAGGCTCTTATTGTGTTTATGCAGGTGGTACACAAACAATAATAGATGCAGAGGGGGATGTTATCGCATTTGTGGATTTTTCCGAAATGTAAAATATGATGTAATTAGTCGTCTGTCATACTGTATAATTCAAAAACTCAAATCTAAGAATTTATGGCAGACAAAATGGCTACTCGTCAAGATGCAAAGACTATCGGTGGCAAAGGTGAAGCAGACAATAAACTGATTACTTATCAGGAAATTTCAGATTATGGTTGCAGAATAATAGGTTCAGCACAATATGAAAATAATCAATGTGTTGCATTAAAAGATTTACAGGCTGCATCAAGTTCTATTTCCGGTTCATTAACATGTACTTTAATGGGAGAAATGCGCGTTTTTATTGTGAATATTAGTGGCGGTGGTGTCAGTTACAATTATGGTCCATCAGGTAAATGGTGGGATTACTATACACCAATACCTAATAATTATATAAAAGCAGGCTCAAGCATTACAGTCAATGCAGAATGCGCACATAACGGTACATCACATCAGTCAGAAGTATTGTTTACGTTATCAACCGGAGCAATAGTAGATAATAAATCATATACTTATGTAGAGAAAATATCCGGAAGTGACTTGTATGAGGACAATAGAATAGCTTTGGAAACGTATGAATCTAATTTAGGTGAATCTGGTGGTGCATATACATCAGCAACATATAGGGTACATTTCGATTTCACAAATACGACCTATGTAGATGTCGTATGTAATATTAGACTGTCATCTGAAACATTATTACCATCTTAATTTATATTGATGAACTCATTACTTAGTAATGTATATGATTTATTGAAATACAAAACAGAAAAAGTGAGTTGCAATCAAAGAAGCAACTCACTTTTTTGTTTCATTAAAGCACAAACTCTAATTATACAGAACCGTTGGTACAATAAAGTATATAGTTGCGCTTTTCAGAACTATGTCCCAAAGACTCACTGATAATAGCTGTTGAAACTCCTGCACGCTTTAGGACGGTTGCATAAGAATGTCTGGCAACATAAGTAGTTATTTTCAATTCTATGCCTAAAGACTTACCAATCTCATTCAAATGATGATTTATATTAGCAAGCACATCATAAATACGGTCTTTAACCTGTGTCGCCGTACGGTTCTTATTGTCAAGTACTGGAAACAAATATTTTCGTGTGGAATCACGATATTTATCTATTATTTCTTTTGCCTGCTCTGACAATGGTAGAATAATTCTCTTTTTTGTTTTCTGGCGCACATATATCAACCTATCGTTATCAATATTATCATTAGTCAACAAAGACATATCTGTGAAATTTATTCCTCCCATCAAATAAGAAAAAGCAAACATATCAACAGCCAGTTTCTTATAAAAGCAGGACGAACCAGTATTATAAGACATTATTTGCTTTACTTGTTCTTTCGTAATAGCACGTTTAGCCGTTATTGTGTGTAGCCGTGAAACTTTATATTTTCTGAAAGGATAATTATCTGATTTTACCAATCCTTCTGTTACAGCCAAATTATAAACAACACGTAATGTTCTTAAACGTATGCCTATCGTATTCTCTGCAAGTTTCTGACCACGTAACCAAAACTCATAGTTTTTCAACCAATTCACATCAATTTCTTGAAAATAAATATCTAAATGACCATTGAATTTCACCAGAGAAGAATAAACTTGACGAACAGAAAGAGCATACCCTATCCTATTTTCTTTTTTCAATTGTTCAATATATTCAATAAACAAACTATTAACTGTTTTCGCTTTTACAGATAAATCAACTGTTTCAAGTAATGTAGTTAACGTATAATCCTTATTTCTGGAAGAAAAATCAAGAATTTGCTCTGAATATTTTTGTTCCTTTTCCTTTATCAAGGTATTTATCTGCTCCTTATTAGGACAATTCCTTTTAGGTCTATTCTTCTCAAAGTCCCAATATTGAGGTTTTACAGAGACACCAAGGCTCACATATTTCTTTTTGCCGTCTTTACACACACGAATCATCAAAGGATGTTCGCCATTACTTAGAGTTTTTGACTTGTAACACAACACATTAACTGTAGCATTCATAATCAATTTTGGTTTAACTTTCGGTTTAACTTAGAGCCTCAGAAACACATAAACTGAATATAATTAAGATAAAAGTACAGTGTCGTGTACATAAAGAAAAAGCTCCGTAAATCATTGATTCACAGAGCTTTAAACCAGTACTCGAAGCGGGACTTGAACCCGCACAGCCGCAATGGCCAAGGGATTTTAAGTCCCTCGTGTCTACCGATTCCACCATTCGAGCAGCCTTAAAAGAGCGGAAAACGAGACTCGAACTCGCGACCCTAACCTTGGCAAGGTTATGCTCTACCAACTGAGCTATTTCCGCGTTTACGGGTGCAAATGTAGGGAGTTTTACAATAAGCTCCAAACATTTTTCCCGTTTTCTTCTCAAAAAAAGCTGTTTATCGGCCTAAAAGCTTCTTTTCTGCTTCCTCTACTGCCGTAAAATTAAAGCCTTTTGAAACTTCTTCCATCAAAGCTGTAATCTTATCGTTACACAAATTGCCGATGCTTCCGGCATGTGTATGATGTACTTCTTTGCTGTGTGTAAATTTTCCGGCCTCAATATCCAGTCCTACCTTTTTATAAGCATCGCGGAACGGCATGCCTGCTGCTGCCAGACGATTTACCTCCTCTACACTAAACATGTAGATATATTTATCATCGTCCAGTATATGTTCGTTTACTTTGATCTTATCCATGATATAAGCCGACATTCGCAAGCAGTCTTTCAATTCAGCGAATGCAGGTAGGAAGACTTCTTTAATAATTTGCAGATCGCGGAAATACCCAGACGGCAGATTGTTCATAATCATCATAATCTGCTGCGGAAGCGATTGCAGTTTGTTGCATTTTGCACGAGTCAGTTCGAATACATCCGGGTTCTTCTTATGCGGCATGATGCTGGAACCTGTCGTACATTCGTCCGGCAATTTTACAAAGCCGAAATTCTGACAACTGAACATACAGGCATCAAAAGCCATCTTCGAAACCGTTCCGGCAATGGAAGCCAAGGCAAAAGCCACGTTACGTTCCATTTTGCCACGTCCCATCTGAGCATAAACCACATTGTAATTCATCGAATCAAAACCCAGCAAACGAGTCGTCATTTCTCTATCGAGAGGGAATGAAGAGCCATAGCCGGCAGCTGAACCAAGGGGATTACGGTTGCACATCTTATAAGCAGCCTGAAGGAACATCATATCGTCGACCAGACTCTCGGCGTATGCCCCGAACCACAAACCGAAGGAAGAAGGCATAGCAATCTGCAGGTGGGTATATCCCGGCATCAGGACATCCTTGTATTTATTACTTTGAGAAATCAACACATGGAACAAGTCTTGTACAGCTTCAGCTATCTGCTTGATCTGTTCACGGGTAAAAAGCTTCAAATCGACCAGTACCTGATCGTTACGTGAGCGTCCGCTATGTATCTTCTTACCGATATCTCCCAATTTACGCGTCAACATCAGTTCTACCTGAGAATGAACATCTTCTATACCATCCTCGATGACAAACTCTCCACGTTCGGCCGAAGCATAAATATTTTTCAACTCTTTCAGTAAGACTTGTAATTCATCGGCAGTCAACAGCCCGATACTTTCCAGCATCGTGATATGAGCCATCGAACCCAACACATCGTGTTTTGCCAGATAAAGATCCAGTTCACGATCTCTTCCAACGGTAAAGCGATCTATTTCCTCGTTTACCTGAACACTTTTTTCCCAAAGTTTCTGAGCCATAGTTTCTTGATTGATTTAAATTAATACGGTATCATAGCCAGCATATCTGCCAGCTTCTCCACTCCTTCCTGCAATGGTTTCGATACCATCGCTTTCATAAACATGTTTACTTCGGCGCGGATAGTAACTTTTATCTTTGCCTCCTCTTCGGTAACCGGAAGTATCTGTATCCACAAGTTCAGAGGTACAGGAGTTTTGTCTCCTTCGAACTTGACACATTTCATCGGTTCACGTTCAATGATACGCAAGGTCAGATTGATACCTTGTACTTTTAGGGTCAGTGAATCGCGGTCGAAAGACAAATCTTCTACCTTGCCTGCCAACTTTTCCTTCATCATATCCAGACGTTCACGTACCGATTCCAAATTGCTCAGGTCGGACAACTTATTATATACTCGTTCCTGGCTATAAGGAACATGCTTTACAGTGCTTTCAAATTGTACCATAATGCTGTTTTTACATAAAAAAGAACACGGATTGCATGGATAACACGATTTGCTGAGAAACCGTGCACTCCGTGTAATCCGTGCCCAATAATATTTAATGTTGAATTATTTTCCTGTCCAGTGTGCAGGATCTTTTCTCCAAGCCTGAAGAACAGGGATATCTTGTTCGTCAATGTAGTCAGTTTTCAAGGCTGCATCCAGAACTGCATTGTAGTTGGTCAATGTAACCAGTTCTACTTTTGCTTCCTTGAAGGCTTCTACAGAAACATCGAATCCATAAGTGAAAGAAGCTACCATACCGATAACCTCACATCCATTGCGGCGGATAGCATCAACAGCTTTCAAGCTGCTTCCACCTGTAGAGATCAGGTCTTCTACCACTACTACCTTCATACCCGGACGAAGTTCACCTTCTATCAGGTTTTCCAAGCCATGATCTTTTGGGCTTGAACGTACATATACAAACGGGAGGTTCAATTCTTCAGCCACCAAAGCACCCTGAGCAATAGCTCCTGTTGCTACACCGGCAATAGCATCTACCTCACCAAACTTTTCAAGAATTACGCGACACAATTCCAACTTTACGAAATTACGCAATGCCGGATAAGACAAAGTCTTACGATTGTCACAATAAATAGGCGATTTCCAACCAGAAGCCCAAGTAAACGGGTTAGCCGGCTGAATTTTTACGGCTTTTACTTTCAATAATTTTTCTGCAAATAATCTTTCCAAAGCTTTCATACCTTAAATATATCTGATAAACGTTGGTGCAAAATTATGTAAATCCTACGTGAATATGAAATATATGTGTATATTTTTTAGTTAAAGAAACCATATTGCTTACCGTGCCCATGCTAAAGTAAGCACACTTATTCTTATACTTTTTAGTTCCGACAAGGCATCGGCGCAAGCTATCAGCGTAGCACCGGTTGTCAAGACATCATCTACCAACAAAATGTGCTTTCCTTCTAATTTGGGCGCATTTACAGTCGGCTGAAACAAACCTTCTACATTTTTCCAGCGTGCATACCCACTTTTATGCGTTTGTGTAGCATTGTTCCGTGAACGAACAATGGCATCTGTACACAAGGAAATACCCGTCACCTCCGATATTCCCCGGGCAAGAAGTTCGCTTTGATTATATCCTCTCTGACGTAAACGGGAGCGGTATAAGGGAACGGGAAGCAAATAATCTATTCCTTCAAAAAAACCGGAAGCCAGCAATTCGCCAGCCATTAACCTTCCCATATTACGGCAAAGTTTTTTCCGCCCGTGATATTTCATGGCATACAGGATCAGAGCGACATTTCCTCCCTTTGCATAATAAAAAAGTGACGAGGCACGAACGACAGGAAAACGCCCCCAAAAACACTTCTCCATTTCATTACCGGGAGTGTTACCTAATTTGGTATACGGCAATCCGGCAAGACACGATATGCAAAGTCCTTCTTCTGCCAGCAATAATTTCTTTCCACACGACAGACATAAACGCGGAAAGAAAAATTCCACTATATCAGTCCATAAGTTCATCGGGATCGGCCTGTTTTACATAACGTAATACTTCATTCATCGTAAACCCTCTGCCAACAGCAAAACGAATAAGTTTTGTATTACGCTCATATTCGTTTCTCCCAGAAATGGACTTGCTCTTTTGACGCAATAAATCGCGCAATCCTTTTTCGTATTCTTCTTCATCTATTTCTGCCATACCAGCCTCAATATCTTCAGAAGAAAGATGCTTCATCCGCAACGCCTGAACGATCTTCATTCTCCCCCAACGGGCAAAACGATATTTGTCGCGTACAAATGCACGACAGTAACGAGCAGAATCAACATAGCGTTCTTTTTGCAAGTGCAACAATATACGTTCCGACATTGCTTCATCGGCACCCCACTGACTAAGCTTTGTCATAACCTCGAAGGGGCAATGTTCCGTAGCGGAACAATACGCCTCAGCTTTATATTTCAATTCATTTTCCGTATATTCTTTCATGGTCTGAGTGCTTTTACCATACGGTCGTTACCAAACTGATCTTTCCGTAGTTCAACAGACTTATATCCCATCTGCTCCAATAATGTAACAGTTTCGCTACCATACGCACGATTTATTTCGTAGTATAATATACCTCCCGAAGATAAGATATCGCATCCTACTTCCGCTATCCTTCTATAAAACAACAAAGGGTCACTGTCCGGAACAAACAATGCCAGTTCCGGCTCCCAATCCAGAACATTACGTTCCATATCGCTACGCTCCTTTTCCGTTACATAAGGTGGATTGCTAACCAAGACATCAGCATGAATTTCTGGTAACGTAGAATCGAATATATCAATTTGTGCCAATGTTATTTCAACCTCGTTCAGCCGTTTATTTCGTTCGGCTATCGCCAATGCCTCTGGCGACACATCCCATGACGTTACTTTACTATTTTTTAAACTCCTGGCCAACGTTATTGGGATGCACCCACTGCCTGTTCCGATATCAAGTATCCGTACTCCCGATTTTTCTGAATAATCAGAGATAATCCAGTCCACCAGTTCCTCCGTTTCAGGACGAGGTATCAGTACACCGGGAGCAACTTCAAAAGGCAAGCCGCAAAAGGTCGTCTTTCCCAATATATATTGCAAGGGTTCATATCGTTTGAGACGGGAAAGAATATCTTCCAGCTTGGCATACTCTTTCGTAGAAAAATTCATATCTTTGCCCGCATAGAGGTCGATGGTGGAAAGACAGAACACCTCTGTCAATATCCATTTTGCCAGTGCCGATGCTTCTGAATCGGAATATATGCCTGCGAGCGATTGTTTGATGTGAGTATATATAGGATGCATAGGCACAAATGTAAGAATAAAAAAGAAACCGACTATGACAAAAGACGAAAAATATATCCGGCGCTGCATCCAACTGGCACGCAATGGGATGTGTAATGCTGCTCCCAACCCCATGGTAGGAGCTGTAATCGTTCATAACGACCGTATCATCGGTGAAGGCTATCATGCACGTTGCGGAGAAGGGCATGCTGAAGTTAACGCCATCCGTTCCGTAAAAGACGAGAGCCTACTTCAGGAATCAACCATCTACGTCAGTCTGGAGCCATGCTCTCATTATGGGAAAACACCTCCTTGCGCCGATTTGATCATAAGAAAGGGTATCCCCCGTGTAGTAGTAGGATGCGTCGATCCTTTTTCTCTTGTTTCGGGCAGAGGCATCCAAAAGTTAAAAGATGCAGGTATTGATGTAAAGGTAGGAGTACTCGAAGCAGAATGCCGGCAGTTAATCAAGCGTTTTGTAACATTCAATACCCAACAACGTCCGTACATCACCCTGAAATGGGCTGAATCTGCCGACGGATTTATCGATATAAACCGTGAAGAAGGTCAGCCTGTCGTACTCTCAACGCCAATCACATCAATGTACGTACACAAACAGCGGGCAGAACACCATGCTATCTTAGTGGGCCGTAAAACTGCATTACTGGATAATCCGTCACTAACGACACGCAACTGGTACGGGAAAAACCCTGTCCGTCTGGTAATAGATAAAGAACTCACTCTTCCCACGTCGCTGAAACTCTTCGATGGAAGTGCACCTACATGGATTTTTACAGCACAAGACAAAGCATCAACCTCACAAGTTATTTACTTCAAATTGGATTTTAGCCGAAGTATTCTTCCACAAATACTACAAAAACTCTACGAAAATAAGTTACAGGCATTACTCGTTGAAGGTGGAAGTCGGCTGTTGCAATCCTTCATTGACGAGGGGTTATGGGACGAAATTTATACAGAGCACTCAGCAAAAGTCCTTGAAAATGGCGTAAAAGGGCCTGTTATTCCAGCCGGATATAAGAAAAATTTCTTACGACGAGACGGTGTTACGATAACTCATTATGAGAAATAAGCAAAAAAATCGTTGATTCGTAGATAAAAAAGTTACGCTTATCCATAATTTTATATAAAACTTGATATAAAAGTTCTTATTCGAAAAAAAACTTTCTACTTTTGCAACTTGTAATCAAAGACTATTTTATAAATGAAAATAAAGTTTTTACCCATATTGGTGGTCGGTTTATTAACTGTAATGTCTACTATGACTTCTTGCTTGAATAGTGATGTTGAGGAAGTTACTTATAGTTCTGAAACTAGTATCACATCATTCTCACTCGGAACATTACATGTCAAACGAGTTGGGAAAGATTCGAAAGGTGAAGATTCTACGTACACAGATACTATTTCGATGGCGAATTATCCTTTTACGATCAATCAGGCTATGAGAACAATCGAGAATAAGGATTCACTTCCTGTAGGAACTGATATATCGAGGGTCATTACGAACATTACAGCCGACAGTAATTATATTCTCTATGGGAAAATAACCTCAAAAGGTGCCGAAGCCAAAGATACACTTTGGACTTCGACTGATTCTATCAATTTTTCGTTTGCGCCGTCCGAAGGTCTGACATTTAAGGTATTGGCCTACAGCGGAGTGGTAGGAAAGGCTTATCATGTGAAAGTCAACGTACACACGCAAGAACCAGACTCATTGCAGTGGAACAAGGAACTCATGGGTAGCGCATTTACTTCAGGTACACTAACCAAACAAAAGGCAGTTTATATAAACAATTGTATTTATGTATTCGGGCAAACCTCTGAAGGAAATATGGTTGCTGAATATACAACGGTTTCAAACGGAAATCCGGGAAAAACATGGACTGCTATTGCGTTACCACAACAGACTGACACTTATTCTGCAACATTGTGTCAGGGAAACATTTATTTCCTTGTCAATCAGGAATTGTACAAACTGACCGACAATGGATATGAAAGTCAGAATCTATCAGTCGCTTTAGATCAGCTTTTAACAAGCATTGACAATTCACTATATGCTCGTACAGCCAATAATGAATCTTATATATACAATGTGCAAAGTAAGACGGGAACAACAGAACAGTCCAATCTTTCTGAGTTTCCAAGCAAAGGACAAAAAATCATATCAGCAAATATTCCCGTTTCTTATAATAACAACCTAACCCGTTCTATCCTGCTGGGATATAATTCCACAAAAGTCAAAGGCTCGGGTTTCGTAGCTACACGCATGACAAACGATGAAATGTGGAGTTCCTATAATTATGAGCAGACTGATACATTCAGATGCCCTAATATCGTCGATCCTTCATTCATCTACTACAACAAAAAGTTATATGTGTTCGGCGGTGAAATAACGAGCCAAGATTATACTGATTATAAATCACCATTTAGCACATTCTTCTGTTCAACAGATAATGGTCTGACATGGGAAGTCGTACAAGAAAACATGACCTTTGCAACGGAAGGTACATCTTTCGTTGAGTTATACAACAAAGGCAAAAATAAAGGTGAAGGAAGTTACTCATGTATAGTAGATCAAAACAACTTCATCTGGATTATCTGGAACAATGGATACATGAGCAGAGGACGTGTAAACCACTTTGGTTTTCTGCCCAAATGGGAATAAATCTAAATCTGAAAGCTATGCTATATAAAGACCAAGTGGACAAGACACGAATACCCGCTCATATTGCTATCATCATGGATGGTAACGGTCGATGGGCCAAACAACGGGGGCAAGCCCGCTCGTTCGGTCATCAGGCAGGTGCGGAAACAGTTCATGTCATTGCAGAAGAAGCAGCACGCCTGGGAGTAAAGTTCCTCACACTTTATACATTTTCTACCGAAAACTGGAGCCGTCCCGCAGACGAAGTTGCAGCTTTGATGAGTCTTCTGATGGATTCCATCGAGGAAGAAACTTTTATGAAAAACAATATCAGTTTCCGTATAATTGGAGACACTGAGAAATTACCAACCGATGTTCAGAACCGGTTGAATCAATGTGTACAGCGTACTTCACAAAATACAGGCATGTGTTTAGTTTTGGCTTTAAGTTATTCTTCTAAATGGGAAATAACCAATGCAGTCCGACAGATTGCCAGTAAAGCAGTCAGCGGTAAACTAAACATAAACAGTATAACCGACCGAACCATCGATCAGCATCTGGCCACTAATTTTATGCCAGATCCGGATTTACTGATACGTACGGGGGGCGAAATACGCCTGAGTAACTACTTGCTATGGCAATGTGCTTATTCTGAGCTTTATTTTTGTGATACATACTGGCCCGATTTCAAAGAAGAAGAGCTGTGTAAAGCAATCTGTGATTATCAAAGAAGAGAACGCCGATTCGGCAAAACAAGTGAACAAATATTGAAATAAGAAATGCGATACTGTTTTTACCTCATCCTATTAACTTTGGCTTGCATGTTCAGTTTCTCAACGGTACATGCACAAGAAAATACCAATACCGAAAATGACAAGCCGGTAATTTTATATAATGGTACACCTAAAAAGTATGAAATAGCCGACATCAAAGTTACAAATATTGATAACTACGAAGATTATGTCTTGATAGGTATTTCAGGACTTGCAGTGGGACAGACAATTACTGTACCGGGTGATGATATTACCAGTGCTATCAAACGCTATTGGCGCCATGGCTTGTTCTCGGATGTTAAAATTACAGCCGAAAAAATAGAAGGTAACAAAATCTATTTGTTCATCCACTTAACGTTGCGTCCGCGTATCACAGATATTCGTTTTAATGGAGTTAAGAAAAGCGAGCGGGAAGATTTGCAGGCTAAACTGGGAATGGCTAAAGGTAGTCAGATTACTCCGAACTTGATAGACCGAGCAAAAATCATCATCAAAAGACACTTTGATGAAAAAGGATTTAAGAATGCGGAAGTCAATATTGTAGAACGTGAAGACCCTGCAAACAAAGAACAAGTATATGTAGATGTTAACATTGATAAAAAGGATAAAGTAAAAGTCCATAAAATTACAATCGACGGGAACAGTGTCCTGACAGACAAGAAGTTGAAGCGTGTCATGAAAAAGACGAACGAAAAAGGCAAGCTGGTCAACTTGTTCCGCGCAAAGAAATTTATCAATGAAAGATACGAAGAAGATAAGCAGAAAATTATTGATAAATATAACGAGCTGGGCTACCGTGACGCTATCATCGAAGTAGACAGCGTTACTCCATACGATGAAAAGACAGTAGACGTATACATGAAAATCTATGAAGGTAACAAGTATTACCTGAGAGACATTACATGGGTAGGTAATACCGTTTATCCTTCCGACTTGCTGAATGAGCAGTTACGCATGAAGCGAGGAGATGTATACAACCAGAAACTGTTGAACGACCGTATCAGTAACGATGAGGATGCTATCGGTAATAACTATTATAACCGAGGTTATGTGTTCTATCACCTCGACCCGGTAGAAGTAAACATCGACGGTGACTCCATTGACCTGGAAATGCGTATCGTCGAAGGTCCACAGGCAAGTATCAGTCACGTACGTATCAATGGTAACGACCGTTTGTATGAAAACGTTGTCCGTCGTGAGCTTCGTACTCGTCCGGGTGATTTGTTCAGTAAAGAGGCTTTGGAACGTTCTTACCGTGAAATTGCGCAAATGGGACATTTCAACCCTGAAAACATCAAGCCGGATGTGCAGCCTAACTACGAAAACGGAACAGTTGATATCAACTGGGGACTGGAATCGAAGGCAAACGACCAGGTAGAGTTCTCTGCCGGTTGGGGACAGACAGGTATCATCGGTAAGTTGAGCTTGAAGTTTACCAACTTCTCATTTGCCAACCTCTTCCGCAAGAATGACAACTTCCGTGGCTTCCTGCCACAAGGTGATGGCCAGACATTGACCATCAGTGGTCAGACCAACGGTCGATACTATCAGTCGTACAGTATCTCATTCCTTGATCCATGGTTCGGTGGTAAGCGTCCGAACTCCTTATCGGTATCAGCCTTCTATTCTGTACAGACCGACGTCAGCAGCCAGTATTATAACTCTGCTTACATGAACAACTATTACAACTACCTGAGTGGTTACGGAAACTACTACGGCGGTTATTATGATAACTATGAATCGTACTACGACCCGGACAAGTCCATCAAGATGTTTGGTGTTTCACTGGGTTGGGGTAAACGTCTTCGCTGGCCGGATGACTACTTTACCTTGATGGCAGAATTGTCTTACCAGCGATTTATGTTGAAAGACTGGAGCTACTTGTACATTATGCTGAACAACGGACAGTATATGAATACTGGTAACTGCAACAGCTTAAGCTTGAACCTGACATTATCGCGTAACTCAACCGATAACCCGATTTTCCCGCGTTACGGTTCTGAGTTTACAGCTTCTTTACAGATTACTCCGCCTTACTCACTGTTCAGTAAGAAGGATTACTCTACTTACGGAAAAGACAATTACGAAGAAGCAGCCAGCATGTATAAGTGGATTGAGTACCACAAATGGAAATTCAAAGCAAAAACTTATACCGCCCTGATGGATATCCAGAAATGTCCGGTTATCATGACTCGTACAGAGTTTGGTATTCTGGGACACTTCAACAAATACAAGCGTTCACCGTTCGAAACATTCTATGTGGGTGGTGACGGTATGACAGGATATAGTTACAACTACGCTTCAGAAACTATCGCCTTGCGTGGTTACGAAAACGGATCTCTGACTCCATACGGTAGCGAAGGTTACGCTTACATCCGTTTAGGTGCAGAATTACGTTATCCGCTGATGCTGGAGAACTCAACCAGTATCTATGCGCTGGGCTTTGTTGAAGCAGGTAATGCATGGACAGATGTCAATAAGTTCAACCCGTTCCAGTTGAAACGTTCTGCCGGTGTAGGTGTACGTATCTTCCTGCCGATGATTGGTATGATGGGTATCGACTGGGCTTATGGCTTCGACAAGATCAACGGTTCTACCCAGTATAGCGGAAGCCAGTTCCACTTTATTATCGGACAAGAATTCTAACAAAAAAGACCAATAAATGAAGAACTGAAGAATGAGAAATGAAAAATAGATTCCAAAACAATCAATAGGAATAATGAGTTTTTCATTTATCATTCTTCATTATATTAAAAACATTGCTTTATGAAAAAAATCATCTTTCTAGCAGCCTTGCTCGTGTGTAGCATAGCCACACAGGCGCAACGATTTGCCTTGGTAGACATGGAGTACATCTTAAAGCAGATACCTGCCTACGAACAAGCAAACCAACAAATGGAGAATCTGTCAAAACAATGGCAAAGTGAAATAGAGACAAAAGCTCAGGAAGCAAAGACGCTATATGATGAGTATCAAAAAAATGCTTCTACTCTATCGGCTACTCAAAAGACAGAACGAGAAAACGCTATCATCGCAAAGGAAAAAGAAGCAGCCGACTTACGAAAAAAATATTTCGGTCCTGAAGGGGAAGGCATGAAGAAGCGTCAGGAACTGATCGGCCCGATTCAAGATGCCATATACAATGCGATAAAAGACATTGCAACACAGAAAAATTATGATGCTGTTATAGACCGTGCATCGGCACAAAGCATGATTTTTGCCTCTCCACGTATCGATATCAGTAACGAAGTTCTCTCTAAATTAGGATATTCAAATTAATTTTATACTTTTGCAAAGTCTAACACAGACAGCACATAAAATCAAAAGACAAGAATTAATAACACAATAGAAACAAATAAGATTATGTTGAAAAAAATTGCTTTATTACTTTTACTCATCGCTCCGATGAGTGTATTCGCACAGAAGTTCGCACACTTCAAGTCTATGGACATCATCCCGGTTATGCCGGAATATGCAAAAGCTCAAACTGACATTCAGGCATTGCAGAAACAGTATGAAGACGAAATCAAACGTGCATCTGATGAGTTCAACAAGAAATTCGCCGAATATCAGCAAGAACAGAAAACTCTTCCACAAAATATTCAGGAACGTCGCCAGAAAGAACTTCAGGAACTTTCTGACAAAGGTATGCAGTTCCAGCAGGATGCACAGCAGCAGTTGCAGAAAGCTTATGCTGACATGATGGAACCGATCTACAAGAAACTGGAAGATGCTGTAAAATCTATCGGAACCACAGGTGGTTACACTTATGTATTCGACCTGAACCGTACGGATATTCCTTATGTAAATGAAACAATGTCGAAAGATGTAACAAACGACATCAAGACCAAGTTGGGTATCAGCTTGACAGCTGTTCCGGCAACAGCACCGGCAGCAACTCCTGCTCAGTAAAAACGTGTTTTCAACGTAACAAAAATAAAGTTGTCATTGACTTCATTCTCTTCGGATGCGGTCAATGACAATTCTTTTTTCACCTCTTAATCAAATTTCCCCATGCTTTCTACTACAGGACCTATCGGAGTTTTCGATTCCGGATATGGAGGACTGACAATTCTCGACAAGATTCGTGAATTACTTCCCCAATACGATTACATTTATCTGGGAGATAACGCTCGTACCCCATACGGAACACGTTCGTTCGAAGTTGTCTACGAATTTACACTGCAAGCTGTACGGAAACTGTTTGAATTGGGATGCCCGCTGGTGATACTTGCCTGCAATACCGCATCGGCAAAAGCCTTAAGAAGCATTCAGCAAAACGACCTTCCGCACATAGACCCGAGTCGCCGAGTACTGGGAGTGATACGCCCTACTGCCGAATGTATAGGAGAGCTGACGGTTTCACGCCACGTCGGACTACTTGCTACCGCAGGGACAGTCAAATCTCAGTCTTACCCGCTGGAAGTACGTAAGCTTTATCCCGATGTTCAGATTACAGGAGTAGCTTGTCCACTATGGGTTCCTTTGGTAGAAAACAATGAGTTTAATTCTCCGGGAGCGGATTATTTTGTACACAAGTATATTGATCAGTTGTTGGAACAAGATCCCGAGATAGACACCATTATATTAGGTTGTACACACTATCCTTTGCTCATGGATAAGATACGGCAGTTCACTCCGTCACATATCCGTCTGGTAGCCCAAGGAGAATACGTAGCACGAAGTTTGAAGGACTATCTTTCCCGTCATACAGACATGCGAACCCGTTGTACAGCAGGCAGCAGTTGTGAATTTCTTACAACCGAATCGGTCGAAAAGTTTCAGGAAGCCGCTTCCATTTTCCTGCATCAGCAAGTACACGTAAGAAGCATCACACTAGAATAATTTACATTTTCACCCAACTAATATTATATTAACACCATTATTATACAATGACTACATTCGCCCCGTTCGCCCGTCCGATGTATATCATGGCAAAGCCCGCCGGATCACTCTGCAACCTGGCTTGCCATTATTGTTATTATCTGGAGAAAGCCAAGCTTTATCAAGACACTCCCAAGCAGATTATGAGCGACGAGCTGTTGGAAAAGTTCATCAAGGAATATATTGAGAGTCAGACCATGCCGCAAGTACTTTTTACATGGCATGGAGGAGAAACCTTAATGCGCCCGCTTGATTTTTACAAAAAGGCGATAGCCTTACAAAAAAAATATGGCAGAGGCAGAATCATCGACAATTGCATCCAGACAAATGGTACATTGCTGACCGACGACTGGTGTCGTTTCTTTCACGATAACCACTGGCTGGTAGGAGTTTCCATCGACGGGCCACAGGAGTTTCACGACGAATATCGGAAAAACAAACAGGGAAAGCCTTCGTTTGTCAAGGTCATGCAAGGCATCAACTTACTGAATAAACATCAAGTAGAATGGAATGCACTGGCAGTGGTAAACGATTTCAATACCGACTATCCGCTCGATTTCTATCATTTCTTTAAGGAAATAGGTTGTCGGTATATCCAGTTCACCCCGATTGTAGAACGTATTTTCCGACATGCCGACGGACGTTATCTTGCCTCGGTAGAAGAAGGAGCAGAAGAAACGGTTACCGATTTTTCAGTAACTCCCGAACAATGGGGCAACTTCCTCTGTACCATATTCGATGAATGGGTACGGAATGACGTAGGCGAATATTTTATCCAGCTGTTCGATTCAACCCTAGCCAACTGGGTAGGCGAACAGCCCGGCATCTGTACACTGGCAAAAAACTGCGGACATGCGGGAGTCATAGAATTTAATGGCGACGTATACGCCTGCGACCACTTTGTATTTCCACAATATAAATTGGGCAATATCTATTCCAAATCGCTGGTAGAGATGATGTACAGCGAGAAGCAATTGCAATTTGGTCGCGATAAATCGGAGAAGTTACCTACACAATGCAAGGAATGCCAGTATCTGTTTGCCTGCAACGGTGAATGTCCGAAGAACCGTTTCTGCAAGACAGCTTCCGGAGAACCTGGACTAAATTATCTGTGTAAAGGATATTATCAGTATTTCGACCATGTAGCGCCTTACATGGACTACATGAAGAAGGAATTGCTGGCTCAGCGTCCACCAGCCAATATCATGGAAGCTATCCGAAAGGGAGAACTCTGACACTGACAAGCTCTTACTTTCCAGCAAAGATACAGATGAACTCAGACACACGATACCGGCTTTTCTCAAGGTATCGGCATGAGTTCATCTTTTTTTGTACAAATTTTCGATTTTTCTGTACAAAAAATAAAAAAATATCTCGACGTTTTTTACCAGACAACGCCATGCTTTTTTGAATCATCAGCAAATTCCAACAAACAGAATACCCCTCTCACGTCCATTCCCCCCAATGGTGCTTTTGCACCAAGAGAGAATAAACGTCAAAGGGGTATATCTTATATAAGCGATAAAGATTATTTCTTTTTCAGTTCATCGGCAGGAACAATACGGTAAAGCTTGTCGCTGGGGCGAATACGGTCGGGGACCTTAAACGAAACATGCACACCTTTCTTTACTACATCTACCGGTTTCAGGTCGACACGTGCTTCGTCCAGTGTAACATACATTGCTCCCGTTGTAGGTCCTGTAATCAGGAGTTTGTCGCCCACCTTGATTTCGGAAGCTTCAATCAGGAATTCTGCAACACCTATGTTCGAGAAATACTTGATACCACGTCCGGCATATACCTTACGCTCTGTAGCCTCCGAACCATAGTTCTTACTCCATTCTCCCAAACGCTGTCCCAGATAATAACCATTCCAGAAGCCACGGTTAAATACGGTCTTAAGGCGAGTATCCCAGTCGGCTTTCTTTTCTTCCGTAAAGGTACCTTCCAGATACGAACGAATAGCTTCCTTATAACATTCCACCACGGTACGTACATACTCAGGTCCGCGTGCACGTCCTTCAATCTTGAATACCCGAACACCGGCTTCTATCATCTCGTCCATAAAATGAATCGTTTTCAGATCCTTTGGCGACATGATATACTGGTTATCGACTTCCAGTTCGATATCACTTTCCTTATCCTTCACGATATAGGCACGACGGCAGACCTGCATGCAAGCCCCACGGTTTGCCGAAGCATTCAGTTCGTTCAAGCTCAGATAACATTTGCCCGACACAGCCATACACAAGGCCCCATGACAGAACATCTCGATACGTACCGGCTGTCCCATCGGTCCCGTAATATGCTGTTCATGAATTGCATCATAAATCTTACGCACCTGCTTCAAGTTCAGCTCACGTGCCAGTACCACTACATCGGCAAACTGTGCATAAAACTTCAAGGCTTCCGCATTGCTGATATTCAACTGAGTAGACAAATGCACCTCCTGTCCTATCTGGTTACAATAAGCCATGACTGCTACATCGGCAGCAATTACTGCACTGATGCCCGCTTCCTTTGCTGCATCCACAATCTTCTGCATCAAGGCGATATCTTCATCGTAAATAATTGTATTTACAGTCAGATAACTTTTCACACCGTTTTCATCGCATACTCTGGCAATCTCACGCAGGTCGTCTACCGTAAACGTGTTTGCTGAACGAGCACGCATATTCAGGCTTTCAATGCCGAAATAGATAGAATCTGCTCCTGCATGAATAGCCGCAGCCAGCGACTCTCGGGAGCCGACCGGTGCCATAATTTCGAAGTCCTTTATTGAGTAATTCATCTTTTCTTGTTGGTTTCGGCTGCAAAGTTAACGATTTTCCGGCAAACAGACGAACAAGGTCATAGAATCCGAAGCTTTGCCGCTTTACAACAAAGAGCAATAATGTATATATATAGTGATTATATACATGAATAGTATAAACATACAAAATAAATCGTTTTTTATTACATTCGATACAAAATATTTTATACTTTTGCCGCCCGATTGAGATTTTAAGATAAAAAACACAAAACAACTGAATAATAAGAAAGGGAATATGTGCCTCTTCAGTGGAAGAGAATGCAATCACTTAGCACTTTAAAGATTGAAATTTATATTTAACCATTTTATTAAGAGAGATTTATGAGTAAGTTCTTATCACTGCTGTGCAGTATGCTAATCTGCGTGGCAACCTATGCACAGAATATCACTGTGAACGGGAAAGTTACTGCCGACGGAGAAGAGATGCCAGGGGTAACAGTAGCAGTCAAAGGAGGAACGAATGGTACCATTACTTCCATAGACGGTAGTTATTCACTACAAGTAGATGCAAAAAGTACTTTGGTATTTTCATTCATCGGGTATGAAACTGTAGAAATGCCCGTCAAAGGTCAGAAAGTAATCAACGTCGATTTGAAAGAATCTTCCGTAGCCATTGATGAAGTTGTTATTGCCGTACCTTATGGTACCGCAAAAAAATCTACTTTCACTGGTTCTGCCAGCGTTATCGACAAGAAAATTGTAGCTGCATCACAGGTTTCAAGTGTATCAAAAGCCTTGCAGGGAACTGTAGCCGGTTTGCAGTCGTTCTCTACCAGTGGACAACCGGGTGAAGACGCCGATATCTATATCCGTGGGGTAGGTTCTGCAAATGCTTCACAAACCCCATTGTATGTAGTCGACGGTGTGCCTTACGATGGCAAACTTTCATCTATTTCTTCACAAGATATTGCTTCTGTTACAGTTTTGAAAGATGCCGCTGCCGCTTCTCTTTATGGTTCTCGTGCAGCAAACGGTGTCATCATGATTACGACCAAACAAGGACAGAATGGTTCAGCCCCAACTATCCAGTTATCGGCTAAGTACGGTTTCTCAAGCCGTGCCGTACGCGATTACGACCAATTGAGCACAGATGATTATTTCATGTTGCAATGGGAAGCATTGCGTAACAGTTACATCGACAATGGTTCAGACCCAATTGCCGCAGCTCAGAAAGCTTCTTATATTGTCGCTACAACTCAGACAGGTGGTCTGGGTATCAACCCTTATGGTACAAATTATCCACAACCGGTAGGAACAGACGGAAAAATTGTAGCTGGTGCCACTCCGTTGTGGAACGACAGCTGGGAGGATGCTTTGTCGCAGAATGCACACTACGCCGATTTAAACGCAAGCGTTTCAGGAGGTAGTGAAAAGACTAAATATTATTTTTCTTTAGGCTACTTGGACGATCAGGGAGCCTATATCTGTTCCGGATTCAAGCGTTACAACTTGCGTTCGAACATTACTACCGATTTGCGTAAATGGTTGCAGATAGGGCTGAATGTATCTGCTACCCATTCTATCCAGAACTATCCGAAACAGAACGATACAGCCATCGGTAATATCGTACTGGCAGCACGCGATATTCCTTCTTTCTATCCGGTTTACGAACGCGACATGACAACCGGTGAATATATTCTGGATGAAAACGGGAACCGTGTTTACGATTACGGTACATACCGTAAAGGTTCGTACAAAGGATACAACTTTGCACAATCTATGTTGTATGATAAAAAGGAATACAAACGCGATGCAGCTTCTATCCGTGGCTATTTACAGCTTACTCCGTTCGAAGGATTAAGCTACAAGATGTCACTGAACATCGATTACGACAGTATGTTTACACACAACTATAGTAACCCAACTTACGGCAAGCAGCCGTTGACGGGTAGTGTAGAAAAAGGGAACGACCGTACTACCGGTATGACTTACAACAACGTCATCAACTGGAACCACACGTTCAAGGAGGATCACGATGTTCGCTTGATGGCAGGTCAGGAGTATTACGAATACAATACTTCCAATTTCTCCGGTTCAAGAACCGGTGTCATCACCGACGGCTATTATGAACCGGATGTAGCTTCTACATTGAGCAGCTTTGGCGGAAACAGCGACCAGTACAAACTGTTGAGTTTCTTCGGAAGCGCTGAGTATTCATATCAGAGCAGATATTTCGTATCGGCTTCGGTACGTACCGACGGTTCTTCACGCTTCCACCCGGATAACCGATGGGGTACCTTCTGGTCTTTCGGTGGTTCATGGAAGATTTCACGTGAAAAGTTTCTGGAAGCAGCTAGCAATAAGTGGCTGACCAACCTGACACTCCGCGCCAGCTATGGTGCGCAAGGCAATGACAATGTAGGTTATTACGCTTATAAAGCACTTTATGCTATCGGTAGTTCACTGGGTGAATCTACCTTGCACGCTTCACGTTTGGAAACGCCTGATTTGAGCTGGGAAACGAACCTGAACTTGAACGTAGGTTTGGACTTCGGATTCTGGAGCAACCGACTGAACGGTACCATCGAGTTCTTCCAGCGTTCTTCTAAAGATTTGCTGTTTGCCCGCGATCTGGTTCCGTCGGGAGGATTCGCAAGCATCGATGCCAACATCGGTAAGCTGAAAAACTACGGTTGGGAATTTACCATCAGCGGTACTCCGGTCATGACAGAAGACTGGACCTGGAAGCTAAGTGTAAATGCCACTACCTATAAAAACGAAATTGTTGAACTGCCGACCGAAGTCATGTGGCAGAGCTCTAAGAAATGGGTAAAAGGCGGTTCGTTGTACGATTTCTGGTTGTATGAATGGGCTGGTGTAAATCCGGAAAACGGTAAGCCGCAGTGGTATTACACAGCCAAGGACGGCAGTCGCCAGATTACAGAAGATTACTCAAGCCTGACACCAGACGATAAGGTAAAGGTGGGTAGTTCACTTCCAACACTGAGCGGTGGTTTCCAGTCAGACCTGACCTGGAAGAACCTGTCGCTGTCTATGTTGTTCTCTTATGCTATTGGCGGTAAGCTGTACAACAACGACAAGATACAGATGATGAGCGTTAAGGGTGGAAACGGTAGCTCGATGAGCGAAGACGTGCTGAACAGCTGGACTCCGGAAAACCGATACACAGATATTCCACGTCTGTCGTACGACCAGACCAGCTATTTCACCAGCACTTCAAGCCGCTGGTTGGTAAACCGTTCGTTCCTGCGTTTGAAAACAGTTACATTAAGCTATACCTTACCTCAGAGATGGATACACTTTGCCACACTGAAAGATGCCAGCATCTTTGTTCAAGGTGAAAACCTGTTGACATTCAGTCACCAGCAAGGTCTTGATCCTGAACAGCCTATCAGCGGTGTCGTATCATATCGCTATCCGGCTATGAAGACTTTCTCATTCGGTATTAATGTAACTCTTTAAAAAATTTGACGAAATATGAAATTCAATTATAAAAATATATGCCTTACCGCACTGGCTGCCTGCACCGTTACAGCCTGCGACCTCGATACAGCTCCTACAACTTCACTTGAAGCAAATGCTGTATTCAAAAATCTGGAAAATGCCGACCGTGTAATCAGAGGAGCTTGGAACTATATTTTTAATTCCGGTTCTACCTATGCTTCCATCGGCTACGGAGCCATCATGATAAACGATGATTTTGCCGGCTCCGATGTAGTAAGAACTACCAGTTACGGTTATTCTTCCAGCTATAAACTGACCAACGGCTACGGACGCGGAGAAATAAACGACGTAATGTGGGACATGGTGTACGATCCAATCAATAACTGCAATGCCGTTCTCAAGAACATCGACGGTATTTCGGGAGATCAGGAAGAAAAGAACCGCATCAAAGGACAGGCTTATGCTACCCGTGGTTTCTTGTATATGTTGCTGGCAAGCCACTATTCTTTTGCTATCGACAAAGATCCGGACGCTGTATGCGTACCTATCTATACAGAACCAACCAATTACGATATGGCTACAACTGGAAAGCCAGCTGCAAGTGTATCGGAAGTATACGAACAAGCCTTGAACGATTTGAAATGGGGATATGACCTGATTCCAGCAGATTATAACCGAGGATCGAATGCAACGGATCAATACAAGATCGACCACATTGTCGTAACAGGTTTGAGAGCACGCGCCAGCTTATATGCCCGCAAATGGGAAGATGCTTACAAGTATGCAGACGAGGCCATGAAGTTGAAGAACAACTACCTGATGAGTGAAGCAGAATACAAGTCTGGCTTCAACGATGCATTGAACAAAGAATGGATGTGGGGATACTCTTGTACACTGGACGATAACCTTCCTGCCTATAACTTTTATTATAAAGATACTACAACTCCAGACGGTGGTTATACCAACTTTAATACAGACCCTCACTTTAAGGAGCTGTTCGACAAGAATGACTACCGTAGAGATTTGTTCAAATGGGGATTGAACACAGGTTACGGCGAATGTGCCATGCTGAACTATAAGTTTCTGTTTGCCGATATCAACAACATGCTGGGAGATGTCATTATGATGCGTGTGGCAGAAATGTATCTGATCAAGGCAGAAGCGGCGGCACATATCAATGGCAAGACAAGCGAAGCTCAGGCTTTGCTGAAGGAATTGCGTGATGCCCGTATGAAAGAAGGATTCGAATCGCCTGCCGTTACGGCAACAGGCGACGAGCTGTTGAAGGAAATCTGGCTGGAACGCCGTAAAGAGTTGTGGGGAGAAGGTTTCTCGCTGACCGACATTATCCGTAACCAACAGTCGGTAGATCGTAAGAAATTCGAAGAATATGCAATGGCTGACATCACACACGACAGCAAAGGACAAGAAATAAGAACACCTAAACTGGATGAGAACGGTGATGTAATTCTAGCTCCTAAAAATGCAACAGATGAATATAAAGAACAGAACTGTATGCTTATAAGTGGACATTCTACTCTAAAATTTCCTGATGAATCAGACTTCGAGGCGAACAGTAAATATTATCTGTTCCGCATTCCGGAAAAAGAAGAGCTTCAGAACCAAAATTTGTACAACAATCATCCTAAATTGGACTTCTATCGATAAGCCGTAGCTCTATCATATGAAATCCTCCCAAGTGAAAGGTAATACCTTCTCTTGGGAGGATTTCTTTTATTTATTAATTTTGCAGCGATTTCAACAAGCTGTTTATATCTACTGCAAGCTTTACTTACCTGTTTGCAGTCGAACCCTATAAAATATTACAATGAAAATAAGAAATATAGATTTAGGCGACAAGCCCGTACTGCTCGCTCCGATGGAGGATGTAACCGATCCCGCATTCCGCTTGCTATGCAAAGAGTTCGGAGCCGATATGGTGTATACCGAATTTGTGTCGAGCGATGCCCTGATTCGTTCGGTAGGAAAAACCATGTTAAAACTGAATATCAGCGATGCAGAACGCCCGGTTGCCATTCAGATATATGGAAAAGATACCGATACCATGGTGGAAGCAGCACGTATCGTAGAACAGGCTCATCCAGATATTCTGGACTTGAACTTTGGCTGTCCGGTAAAACGTGTAGCTGGCAAAGGAGCCGGTTCAGGAATGTTGCAGAATGTTCCGAAAATGCTGGAAATAACCAAGGCTGTCGTAGATGCCGTCAAGATTCCGGTAACGGTAAAAACCCGTCTGGGCTGGGATGCCGAACACAAGATCATCGTTGAACTGGCAGAACAGTTGCAGGATTGTGGCATTGAAGCACTGACTATCCATGGTCGTACCCGGGCACAAATGTATACCGGCGAAGCCGACTGGACGCTGATAGGTGAAGTGAAGAACAATCCACGCATGCACATTCCGATTATAGGGAATGGTGATGTCACCACTCCACAACGGGCAAAAGAATGTTTCGACCGCTACGGGGTGGATGCCATCATGATTGGCCGTGCCAGTTTCGGACCCACCGGCAGCTTCAA
>ERZ779832.165-NODE-165-length-25426-cov-5.10555_pt1 | contig 25426 bp, 16 predicted proteins | sample MGYA00511250_ERZ779832 | MGnify/ENA primary metagenome ERZ779832 (study PRJEB29588, sample SAMEA2154726) | human gut metagenome | biome: human gut; feature: human-associated habitat; material: faeces | place: Denmark | collected 2008/2010 ...
AGCGACACCCGCGCAACAGCCTATATAGCAATACATTACATCAAAGAATAGAAATTAAAAAAGAAATGTTTCCTACAAGAAATCCCGCCATAAAAAGCGGGATTTCTTATTTCTAAAATAGCTCCAATTGTTGTCCTGCTACATTTTTACAATGAGGCTTCTTACCATAAAACAGCTCAATTTGTTCGAACTGCTTATCTGTTATACACATTATCCCCACCTGACCAAATTCTGGTAAAAATGACTTAACCCTTTTTATATGAACTTCTGCATTCTCATAACTGGCACAATGACGAATATAAATCGAAAACTGAAACATAGTGAAACCATCTTTCTGCAAATTTTTACGAAACAAGGCATAAGCTTTCTTGTCTTTTTGAGTTTCTGTAGGCAAATCAAAAAATACAAGTATCCACATAATACGATATTCACTATATCTATCCATCACATTTCAGGATAAGCAATTTTACGTAATTCACCACTAAAGCATTTATACAAAGAAGCAGTTGTCTGGGTAGCAGCTACCATTAATGGACTTCGCTTTCTACCGATAACAACATCGAGTGTAGGAATTGTCAAAAGAACTGATTTTATTTCCTTAGTTAGCTCTACATTCTCACCATGAGTCTTAACAAGCTGAAATACGAGCTTATCTACATAGGGGCGATAAGGCTCCATTACATCATCCGCCAGACAATAAGCATTATAACGGTTATGATGATGTATTCCTAAAGTAGGCAACAAACCACTGGAAACTAAGGCACGAGCGATAATAGCTCGCAAAATAGCATATCCGTAATTTAATAAATTATTAGGAGGCATTCCGTCACGATCTCGCGTAAATCCCGGAATATGAGCATAAAGTGTTTTCCAATAGTAAGCAGCAGCCCTCGCTTCCAAATTATCAGGATCACCGCTTTTTACTTCTTCCGCCCACACCCTCATACATTTATTGTCCTCTCCTAAACAATATTGCAAGACATGTGCCTGATTCTGTATTTTAACTTTTATAGTTTGTTGCCACAATTGTTTCTTCAATGGAAGAGTCGCCATCAGCTGTTCCCTAAACCTTTCATTCTGAACAGTATTCCCATAAAGTGGCAATAATAATCCTACAGGCATACTTTTATTATCACAAGTTATGACACAACAATTATTTTCCAAAAGCGCTTCAAGCACTCCAGAAGTAATTGTGATCTGCTTATGGTCTAATATCACCAATCCTATATCTTCTATCGGTCTAGTTATAATCGACCGAGACTTAAAGCTTTCTGGAAGTGAAGCGTTACGCTCCACCTCCGGTAGCTTAATGACCAATTGATTATTTTGCAATGACAGATAAGCAGGGTTACCAAAGTATAATGTTTTCTTTATCATAGCATCATATTTTTATCAAAGAAGCATTACCTAATCTATCTACCTTTACAGGTATACAAATTTCTTTTATCATTTCATCAGTTACAGCACGCTCCATTTTATTTAAAGAAGAATATTCTTTTTTATCCCAAATTGAACTAGCAACAAAAGCTTTTATAAAAAAGCATTGATTACCAGAAGAAGAAACCATTTTATAAATTCTCTCTCTATCCAAAGGTTGAATTATTTTACCGCTATTACGCTCTTCTTCTGTCGGTAGATAGATTAAATCGTTAGGAGATAAAACAAATATGGGCAAATTACCTTTTGAGTCCTCAGGAGCGACAGATAATCCTTGCTTTTTACGCTTGATAACTTCATTCAGCGGTATGGTAGCAAAAGTCCGTTTACGGACTTCCTTGCCCGTAGCCTCATCCTCTTGCATAGATTCATACACAGCAAAAAACAAATTGGCTCCCTTAGCAGCTTCCACAAACTTTTTAACTTTATTACCACTTTCACCAACTGCAAACTTATCTGCTTTTTCATAAGTCCGTACTTTATAAATGGGCTGATGCCATTTCCCATTATTCAGAATAGTCATATTCTGATTCATACGCTCCACTCCATCGGGAGAAAAAGCAATGTCCGGATTGTTACCATTTTGTTGCAAATGACGCAGCAAAATCTTTTGTATACCTGTATCAGTTACTTCTTCTTCAATCTTCTTCTGATTAAAACTTGAATCCAATGATTTACGCGTAGCAAAAAAGCGTTCATTCGTTTCTTTTGTAAAATAGTAAACCTTGATTTTCTTTAAATTGACATCAGCCCAGACATCCTGATGCGTTTCGAAATACTTCGTTATTGCCTTCAAGTCATACTGAGATTTTAGCAACTCATATAGTTTGTTTTTCAATGATTTATCCACAACAATCGATGGATTATTGAGCACGTCTTTCAAAGGAAGTGTTTTCTCCTTACGCAAATTTACCTCACCATATACCGTATCTTTGTGCATCGGTTTACGAATCGCCCAACGATCACCTTTAGTTTGTGGAATCATTTTCTTTTCTCCATCTTCATTATAATGCTGATAATGGTTCGTTGTACGATTTATTACCCGGAGGTTTTGCTTAAAGCTGACAACAATATCCGTCAATGCTACATATACATCCTGCGTAAACGTTTCCCAAGGTTTACGAAGAATCCATTTGTAATTACCGTTTGCGTCTGTCTTTACCTTATCACACAATAAATGCTGCAAGTCATAACGAGAAATTTCGGAACCTTTGCGTGCAGAAGCATTGTTCAGGTAATTGACAATATTCCTACCGGCACACGCTATCACAATGGCATCCATCGCATGGTGGCGATGATCTATTCTTTTCTTGTTAAATCCTTTCTGCAAATGCAAAGGTACGGCAGGCAACAAATGCCCATTTGTGCTTACAGAAGTGAAGTCTGTACTATCTGTTATTTTATTCAAGCGCAGGAAACGTGGAAGAATAATCCGGTTCCATACATCCTGTACTCCCCAGTCTTTCTTCAACCGATCTGTTACTCCACCAGTACAAACTATCACATTTTTCGACATACCTTCCTGTTCGCCTTCTTCACAGACAATATTCGAAAGCAAAGATTTTACGACTTTGCTAATATATCGGCTATCGTTCAACTGGCGTTCAATAAAGTTATCAGGTATATCTTCAAGCAGCAGCTTTTTCATCTTCTTACTATTACCTAAGTAAGAGTCCTTCACAAAACGCTCATATTCTTCAACTGAAAAAATAGTAGCTGTTTCACCATTTCCCAATTCAACCTTTTCGCCGGAATGTTTCTTTATAAATTCATATCCTAAACAATTATCTTTCAGTTTGTTTACAGCCGATTCACAAATTACCTTATTGGTAAGAGAATCGTCAAAGTAACGCGATTGAGGAATTACATGCTCTATTTCATAAGCAGGAGTGAACAGTTTACCAAGCGGAATTATTCTGCCTGTATAAGGCGAACGATAGCGTTGCTCCAGCCACAATTTATATCGTAAGACTTCTGAAGTAGTAGGACGTTTCTTTACATCATTCTCCCTGAACTTTTTCAAAATTGAAGCAATATCGTCTGGCAAATCCTTTTCCGCAACACCTGATAACACACCTTCTTCATAGATTCGTAAGATTTCTTGCTGGGCAGGTGAATAAGGACGTACGTTCTCTATCTCAAATTCAGGATTCATAAATTCTGTAAGCAACGCCTTTATACGCAAATTTGTATTTTCGTTTTCCAATACCTGCGCTGTTATACGGGCACGTTCTTTGGACGGATTTTTCATTTCACGACCTAATTCCACATGAATTTCATCTATTCTTCCTTCTTGCCTCCAGATATCGCGTACCGTACGCAGCGTTTCCATGATAACCTGTTCTACAATAGGATTACGCAACGAATGCTGTTTAAACTTATGCAAGAAGTGATCGATATCATCAGGGGTTTCCCATTTAACAAGTTCCTTTGCTTCCGAATGACGATCGTAAACAACATAACATGCCAACCATAAAGGTAATCCTCGGAAAGAAGATATATCCGTCAGATGCATAGCTTTTTCACGTACCCGGGTACGGATAGTTTCATCGTATTCTCCGGTCAGTATCTTTTCAATCCGACTACGGGTCTGCTCATCGATTGCCTGCTCGTCCCAATATTTTCCCATACGCATCAGCGCAAGCAGTTTACGAATAGCCTTCAAAGAATAGGAGGCATAGTCGCTTTCAAAAGGCGGCATCTTGGAAAATATTTCTACAAAAGTTTCATTCAAACCATTCTTCTCCGCAAAAGTCCCCAAGGCCTTTGTCAGTTCCTTTTTATCGGATATAGAATACAATATATGCCACAAGGCCTCTTCCTTTTCTCGGGTTAAGAACTCTTCCGGAACTCCAGCTTTATTTAGTCTGGATACCATATCTGCTCTTGTTTCGTTACACGGATAACTTTTGTCTTCTACATAATTCCAGCGATATTGGGACAGCTCGTTTTTCTTTAACCCGAAAGGTTTGTATGCTAAGAATGTTTTTTGATCTATATCTTTCCGGTCATTCAGCCAATCGAATAATTTTACATAGTCATCTTCACTCTGCAAAAATTCATTCGTAACATCTACATCCAGTTTAAGAGAACCGTCTACCTGTCTTTCACGCTGATAAATACGTAAGGAAGCAAGGAACTGCCATAAGCGGAATTCCTGAAACAACGGATGCGATTTAGACACGCACTTCAATGGAACATGCTGCAAACTGCCATTCTTTTTATCCCGATAGACATGCAATTCGTACGGACAATCGTCAATCAGTCCCTTCTGACTTTTAAGCGGACGTTGATAAAACAATATATCTTCCACCAAGAAATAGATAAAATCGGAAGTAGACAGTAACCGACGATGTGCTTCGTTATTGGGATATAGTTCTTCAATGCAAGCAAGCAGCAAATTGTGATCTTGCAAAGCTGCATGAAACTCCGATTGTTTGACCAAAATCTTACGAAGTTCGTCTTTATAATATTTACGTTCTATCGTTCGAACCAATTTTCCTCTTATTTTTTGATCAGGCATGCGAAGTAATGACTCGTAAATATATATACCCACTGTCTGACCACTTTCGTCAATCTGTGCCTGCGTTCTTGTTTTCAACAATCCCCAGTCGTCTTCCTTAGGTGCCCGAAAAGAACGTTTTACATTGCCGTCTTTATCTTTTTTAGGATTTCCCTTTTCATCCAAATCTGTTGTTACGATAAATTCTTTTATCTTACCGACCCAGTCTAAAGGAACACTACTGGCTCTCCGGTATACCCAGCCATTTTCCAACTTGACATTATACCAGATATCTTTCCCCTTCCGATCTCCGGAATCTTCTACCGCAACAACTTTCAGTGCATAATATTCCACTGACTTTTTATTATCTTCTTTCTCTTCCTCTCCTCTCAACTGATAATATCCTCGCTTCTGATTGAAATTGAGTAATATCCATGCAAGTTCTTCTTTGGTTATTTTCTGAGAAAGAGCTTTTTTCCGAAGATAATAGATTGTCCAGTCGTAAGGTATTTTTTTCCCTTCTGCTACCAGTTCGGGATGATGCTGACGAAAGTCCTCCAGCATTTCATTGAAAGAATCCTGAAACAGAAATCTATATTTACCAGTTTCATCTTGATACCAGGCTAATTTAGGTTCCCGTTCCGGCAGAAATTTACCATATCGGTCGAGTTGAGAAGCATAATGTTCCGGTAAAAATTCCATAACAGATAAAACCCGGTGCAAACGCTCCCGACGCAATAAACTACGCTCCAGCAAACGACGTACTCCCCGCAAACGGGTTCGCTCCGCTACTGGAGATTTAGAATTACCTTTATCAAAATCTCCCAATGTTGCAGCATCCATTGGAATGATTCTGCTGCCGCAAGAAGAAATATTTACAAGTTGTTCCTTGCCTTCGTCATTTATGACCGAATTTATCACTGCCCAGCCTACGCTGTTTGTTCCTAAATCTAAACCCAATATCTTTTTCATAACCGATTTTCTTAGTTCATTTCCTCAAAGTTAGAAAAAAGATATCAAAAAAGCCTTCCTTATGTAAAGGATATTCTGTATATTTGCATTAACTAAATTGAAGCAAGTCACAATAAGGATGATTCCGTTGTGAAAACATTTAAAGCGGTCTTTTTACGAAGGTCGCTTTCTTTTTTATAGTATCTACAATCTTTTCTCACTAACCAACCAAACAATTTCTATTAACATCCCTTCATCTCCTCCCCAATTCTTCCGCACCCATCAAACTAGATTTGTACAAATCATTTTGTTTTTTGTACAAATACCAAAAAAGTTTGTACAAACTTACAGCAAAACTTCATCTTGTTCTCCATAAAAGACCAGCAGAAGCATCGGACTCGTGCTGGTATATTTCAGTCAAACGTCCCACGCTTCTGCTATCCTACCCGCCAAACTATTCCAAGTCTTGCAAGTCTTTCATCCCCTGCTCTATCTCGTCTACCGAACGCTTGTCTACGTAGCGGTAACATATATAACCGGCCACGACACTTACCGCAAGCATCAGGATATCGAACACCACCATAAGCGTACTGCGGTAATGGTGATGAATCAGAAAGACAGAACTAAAAAGCCCTATTACAAGGAAAGGAGTACACCAGATTTCTATCTGGAGCCTGCGTTTATAGGAAAGAATCCAGCGATGAAGCTCAAGGAGGGTCCGGGTGCCCAGATTGAACTTATACAAAACGTGTATATTCCAGAACGAATACAAAATCAGGAGTGGAAATACAATGTAAAATATCCAGAGAAGTTCCTGCCGGATGATTACTCGTGTTGCAGCAAGCGGAAACAGGATTAGCATGCCTGCAAGAAGGAAAACGGCTATTACGTTTGCTCCTATCAGAAGGTCGCGGGCACTCAGGGTTCGTTTCTCTATCATTCGTTTTATGACTGCATGATTGACTATTTCGTTCTTCTGCAACTGCTCACTGAGCAGATTCCATTGATTTTTCAGTTCTTCAAGTTCCATAAGCTGAGATTTATTGGTTCGACATGTTTTTCAGTTTCTCACGGATGCGGTTCAGACGGACACCGACATTGTTCTTCGAAATACCCATTATCCGGGCTATTTCGTCGTAACTTCTTTCCTCCAGCCAGAGTAGGATGAGCGCCCGTTCCAGCGGATTGAGTGCGTGTATCAGCCGATACAGCTCGCGCAGCTGCGACGTCTTGCCGTCCTCTTCATCGAATGCTTCGAAATCTACCGGAAGGGTGACTGCCTGAATCTGATGTTTCGACTTCCGGCGATAGGAAATGCACGTATTCAGGCTGATGCGGTATATCCATGTGGCAGAGGAACTCTCGCCGCGAAACGAAGGGTAAGCACGCCAGAGGTTCATTACTATCTCCTGATACAAGTCGTCCAATTGTTCCTTGTCGGTTGCATACATGTAACAGACTTTGTAAATGACTCGCTTGTGCGACTCAATCAGCAGGAGAAAGTCTTTTTCTTGTTGCAGTGTTTTATTCATACAGCATATTGTTCTACATGTTTCTTTACCCTCGTTAGTCGCACTTCCGAGGAAATACTTACACGCACGTCACAAAAATAAGTAAAGAAACAGTAAAAGCTCAGTTGCAGGTAATGTATAAATAATAAGGCTATTCACAAAAAGAAACAAAGAAAGCGCAAAAGGGGGAATTCGGAAATAGTTTCAATTCCGTAACGCCGCAAAGATATAAATGAAGAAACAGCAAAAGGCTGAATCCCGATGCCGGAAAACAGCCTTCTAAACGAAAAAGCGCCACCCCGGAAATTTGCCTTTTCCGAAGTGGCGCTTAAGTAACATTTATTCTATCACGAGAGGGGATTATTTATATTCGTCCCAGCTCTTGATAGCTATATCGTCGATGCTCATGGTGCAGAATGCATGGATGAAAGCACTTGCCAGACGAGCATTGGTAATCAACGGAATGTTCAGGTCGATGGCTGCACGACGAATCTTGTAACCATTGTCCAGTTCTCCGGCAGAAAGGTCACGCGGAATGTTTACTACCATGTCGATTTCTTTCTTGTGGAGCATTTCCAGTGCCTGCGGATGTCCTTCTTCGCTCGGCCAGTATACGCGGGTATTCTCGATGCCGTTCTCGGTCAGGAACTTCGAGGTTCCGCCTGTTGCAAAGAGGTTGTAACCTTTTGCCTTCAGTTCCTGAGCAGCTTTCAGCATTTCTACCTTCTGCTTCGGTGTACCGGTAGACAACAGAATATTCTTTTCCGGAATGCGATAGCCAACAGAAAGCATTGATTTCAGCACAGCGCATGAAGTATCTTCGCCGATACATCCTACCTCTCCGGTAGAAGCCATGTCGACTCCCAGTACAGGGTCGGCTTTCTGCAAACGATTGAATGAGAACTGACTTGCCTTGATTCCTACGTAATCGAGTTCGAACAAGTTCTTTTCGGGTTTTTCTACCGGCAGGCCAAGCATCACCTTCGTTGCAAGTTCAATGAAGTTTATCTTCAGTACCTTGCTGACGAACGGGAACGAACGGCTGGCACGCAGGTTACATTCGATTACCTTGATGTCGTTTTCACGGGCAAGGAACTGGATGTTGAACGGACCGGAAATGTTCAGTTCTTTGGCAATCTGGCGAGAAATACGCTTGATGCGGCGAACAGTTTCTACATACAGTTTCTGCGGCGGGAACTGAATGGTAGCATCTCCTGAGTGTACTCCGGCAAACTCGATGTGCTCGCTGATAGCGTATACCACGATTTCACCGTTCTGTGCTACAGCATCCATTTCTACTTCCTTGGCATGTTCGATGAACTGGCTTACTACAACCGGATGTTTCTTCGATACATTAGCTGCCAGTTGCAGGAAACGTTCCAGCTCTTCTTGGTTAGAACATACGTTCATGGCTGCTCCCGAAAGTACGTACGACGGACGAACCAGTACCGGGAATCCAACTTTCTTGATGAAGGCGTTGATATCTTCCATCGAAGTCAGTGCGCTCCATTCAGGCTGGTCTACGCCGATGCGGTCGAGCATAGCCGAGAACTTGTCGCGGTCTTCTGCGTTGTCGATGCTCTTTGCAGAAGTTCCCAAGATATTGATATGCTGTGCATCCAGACGGAGTGCCAAGTTGTTTGGAATCTGTCCACCGGTTGATACGATGACTCCGTGCGGATTTTCCAAGTCGAGGATATCCATCACACGTTCGAAAGTCAATTCGTCAAAGTACAGACGGTCGCACATATCGTAGTCGGTAGAAACTGTTTCCGGGTTATAGTTGATCATAACCGAACGGTATCCTTCCTTGCGGATGGTATTCAGTGCCTGAACGCCGCACCAGTCAAATTCTACTGACGATCCGATACGGTAAGCACCCGAACCCAATACTACAATACTCTTGTGGTCTCCCAGATAATGTACATCGTTTGCCACACCACTGTAAGTCAGATACAGATAGTTTGTCTGTGCAGGATATTCGGCTGCCAGCGTATCAATCTGCTTAACGACCGGCACGATACCTACACTCTTACGGTGGTTACGTACATCGATGATGGCATCTTCCATTTCTCCTTCGTAACCGATGGCACGTGCTACCTGGAAATCGGAGAATCCTTGACGTTTTGCCTTGTACAGCAATTCGTTCGGAAGCTGTGACAACAGTTTGTGGTTGTTGCCCCATTCGTGAAGTTCCTTCGAAGTCTGCATGATGTTCATCAGCTTGTCGAGGAACCATTTGTCTATCTTTGTCAGTTCATGAATCTGATCAACGGTATATCCGGCACGCATTGCCTTCGAGATAACGAAGATTCGCTTGTCGGTCGGCTCACGCAAAGCCTTATCAATATCGGCAATCTGCAATTCTTTGTTTTCTACAAATCCGTGCATTCCCTGACCGATCATACGAAGACCTTTCTGGATAGCTTCTTCGAAAGTACGGCCGATCGCCATCACTTCACCTACAGACTTCATGCTTGAACCCAGTTCACGGTCAACTCCGTGGAATTTACCCAAGTCCCAGCGAGGAATCTTACATACTACATAGTCCAGTGCTGGTTCGAAGAACGCAGATGTTGTTTTGGTAACCGAGTTCTTCAAATCGAACAAACCGTAACCCAAACCTAATTTAGCTGCAACGAAAGCCAGCGGATAACCGGTAGCTTTAGAAGCCAAGGCTGAAGAACGGCTCAGACGAGCGTTTACTTCAATGACACGATAGTCTTCCGATTCAGGGTCGAATGCATACTGTACGTTACATTCTCCTACGATACCGATGTGACGGATGATACGGATAGCCAGTTCACGCAGTTTGTGATACTCGCTGTTTGTCAGTGTCTGAGAAGGAGCGATTACGATAGACTCACCGGTATGGATACCCAGTGGGTCGAAGTTTTCCATGTTACATACCGTGATACAATTGTCGAAGCGGTCGCGCACAACTTCGTATTCTACTTCCTTCCAGCCTTTCAAGCTCTTTTCTACCAAAACCTGCGGAGAGAAAGAGAATGCTTTTTCAGCCAGAACGTTCAGTTCTTCTTCGTTGTCGCAGAAACCTGATCCCAGACCTCCCAATGCGTATGCCGCACGGATGATGACCGGATAACCCAATTCCTTAGCGGCACGGCGAGCATCTTCGATGTTTTCTACTGCTTCGCTCTTGATGGTTTTTACATTGATTTCATCCAGTTTCTGAACGAACAGTTCACGGTCTTCGGTATCCATGATAGCCTGTACCGGAGTTCCCAGCACGCGTGCATTGTATTTTTCGAATACTCCTGCCTTGTAGAGAGCTACACCACAGTTCAAGGCAGTCTGACCACCGAATGAGAGCAATACACCATCCGGACGTTCTTTGTCGATTACCTTTTCAACGAAATACGGAGTGACAGGCAAGAAGTAAATTTTGTCTGCTACACCTTCCGAAGTCTGCACGGTAGCAATGTTCGGATTGATCAGGATGGTTTCGATACCTTCTTCCTTCAACGCCTTGAGTGCCTGCGAACCTGAGTAATCGAACTCGCCGGCTTCACCGATTTTCAAAGCTCCGGAACCTAACAATAATACTTTCTTTATATTTTCTTTCATTGTCTTCTTTGTTTTAATGGATTACAGCAACTTTACAAACTCGTCGAACAGGAATTCTGTATCGGTAGGACCGCTGGCAGCTTCCGGATGGAACTGTGCCGAGAACCAAGGATTCTTCTTGTGACGGATTCCTTCGTTCGATCCATCGTTCATGTTGATGAACAACGGTTCCCAGTCGGCTCCTAATGTATTATTGTCTACGGCATAACCGTGATTCTGCGAAGTAATGAAACATTTGTCTGTTCCTACCAGACGAACCGGCTGGTTGTGACTACGGTGACCGTATTTCAGTTTGTAAATCTTTGCGCCTCCAGCCTTCGAAAGCAACTGATTACCCATACAGATTCCGAAGATAGGCAATTTTTCATTCTCCATAGCCTTGCGGATATTCTGTACGGCAGCATCGCAAGTATCAGGGTCACCCGGACCATTGGAAATAAACAAGCCGTCGAATGTCATTGTATTGAAATCGTAGTTCCAAGGCACGCGGATAACTTCCACGTCACGCTTCAACAGACAGCGGATGATATTCGACTTCACGCCACAGTCTACGAGAACCACTTTCTTCTTGTCATCTCCTTCGTTGTAGCGGATAACTTCCTTGCATGAAACCTTATCTACATAGTTCACACCGGCATAAGTTGCTTCGGGAATGTTGTCAGGTTCGTCATCGAAAACGATCTTTCCCATCATTACACCGTGCTCACGCAATACTTTGGTCAGCTCACGTGTATCGATGCCTGTAATGCCCGGTATGTGTTCACGCTTCAGCCAGTCGCCCAAGCTCTCCACAGCATTCCAGTGAGAATATTTCTCGCTGTAGTCGCTCACAATAATCGCTTCGGCATGAATCTTCTCACTTTCCATGAAAGTAGGTAGCCCGTTGGCTTCGATTGTAAAAGGAGGCACGCCATAGTTGCCCACCAGCGGATATGTCAGAGTCATCAACTGACCTGCATACGAAGGATCGGTCAAGCTTTCTGGATAACCGGTCATTGCGGTGTTGAACACAACTTCACCGGCTACCGGCTTCTCATAACCGAACGACTTGCCATGAAAGCGGCTCCCGTCGTCGAGGATTAATGTAACATTTCTCATTTTCTATCTGTATCGTTTTCTTTAATATTGTTTTTCTTTGGTCTATATATAATCCGGAGTCAAAACGTTTCGTTCCAACATCAGAACTGATAGATTTCTTCTACGTAATTGATGAAGGCCTGATTCACCAGTTTCACACCACCCGGCGTAGGATAATCACCGCTGAAGTACCAGTCGCCCAAATGAGCCGGACACGCTTCGTGCAATCCTTCCAGAGTCTGATAAACGATTTCTACCTTTGCCTGAGTTCCTACCGGAGTAAGAAGTTGTACCATCTTATGCGAAATTTCCTCATCGGTAAACGGTGCATAGATATCCTTCACATAGTTTACCATCTCTTCCTTGGGTAGTCCGACCTGTGCTTTCGACTTGCGGTATGCTTCTTCAATGACATGTTGCATGCCTCTTTCCTCGAGCAGCGCAATAGCCGCCTTGAAAGCGATAAACTGTTCCATGCTCGCCATGTCGATACCATAGTAATCAGGATAACGTACCTGAGGAGAAGAAGACACAATGACAATCTTCTTTGGATGCAGACGGTCGAGTATACTGATGATACTTTGCTTCAAAGTAGTACCACGAACAATACTGTCGTCTATGATAACCAGGTTATCTTCATAAGGCGTCAAGCTGCCGTAAGTGATATCGTACACATGAGCAGCCAGGTCGTTACGGGTATTTCCCTCGGCAATGAAGGTACGCAGTTTAATATCCTTAATGGCGACCTTCTCACTACGAATACGTTGCGACAAGATCTGCTCCAATTCCGTATGACTGGGCTTGTGTCCCAATGCCTCGATACGCTGCACTTTCAGTTCGTTCAGGTAGTTGTCGAATCCTTCCAGCATACCATAAAAAGCAACTTCCGCTGTATTGGGGATAAATGAGAATACAGTATGTACCACATCGTTGTCTATGGCTTTCAGAATCGGATTCACCAATGTCTTACCCAATTGTTTACGTTCGCGGTAAATATCCATATCACTACCACGACTGAAGTAGATGCGTTCGAACGAGCAAGCTTTCTTTTCTTTCGGTTCATTGATTTGTGCCAGACGCATCTCGCCTTTCTTGTTCACCAGAATGGCTTGTCCCGGAAGCAGTTCATTGATACTATCGGCAGGCACATTCAGCGCAGTCTGTATAACTGGACGTTCGGATGCCAGTACCATGATTTCATCGTCCATGTACCAGAATCCCGGACGAATACCCCACGGATCGCGCACAGCAAAACACTCACCGCTACCCGTCAGTCCACAAATCACGTAGCCGCCATCCCATTTCGGACTGGAAGTTTTCAAAACGTTCGTCAGATCGATACGGTCTTCGATGGCATGTGTAATATCCATGCCTTCCAGTCCTTCTGACTTACATTCGTTGTAAAGACGTTCCACCTCACGGTCCAGACGATGACCAACCTGTTCCAGCATAATATATGTATCGGCATATTTACGCGGATGCTGTCCGGCAGCAGTGATATCAGCAAAAATCTCATCTACATTCGTCAAGTTAAAGTTTCCGCACAAGGCCAGATTCTTGGCACGCCAGTTATTACGGCGCAAGAAAGGATGCACATACGAAATACCACTCTTGCCCGTAGTAGAATAACGCAGGTGTCCCATATACAGTTCACCGGCAAAAGGCAGGCATTTCTTCGCATAATCAGCATCATGGAGCTGTTCGGGAGTAAGATCTTTAAAATAACTGTGCACCGTTCCGAATATCTCGGTAATGGCACCAGCTCCCAGTCCTCTCTCTCTAAACATATATTCTTCACCCGGATTTGCCTGAAGCTTCACACAAGCCAGTCCCGCAGCTTCCTGTCCGCGGTTATGCTGTTTTTCCATCAGCAGATACAGCTTGTTAAGCCCGTACATCCACGTGCCATACTTTTCCTGATAATATTCAAGTGGTTTCAACAAGCGAATCATCGCTACTCCACATTCATGCTTTAGCGGTTCCATATTATTTCGTGTCGTTTAATTGCCTACTCCATATATACAAAAATACCTGAACCTACTGAAAAGAGCAGTTCCAGGTATTTCTTTTTATAATACATTCGATTAAATTACCATAAAAAAAACAATAAGAATGAGCAGTGCTCCCCAACATGGTATTCAGAAAAAAGAAAATAGTTGAGGAAAACGGAATTCCGAAAAGACCTCTGTTTTCCATCCCCGCATGAGGCAAACTCTGTAATCTCGAATCCGGAGCATACCCTTTTTTCTTTATCTGTTTCACCAAATCACACATTAGAGCACATTACAATTCGGGATGCAAAGATAAAGATTTATCGGCATATTTCGAACATGTTTCAAGAAAATAATCTCGAACTTTTTTAATATGCCGAATAAAACTATTCTTTCCAGCCTCCACCCAGCGCTTTATAAAGATTGACCATGCTGATCTGTTTGTCGCGCACCGCATTGCTCAATCCAATCTGGGCATCCAGGTAACCACGCTGTGCGTCCAGCAAATCCATATAACCGATTACTCCATTGAGGTATTGCAACTGTGCCAGGTCGAGCGTACTCTTGGAAGCCTGTTCCAGTCGCAGGCGGGTTTCATAGATTTCCTTTACCTTATTAAATTCAGCGATGGCATTATACGCATCCTTGAAAGCATTCAAGACTGTCTTTTCATAAGCGTAAGTGGCTTGCTCGTAAGCAGCCTTCTTAGCTTTCAGCATGGCCCGGTTTTTCCCCATGGCAAAAATGGGCTGCAACAGATTGGCAGCAAAAAGCTGATGGGGTGATTTAAGCAATTCGCTTAACAGATCACTCTCCGCCCCATAGCTGACAGTCAATGCCAAACGGGGAAACAGATTAGTATAAGCTACACCCACCGCAGCATTGGCAGCAATAAGTGCCTGTTCTGCCTGACGAACATCCGGGCGCCGCTCCAGCAAAGCCGAAGGCAGCCCTACAGGCAAACTGGCAGAGAACATGACATCTTCCGGCAGTACAGAGCGCTTGATGTGATGCGGATACTCCCCAGTCAGAAAAGCAATATCGTTTTCCTTCAATGCAATCTTACGTTCCAGATCGGGCACCAGCGTAGCTGTTCGTGCCAACTCCACCTGCGCCTGACGGAAAGCCGTTTCCGAAGTCAATCCTCCTTCGTAGCGTACTCGTGCCAGATGTAAGCTTTCTCGACGGGCATCTACCGTCTGTTGAACAATAGACAACTCGTTATCCAGTGCAACAAGCTCAAAGTATGCCTGCGCAACTTGCGCAACTAAGCTCATGCGCAACGCACGCTGGTTTTCGATGGAGCCCATGAATTCGGCAAGACTCTTATCGCGTGCCCACCGGAGATTCCCCCACAGGTCGAGTTCCCAAGTCGCTCCAGCTTTCAAATCGAACTCATCATCCTGCTTAAGATTTTTTCCTCCATAATTTTCTCTCTCACGTTCTGCGTAAACTTTCAGGCCGATCGACGGAAACATATTTGCATAGTCAATGCGTTTCATGGCTGCAAGTTCCTTGACACGCGCTGCCGCTATCAGCATATCCTTATTATACATCAACGTTTTCCGAATCAGTCCCTGCAAAGTTGTATCGGTATAGAGTTGCTCCCAAGGATAATCTCCAAGGGAAGCAGTGTCGACACTCATACTGTCGAGCGTATCAGGCAAGTCCAGTTTCGGGCGAGTGTAATGTTTGCCCAACTGGCAACTGCCCAGCAAGAGCACAACCGACAACATCAATAAAATGCGATAAGTATATTTTGTTCGTTTCATACGTTTCAGGTTTTATTTATGAGCTCTTTTTGTCTTCAGCTTGTTTTTAGCCTTGTATATCATGACGAAGAAGAACGGTACAAGCAAGATTCCTACCGTAACGGCTACAATCATACCAAAGAATACACCCGTTCCGATAGCCTGACGGCTTGCCGAACCCGGTCCGGTAGCGATAACCATCGGCACCATACCCAAGATGAATGCCAGTGAAGTCATCAGGATAGGACGGAAACGCAGGTGTGCTGCATGTAATGCCGATTCAACCAGATCCTTTCCGCTGTCGACTTCTTCCTTAGCAAACTCAACAATCAGAATGGCATTCTTGGCAGCCAGACCAATCAACATAACCAGACCAATCTGGAAATACGTATCGTTCTCCAGTCCACATAAAGCAACTCCGGCATACGCACCGAGCACCGCCACAGGAAGCGATATCAATACAGCTATAGGGATAGTCCAGCTTTCATAGAGTGCGGCAAGGAACAGGAATACAAACAAGAATACCAATGCGATGATGGCTCCCGTCTGACCACCTGCCTGCTTTTCCTGATAAGAAAGTCCACTCCATTCCACTCCGATATTGCTCGGCAGTTTCTCACGGGCAATCTGTTCCAGAATTTCCATTACCTGACCCGAGCTGGCTCCGTTTGCAGCTGTTCCACGGATAATAGACGTATTGAACATGTTGAAACGCTTGATGCTACCCGGTCCCGTCGTGTAATCGGTCGTACCCAGTGAAGTCAGCGGAATCATGTTACCGTCGCTTCCCCGCACGAAGTACAAGCCAATGTTGTCACGATGTTCACGGTAAGGAGCTTCTGCCTGTATATATACACGGTAAATACGGTTAAACATATTGAAATCGTTCACGTATACCGAACCCGTATAAGCCTTCATGGTAGAGAATACATCTGCCATAGGCACTCCCGACAACTTCACTTTGTCGCGGTCGACATCGAAATACAACTGAGGAATCTCTGCCTGCAAGGATGTTGACAACCCGCTGAATTCCTTCCGCTGCGAAGCATAATACATCAACGTATCGGTTGCACGCACCAAGTCATCGTAAGTCGCATCGCCACGAGCCTCGAGCTGCATTTCAAAACCACCCGAAGTACCCAGACCCGGTATGACAGGAGGAGTAGAAAGGTAGACCTTACATTCCGGATATTCCTTCAGTTCATCCTGTACGTTCTGCATGATTTCTCCGATGGTCGTATCGTCGCGTTCCTTCCATTCCTTCAGGATAACCGTAAGCTGGCTTCTTGCCTGACTGGTTCCTACACGCGGACTGGTACCCGTAACATTCTGTACATATTCTACCGACGGGTCCTTCATCAGGAAGGCAATGGCTCTGTCGGTCACCGCACGGGTTCTTTCCAGTGTAGTACCTTCCGGCATTTCAAGCTCTACCGTGAAGAAGCCCTGATCCTCGGTCGGGAGAAAGCTGGTAGGTACCAGTCGGTGGAAGACAAAGATACAGATAATCACAATACCAAATCCTACAATCACACGACGAGGATGCTTTACGACCTGCTTGATACCGGCCACATATTTATTGTTTCCGATGGCAAGCCATTTATTGATAAGCGTAAAGACACGATTCTTCGGTTTGTTGGGGTCGGTAGGTTTCAGAATCAGTGAACACATAACCGGGCTCAGCGTCAAGGCTACGACGGTAGAAAGGATAACCGACACAGCGATGGTCACACTAAACTGACGGTACAACTGACCGGTAATACCCGACAGGAAACTTACCGGAACGAACACCGCTGCAAGTACCAGTGAGGTAGCAATCAATGCTCCCGTCAATCCTTCCATCGCTTTCTTGGTCGCTTCGTACGGACTGAGTTTCTCTTCTTCCATGATACGTTCCACATTCTCCACCACAACGATGGCATCATCCACCACAATACCGATGGCAAGAATCAGTCCCAATAAGGTAAGCATGTTCAGCGAGAAACCGAATATCAGCATGAACCCGAAGGTTCCGATCAACGAAATAGGTACGGCTACAATAGGAATCACCGTAGCACGCCAGCTCTGCAACGAAAGGAACACCACGATAACAACCAGTACCAACGCCTCGAACAACGTTTTGTATACCTCATGGATAGATTCCGATATATAGGTTGTAATATCGAACGGAATTTCGTACTGCAATCCTTCAGGGAAATTCTTGCTGATCTCCTCCATGGTTTCCTTCACCTTTTCTGCTACGTCCATAGCATTGGCTCCCGGAAGCATATAAATACCCAGTACCGCCGCATTACCTCCGTTGATACCACTTTCCGTGTTATACGAAGATGCTTCGAGCGATACACGCGCCACATCACGCATACGGATGAGCGAGCCGTCAGCATTTGCACGAAGCACAATTTCTTCAAACTGGCTGGCCGTAGAAAGACGCCCCTGTGCCGTAATAGGAATGGTAATATCCAACCCGCTTACCGGCTGTTGACCCAGCACACCTGCGGCCGACTCACGGTTCTGGTCTTTCAATGCATTCTGAACATCCTGCACCGTCAAACCAAAGTTGGCAAGCTTAGCCGGGTCCACCCATATCTGCATGGCGTAATAACGGCTACCAATGTTCGACACACGTCCCACGCCCGGTACACGGCGAAGCAAGTCGAGCACGTTGATGGTTGCAAAGTTACTCAGATAGATTTCGTCAAACTTCGGGTCGTCCGAACGCAGACAGATAGTCATCAGCTGACTGGCAGCCTGTTTTTCCACCGAAATACCATTCTGGATTACTTCGGCCGGAAGGCTAGATTCCGCCAGCTTGATACGGTTCTGTATTTCTACCGCAGCCAGATCAGGGTCAGCCGAGATATCGAATGTTATCGTTGCCGAAAATCCTCCTGAGTTGGAGCTGTTCGACTCCATGTAAAGCATCCCCGGCGTACCGTTAAGTTCCTGCTCAATCGGCGTAGCAACCGCCTGCGATACCGTAACGGCACTCGCACCCGGATAGGAAGCACTGATTTTCACTACCGGAGGAGTAATCTGGGGATATTGGTCAATCGGCAGCATTTGGAGTCCGATGATACCGACTATGACAATCAATATAGAGATGACAGCCGAGAATACCGGTCTGTCGATAAAGAAACTCACTTTCATGAATCGTAAAATTTAATGGGTTGCGTGGTTAATCCTCTTTCTTTTCTTCTTCCTGAGGCTTCGGAGCCTCACCTACTCTTACCTTGATACCCGGAGTAAGTTTATGATAACCTTCGGTTACAATCATCTCACCCGGAGCAAGTCCGCGCTCTACAACCATATTATTCTGGAATTCCGGTCCCAGTTCAATGAAACGCTTTTCCACCGTCGAATCACGACGCATCACGAAAACATACGCTCCACCTTTTTCGATGATCAATGACTTCTGCGGAACCACAGTCGCTCCCTCGCGAACCTCCAGCAACAATTTTACCTTCGTAAACTGTCCCGGCAGCAATACATGGTTCGGGTTCGCCATTTCCGCACGTACGGAGAATGTACCGGTTTTCGGATTTACCTGAGGTTCGGCAAAGTCTACCAGACCTTTCTGCTCGTACACACTGTTATCGGGCAAGGTAATGGTAACCGTAGGCTGCCATGAACGGGTAGAATCTTTCTGTCCCAGTGTAATATTACGTTCCTTACTCTTCAGGTAATCGAGCGCCGTCATACTGAAATCGACGAGTACCGTATCACTTTTTACGATGGTAGCCAGCAAAGATTTTCCGCTTCCTCCTACCAGCGTTCCCAAGTCAACATGTCTTTCACTGATCTGACCCGATATAGGAGAACGCACAACCGTATAACCCAGTTCCAGTTCCGCCTGATCCAAGTCTGCCTTGCTCATGCCCACACTTGCCACAGCCGTTTCATAAGCAGCTACGGCATTATCCAGGTCGAGCTGGCTGGCCGCATTCTGCTGATACAACGGACGGATACGCTCCAAATCACGTTCAGCCTTGCGTGCCTGCGCTTCATCCTTCTTCAGCTGCGCACGCGCCTTGTCTGCCTTGGCACGATACTGATCCTGATTAATTACAAAAAGCACCTGATTACGCTTTACATAAGTACCTTCTGCAAACAACATTTGTTCAAGGAAACCTTCCACACGCGCACGCACCTCCACAAATTGCTGTGCACGAATACGTCCAACGTACTCGCCGTACAACTCTACGTCCTGTTTCTGGACAGGAGCCACGCTCACTATCGGAGCTTCAGGTTCCACAGGTCTTTCCCGCGTGAGAAACAAATAAAGAGCAATGATAACGATGATGCCGATTGCAGCATAAATAGTCTGCTTCTTTTTCAATTTTAATTCTTTCCTTGTCAAAAAACGTTTCATACTATTCTTTTGGATTTTGTTATTAGATGCCATAGGAACAAGGGCAATACTTGTGCCAAAGGTACGAAAATATTTTTATTTATTGAAAATCAGGGACAGATGAGTATATCCATTAAACAGACATTGAGGATTTTTCTGACAATTTGTGGAAAATATCCACACCCGGACCGCATATTCATACCCCATATTCCATTGTTTCCACACTCGCAAGCATAGATAAATACAGCAATCATCCCGATCTTTTTCCATAAATTCGAGCGGATAAACAACAAACCAGCGGAAGTTTTGCTTGCTTTTTGTACAAATTTTTACATTTTTTGTACAAAATCTGATATTTTTTGTACAAAAACCGGAAAAGACTTCACGAGCTTTCTTCCATCTTTTTTCGTACTTTCAACGGATAAAAGCCCATGTCTGAATAAAATATTTGCTAACTTTGCAACCGAAAAAAATCTTTAAACAAAATGATATTAGAGGAACAATTAGAGACTACTGTAAAGATTCACGACCAGCAGTTACACCGACGTGTTGATCTTTTGCTTCGTACAGGAAAACTCTTGGTGGAGAGTTTGGCCGACACCAACCGAATCGTGAGAAACATGAAGCGTACAGCAGCTTACTTAGGTATCCCCGAAGAAAAGTTGCACATTAATGTAAGTTTCACCATGCTGATGGTGAATGTAAGTGACGGTGATTATTCGTTCACCAAATTCCAACGCATTGAAGGTCACGGCGTAAACATGACCGCCATTTCTGAAGTCAGCAAACTCTCATGGAGAGCAATAGAACAAGACTATACGCTCGACCAGTATGAGGAAGAGCTGGAAAAAATCCGTACCAAGAAACGTAATTACACCCCTACCCAGGTAGCCATCGGAGCAGGTTTCGCCTGCGGCGGATTCTGTATTCAGTTCGGTTGCGACTGGATGGCCTTCCTTTACGCTTCCATTGCCGCCATCCTCGGCATGCGCCTTCGTCAGAAATGTAACGAATCGGGCTTGAATCATTACATGGGCATCGCCATTTCTGCTTTCGTTGCTACCATGCTCGCATGGGCTTCCACGTTCCTCCCTGCCGAATGGACCAGCACACCGTGGCATCCGCTGCTGGCGTGTGCGCTGTTCATCGTCCCCGGTGTTCCATTGATCAATTTCGTCGATGATATGCTCGACAATTATATTCAGGTAGGTATTGTCCGTGCCGTCAACACGTTGCTGATGGTGGCTGCTATGGCATTTGGTATTGCATTTGCCGTGAAACTGTGCAGCATTGCCAACTTCTTCCCTACCATCAGTATGGTTCCTCATCATGCTTATTGGGAATACGCCATTGCAGCAGCGATTTCGGCTATGGGATTCTCTATGATTTTCAATATCCAGCGCCGTCTGCTATGGGTAGTAGCCATAGGAGGAATCATAGCAGTATGTACACGTAACTTCGTAAACTTGGGTCCAAGTACCAACAATATCGGTTTGGATATGGGTCTTGTCATCGGTTCGTTTGCCGGTGCTGTTGTGGTAAGTATCATTGCCATTAAAGCAGTACATTGGTTCCACGTGCCCAACCACGTATTGACTATCCCTTCTGTTATCCCGATGATTCCGGGAGTACTGATGTACCGTATGCTGTTCGGCTTGATTAACATGAACGTGCAGTCTATCGATCAGGTTACTCCGCTGATGAAAGCCATCGAAAGCGGTGTAAACTCCGGACTGGTTATCATGTGCATCGCACTAGGCGTTGCCATTCCGAACATCTTCGGACGTAAATATATTGCCGCATCGAAGAACAAACGGCTGACTGCTATCCTGAAGGAACGCAAGGCCAGAGGCAAATTTGTAGAATGGTAATCAATCTATCATAAGAAAGATACAGAAAGGGCGAAAAGTTAAGATATACAAAAAACTTAATCTTTCGCCCTTTATTGTTTGTTCTACGAAAAGGAAATAGTAATTTCAATATATCTATTAACCAAACTAAAAAATAAGACGTATGATTAGACTAAATGTTTTTATTAGAGTAAAGGAAGAAAAACGTGAAGCAGTACTCGTTGCTGCAAAGGAACTGGTAGCTGCATCACAGAAAGATAAAGGCTGTATTGCTTACGATGTATTCGAAAGCGCAACTCGCCACGATGTGCTGATGATTTGCGAAACATGGAAAGATGCTGAATCGTTGTCGGCTCACGAGCACACTCCTCACTTTATGACTCTGGTTCCTCAGATTGAAGAACTGGCTGAAATGAAGATGGAAAAATTCGAATTCTAATATGAAACAAACGGCATTTGCTCCCCGACGGAACAAATGCCGTTTTTCTTTTATCCAAGCGTACGCTTATAGTTCAAATTTTGTATTATGCATATCCCCTGTTTCGGCAAAGGCAATATGCATCTTCAGGGCATTCCGCAAGGACATAGGTGTATGACAGCTCTTGCCTTCCGAAAGTTTCAGATAATCCCAGAGCAGTTCCTTATAATCGGGATGCGCACAGTTCTCGATAATGCAACGTGCCCGCTGCGACGGTGACTTGCCACGCAGATCGGCTACTCCCTGTTCGGTTACCAGAATCCGGACATCATGTTCCGTACTGTCTACGTGCGACACATGAGGAACAATAGACGAAATCAGTCCGTTCTTTGCTGTAGAAGGAGTGGTAAATATAGAAAGGTAGGCATTTCGTGCAAAATCTGCCGATCCGCCAATACCGTTCATCATCTTGCTACCCAGCACATGAGTACTGTTTACATTGCCGAAAATATCGGCTTCCAAGGCTGTGTTGACCGCTATGATACCCAGCCGACGAATCATTTCCGGATGGTTTGTAATTTCCTGCGGACGCAATAATATACGCTCCTTTAGCTCGTCGATATGACTATAAAGCATATCCAATCGGTCGTCGGACAGCGTTAAGGAACTTCCTGCCACAAAGCGGATGCGTTCCTGCATCATCAGGTCGATAACCGAATTCTGGATTACCTCGGTATACATGGAAAAAGCCGGTAACTTACTGTCGGCTCCCAAGGCTCCCAATACAGCATTGGCAATATTTCCTACCCCCGACTGCAAGGGAAGGAACTCACGAGGGATGGCTCCCCGCTGATATTCTCCTAAAAGAAAATCGGCTACGTTCTGACCGATCCGGCTGGTGGTCTCGTTTAGCGGTGTAAAGGCAGCTATCTGATCACGTTCGTTGGTACGCACAACTCCTACCACCTTTTCGGGAGCAACCTTTACGCTGATGCTTCCTGCACGGTCGTTCACCCGATAAATCGGAATTTCTTTCCGGCACGGCGGAGTTTCAGGAATATAAATATCGTGCATTCCGGTCAGCTTACCGGTATGTGCTTCGTTCAGTTCAATAATGACTTTGTGAGCTACTTTCACCAATGTAGGCGAAATACCTACCGAAGTACTGAGAATAATCTCCCCATCCTCTGTTATATCGGAAGCCTCAACAATGGCTATATCTACATCTCCCAAGAAACCATAGCGTACATCCTGCCCTATCTGCGAAAGATGTACATCGTAATATTGCACTTCGCCGCTATTGATGGCATTACGCATGTCCTTGTTCGACTGAAAAGGAGTACGGAAAGATACAGCATGCGCTTGCGCCAGTGCCGAATCGACCTGACAGCCGGTGGCTCCTCCAGTAATAAGTCCCACTTTAAATTCTTTACCTTCCGCATGTAGTTTTTCGGCATAACGAGCCAACGCTTCCGGAACTGCCTTAGGTGTTCCTACTGACGAAAAGCCTCCTATACCTATCGTGTTCCCGTTGTGAATGATTGCAGCAGCCTCTTCTGCTGAAATAAAAGGGTATTTCATGTTGTATAAAATGTAATTATTGTAATATTTTGACACAAAAATAGGACAGTTAGACTAAAATAGCAAAATAACGAGGTGATTTTATTGGCTCAATGTAAAAACCTGAGGGGTAAATCCGATAAATTTATATATTTGCTTAGAAATAAAATCAGCAACAGTTATAGAAACTAGCGGTTATCGCCTCCTTCTTCCTGAAGGGACATTGGATTATTTTATCATCTCGGATGTAAAGGAAAGCAGTACGGAAATAGTGATTTACTTGGAAGAGAAAAACGAAGCGCCCGGTGAATACTCGAGCATGAAAGTGGAAAGCAAGGGATTCTATGATCCGGTAGTGGTTCAGGATTTCCCAGTCCGTGGCAAGAAACTTTTCCTGAACATCCGCCGTCGCCGATGGATTGTAAAGGATGAGGGACGCTATGTGAGCCGCAACTGGAAACTGGTCGCAGAAGGCAGCCGTATGACGCATGAATTTGCGTCTTTTTTAAAAGAACTATATTGATACTCTTCCGGTAAGCTGCAAGCTTCTGGGATTTCTCTTCGGTGTGAACGGTGAGCTTCTTGAGCGCCAGTACCGCAACCATCTGAGCGGTTACATGAACTGGAATCAGTTATCCCATGCAGAAGAATGGATACTTTTCGAGAAGAATATCGGTCCGTATGTGGGTATTGATGAGGTCAGCCTTTCACAGGGTGAGCTCTATACTATCCTGATAAACAAGGAGAGACAAGGACGTTCAGGAAGTATCATTGCAATCATAAAGGGCACCGATGTTCGGACTGTCACTTCCGACCTGCTCAAGCTGCCCAGTCGCAGACGCTTCCAGGTCAGGGAGATAACCCTTGACATGGCTCCGAACATGGAGCAGACAGCACGTATCTGCTTCCCTGCCGCACGCCGTGTGACGGACCGTTTCCACGTGCAGAAGCTGGCTTATGAGGCAGTTCAGGAAATGAGAGTGAAAGCCCGCTGGGAAGCCCTGGATGAGGAGTCCATACAGATGGCACATGCCAGGGCATGCGGGAAAATCTATCATGCTCCGGTTTTCGAGAACGGGGATTCAAGGAAGCAGCTGCTGGCAAGAAGCATCTATCTTCTCTATAAGAAAGAATTCTTATGGACCGAATCACAGCGTACGCGTGCCGGTATCCTCTTCAGAGAGTATCCCAATATAAAGAAAGCGTACTATCTCTCAATGAGACTCGGACTGATATATCACCAGTGTAAGCATAAAGATACCGCATTGACAAGACTTGCCAGATGGTATGACGAGGTGGACAGATCGGGATTTCTTGCCTTTGGAAGAGTGGCAAGATCCATACAGACACATTATCTGGAAATTATCAACTTCTTTGATAAGCGTTCCACAAACGCTGCATCTGAAGCCTTCAATGCAAAAATAAAGAGCTTCCGTTCACAG
>ERZ779832.195-NODE-195-length-22578-cov-100.327_pt1 | contig 22578 bp, 18 predicted proteins | sample MGYA00511250_ERZ779832 | MGnify/ENA primary metagenome ERZ779832 (study PRJEB29588, sample SAMEA2154726) | human gut metagenome | biome: human gut; feature: human-associated habitat; material: faeces | place: Denmark | collected 2008/2010 ...
GTGTGGACTACCAGGGTATCTAATCCTGTTTGATACCCACACTTTCGAGCCTCAATGTCAGTTGCAGCTTAGCAGGCTGCCTTCGCAATCGGAGTTCTTCGTGATATCTAAGCATTTCACCGCTACACCACGAATTCCGCCCACTTTGTGCGTACTCAAGGAAACCAGTTCGCGCTGCAGTGCAGACGTTGAGCGTCTACATTTCACAACACGCTTAATCTCCGGCCTACGCTCCCTTTAAACCCAATAAATCCGGATAACGCCCGGACCTTCCGTATTACCGCGGCTGCTGGCACGGAATTAGCCGGTCCTTATTCATAAGGTACATGCAAAAAGTCTCACGAGACTCACTTTATTCCCTTATAAAAGCAGTTTACAACCCATAGGGCCGTCATCCTGCACGCTACTTGGCTGGTTCAGACTCTCGTCCATTGACCAATATTCCTCACTGCTGCCTCCCGTAGGAGTTTGGACCGTGTCTCAGTTCCAATGTGGGGGACCTTCCTCTCAGAACCCCTACTGATCGTCGCCTTGGTGGGCCGTTACCCCGCCAACAAGCTAATCAGACGCATCCCCATCCATCACCGATAAATCTTTAATCTCTTTCAGATGTCTTCTAGAGACGTCATTGGGTATTAGTCTTACTTTCGCAAGGTTATCCCCAAGTGGTGGGCAGGTTGGATACGCGTTACTCACCCGTGCGCCGGTCGACGCCCATCAAAAGCAAGCTTTCGATGTCGTTTCCCCTCGACTTGCATGTGTTAAGCCTGTAGCTAGCGTTCATCCTGAGCCAGGATCAAACTCTCCATTGTAAAATATCATTTTTACTTCTTGCCTCATTGCTGAAGCAATCGGTGTTTGTTGTCTGTACTTAGGACGAATATCCTTTTCGTTTATTGAAGCTTAGTAAACCTGACTTGTCAATTGCTTGACGGTTCGTTTCTTTTACCCAGTCAACTTTCTTATTTCTAAGAAGTTAACCGCTTCTTGTACTACTTGTCTGTTTATGTAAAATCTTTCAAAGAACTCTTTCTTTAATTGCTAAGAGAAAGTGTATTTCTCAAAAGCGAGTGCAAAAGTACTAACTATTTTTCATTCCACCAAATCTTTTCGCAAAAAAGTTGCTTTTTTAGTCGGTTTTTAACATCTATAAAGACTTTGTACAAGAGATTTTTTGTGTATACATTATTATATATATGCATGCGAGCGCCTGCGTGCATATGCGCTAGTGCGCGCACATGATTAAATTATGGTATAACTCAAATCATGCTTAGTTTTAGACAAAAATAGAAACAGAAAGATGAATTTTCTTCCGATATTTTTTGTCTATTCACATATTTATATTACTTTTGCAGCAGAATTACATAAGAAGCATTAAAACAAGAACAAGCATCATGAAAAGATTTACGATTATCATTTCTTTCATTATGCTCACCTTCATGCCGCTCATGGCACAGGTGAAGCAGACCGTTGCCGTTCTCGGTGACTCGTATTCCACTTTCGAGGGGTTCATTCCTAAGGGTTATGCCACCTGGTACTCACCTACTACTCCACCAGAAACTACAGATGTAAACAAGGTTGAGCAAACCTGGTGGTGGCAAGTAATCAAGGAAGGAGGCTATAAGATGGGAAATATCAATTCCTATTCTGGTGCTACCATCTGCAACACTGGCTATCGTGACGAAGATTATACCGACCGTTCTTTCATCACCCGAAGTTCTCTTCTTGGCAATCCGGATATCATCCTGATTTGCGGTGCTACGAATGACAACTGGGCTGATGCCCCGCTCGGCAACTATCAGTATAGCGACTGGAAGCGCGCAGATTTGTATTGTTTCCGCCCAGCCATGGCCAAGCTGCTTTCCGATATCCGCCAGCATTATCCAAATGTAGAGGTATATTTCATCTTAAACTCTGAACTCAAGGATGTAATCAATGAGTCAGTTAAAAAGATCTGCAACAAATATCAGGTTCCTGTCATTGCTCTTCATGATATTGACAAGAAAAACGGTCACCCTACTATCAAGGGAATGAAAAGTATTGCTGACCAGGTTCTGAAGGTTATAAAAAGTAAAGAAATAATAAGTTTTAAATAGATAAATGATAGATTCAATACAAAACATTTTAGTTCAGGTTAGCGATTTCCTTTGGTCGTATATCATCATCACCGTCTTGATATGCTGTGCCCTGTTTTTCACTTGGCGTACCCGTTTCGTTCAGTTCCGCCTTATCAGAGAGATGATCAGGCTGCTGATTCATCCCGACAAGGTACAACCGGAAGAGATAGGACACGATGAACTGTCGATGGAGGTGAAAGTGGATGGAGAAATGAAACACATTTCTTCCTTCCAGGCATTTGTGGTAGCATTGGCTAGCCGTATTGGCACCGGTAATCTTGCTGGTGTGGCTACTGCTGTCAGCATCGGTGGACCGGGAGCCGTATTCTGGATGTGGATGCTGGCTTTGCTGGGCTCTGCATCCGCTTTCATAGAATCAACTCTCGCCCAACTTTACAAGAGAAAAGGCAAAACATCTTTCTATGGCGGACCGGCCTATTATATGAAGTATGGTTTGGGAAAGGGCTGGATGGGTATTCTTTTTGCCGTGCTGATGATCATTACCTTCGGCTTTGCCTATAATTCAGTGCAGAGCAATACTATCTGTCTGGCATGGCAGAAGGCTTTTGGCATAGAACCTGCCACCATGGGAATTGCCCTCACTGTGCTCACCCTGCTCATCATCTTCGGTGGCATCCATAGAGTGGCTAAGTTCTCTTCTACCGTGGTTCCTGTGATGGCTGTCATTTATCTTCTGATAGCTGTAGGTGTTGTTGTTTGGAATATCACCAGTCTGCCAAAGGTTCTGCTTACCATTGTTGAGAATGCTTTCGGATTCAATCAAGCTGCAGGCGGAGTTCTTGGCGTTACTGTGATACAGGGTATCAAGCGAGGTCTGTTCAGTAATGAGGCTGGTGAAGGTAGTGCACCGAATGCTGCTGCGGTAGCTACAGTCAGTCATCCTGTAAAACAGGGATTGATACAGGCTTTGGGCGTTTTTACAGATACGCTGGTGGTATGTTCCTGCACCGCTTTCATCATCCTGGTGAGCGGTGTGGATCTTACGGCTTCAAATGGTATTCAACTCACCCAGGATGCCCTGACCCACGAAATCGGAAACATCGGCAATCCGTTTGTTGCGGTAATGATATGGCTGTTTGCCTTTAGCAGCATCATCGGCAATTATTATTATGGAGAAACCAATGTGAGATATATCAGGGACTCCAAGCTGGGTGTATTTGTCTATCGTCTTGCTGTAGCAGCAATGGTGATGGTCGGAGCAGTAGTATCTCTGGATTTTGCATGGAGTTTTGCAGATATCACGATGGCTCTTCTCACCCTCTGCAATCTCGCAGCCATCGTCCTGCTTTCCCGCCAGGCCGTCTTCCTGTTGAAAGACTATCGCCAACAGAAGAAGGAAGGTAAGAATCCTGTATTCACCAAAGATAAGATGCCAGAGATTGCAGATAAACTGGAGGCATGGTAAAGTTACAATGATGGATTTTCATTTCGCGAAGATCTATCCTTCATACAATTCATCAACAAAATTCCCCGATACGAATCCTGCAGGAATACTGAGGATTCATATCGGGGAATATTTTTATGCACTAAACTACTTTATTCCTTATAGTAATCGTATAAGAAAGCATCAAGATAAGCACCACGCATGTTGGTCTTATAGAAATTGCCATCCTTATCTAGGATAAGACAGGCTGGAATACCATTGATGCCATACTCGCCCATCACCATACCGCCAAAACCTTCAGGATTGCGAACCTGTGTCCAGGTCATTCCTTCCTTGGCCATTGCCTTTTTCCAGTCGGCATCTCTCTCATCAACGGAAATACTGATGATGTTGAAATCCTTGTATTTCTCGTGTACCTTCTTGAGATGTGGAATCTCCTGACGACATGGACGACACCAGGAAGCCCAGAACTCCAACATGGTGTATTCACCCTTCTTGATAAGTGAAGAAAGCTTCACCTGCTTGCCTTCAGGAGTGACAACGGTACCATCGATATAATGGTTGCCGATAGCTGTATGCTTTGCCATCTCTGCCTGCATCTGCAGCATCGGATATTGTGCAGAAGAACTCCAGTCGTTCTTCAACCAGCCCATCATCTCGTCAATCTGCTGAGAGGTATATGGGGTTGGTAAAGAAGAGAAACTCTCGAGAAGCAAGTCGAAGGCTACCAGAGAAGTGGTATGCTGCTGAATAAACAGACTGGTCTGATGGCGCATTTCCTCCTGCAACTTGATGGCTTCCTTGGCAAGGGATACACGCTGTGCCAAATCGCTAGTCTGGTTGATACTATCATCCATCTTGTGCATCTTGTCCTGAATAGGTGACATCAGTTCAAGATAAGCCTGATAAATATCCTGAGTGGTAGAACCCTTTACAACAGGCTCTATCATACTCATATCACGCTCTGCAGGAAAACCGGTAAGATCTACATCGTAGGTCATAGGCTTATTCTCTACATAGACTCTTGTTGAGAATATTTTCTGATAGTCAGGCTCAGCTGTACCAGGCTTGTTCATATCAATAACCATCTGATACTGCTCAGGCTGGTTAACTACCCCCTTGAGGGTGAACTCACCATTCTTGATTGTAACGCTATCCAGATTGGTAACACCTTCCAATCCATACTTCTGCAACATGACAGAACAGCCGTCCACGTTACCTTTAACCTTACCTTTCATCACAAAATTCTGCGCGCTGGCAGCCATTGCAAGTACAAGACCGGCAAGTGTCATCATGCAAGTTTTCATTTTCATCTTATTCATTTTTTCTCGATATTATTTATTATATAATGTTTATTGATTCACATATTCCGGATTCTGAACCAGAAGATTATTGGCTCCCATAGATGCCTTTGGTATAGGAAGAAGATATCGGCGGAAGCTAGGAAGTTCAGCTTTCTCATCTTCTGTCCAACTCTCGAAACCACCCTGACGGTTATAACGGCAAAGATCGAACCATTCTTCCAGATTTTCGTTACTCATATCACACAACTTATGCTTGAGAATTTCACCCAGAAGATCACTGTCGGCAATAGCGTTCACATCGTCCTCAGTATATCCAGCACGTTCGATGACTGTAGCCAAGAGCGTACGAGCCTTAGCATACTGACCCTGACGAGCCTCTGCTTCGGCAGCGATATAATAAACTTCGGCAAGGCGCATGAAGTAATAGGAGTCTTCGAACATAAACTCAGGAGTCAACTTGCTGTACTTGGCAATTCCAGTCATGCCTTTACCCGTGTATGCCCAAGTATAAAGAGGATCGTAGGAAGCTGCATCATCTTCACCTGGAGGGAATGGGAAATCGCCACCATCACCACCAGGGATAACTATTCCACCATCATCTCCATCACCAGGCAATACAACATCACCGCCTTCGCTGCCATCACCGCCAGGAATCACGACATCACCGCCTTCACCTGGATTAGAAACTACTACATCCCCACCCTCTCCCGGATCTGGAACAACGATATCTCCACCTGTTTCATCATCTGGAACTAAATCATCTGCCACCTTCTTGAGGAGTGAACCTGGAGAAAAGGCAAACCAAGAAGCATCCATCAATTCATTCGGATTAGCAGTATAAGGGGCGAAAAGCATCTCCTTGGAATTGAACTGTTCTGTAAAGATATTAGCATAGTCGCTCTCCAGTTCATAGCCAGCAGTTTCTGCCTCGTTAATCACCTCTTCAGATAATCTTGCTGCCTCCGGATAGTTATCCTGAGCAAAATACATCTTTGCCTTCAATGCCTTGGCAAAAAGGCTGCTCATGTGATAATGGTCTGCCGGATGCTGTTCGCAATGGACGATGGCATAATCGAGATCTTCAGAAATCAGCTTGTAAGTATCAGCAACAGAAGAACGCTGACGAACCTGGTTATCTCTTACCAACTCATCCTTGAAGAGGCAGACTCCGTATTGGGAATCCTGTTTCCAATACTCTCCAAAACATTTCAAGAGAGTAAGATAAGCCAACGCACGCTGGCAACGAGCCTCTGCTATCATCTCGGTACGTTTTTCCTCTGTCATGCCTGGTATCTGCTTATTGATGTGAAACAGGAAGGTGTTGGCGGTATTGATGACATTGTAGTAGGCTGTATAGGCAGTCTCCACATTACTGTTATTGGTCTGGATGTTTTCTGCCGCAAACTCATCTACACCCATCACCATCGCCTGTGCCTGGGTATGCGCCATAGAGGCGATACCATATCTCAAGTAAGATACACCTGTACTGCGCCAGGAAGCGTAAACACCATTGAGAGCAGTCTGAGCAGATGCGGCATCGGTAATATAATTCAAATCGGTTACCACATGGTCTGGTTCCATATCATCGATGCTGCCTATCAAGTCGCACGATGTGAATGTGAGCGCTGATACTGACAGTAACGCCAGAAATTGATATCTTATATGTTTCATAATCTTCGTTTCTTTGAATGAGTTAGAATTGCAATTTGAGACCGAATGAGAACGAACGGCTCATTGGATATACATCCTTGGTCTCGGTTGTCTTGGTAAAGGCATTTGTGGCTGCCATATCTGGATCCAAACCTGGCCAATCGGTAATGGTAAAGAGATTGGTAGCGGTGAAGAACACCGATGCACCACTCACATGCAAGCGCTCTAACCATGCTGGCTCAAAGGTATAAGAGAGCGTGATGTTGCGCAAACGGAAGTATGAGTTGGAATATACATAGCGGTCGTTGGCCTGTGTGTTGGTATAGACACTAGGCATCCACATCAACTTGGCATACTTAGCATCGGTGCGATCCGGTGTCCAGGTGTTGCCATACATCTCGCGCAAGATACTCATACCGATGGCTCCACTGGCTGATTCCTGCATCGTGCTGTAGTAGGCATCACCACCAAACTGATACTGGAAGAGCATAGAGAGCGTGAAATTCTTATATGACAGGGTGTTTGACCATCCTCCGAATACCTTTGGCTCTGGGTTGGCAATCGCCGTACGGTCGGCCTCTGAAATATAGCCATCACCATTGGTATCTACATACATGTAGTCACCTACAGCAGCTCCATCCTGATAGAAATCATATCCCTTGTCCATAGCCTGTTCGTTTAACTTACTAATCTGATCCTGACTCTGGTAGATGCCTGCCACTTTATATCCCTTCACGGTTCCCATGGCATGGCCTTCCATATAGAGATCCTGATGCATCATATCGAGAGTTGAACCATTGAGCTTGCTAATCTTATTCCTGTTGGATGAGATACTGAGCATAGTGTTATAGGTGAAATCCTTGGTACGAACCACATCACCACCGATAGAGAATTCAAAACCATTGTTGGTAAGATCAAGAATATTGCTGTAATAGGTGCCGATACCAAACTCAAGGGCGATAGGAGCTGGAGCCAAGGCGCCATCAGTCTTACGATGATAGATATCAAAGCTACCAGTCAGACGACCATTGAATAAAGTAAAGTCGACACCAGCATTATACTCGGTTGTCATCTCCCACTTGATGTTCTTGTTTGGATAAGTAGAAGCAAGGGTGAGTCCGCTCTGTCCGCCATACTGATTACCATTGAAATATTGGATATAAGAAAAGTCTGATACGTTGGTGGAACCAGTCTTACCCCAACTCAAACGGAACTTCAGATCATCAATATCTCTTACAGATTCCAGGAAAGGCTCTTGATTGATGCGCCAGGCCAGAGAAACTGCAGGGAAAGTACCGCGCTTGTTACCCGGTCCAAATTTTGATGACTCATCGGAACGAAGACTGAAATCAAGCAGATAACGTGAGAGGAAATCATAGCTCAAACGACCATAGATAGAATTAAGACCACTCTTGGAATAAGTCTCGGTTGGCTTATTGACGGTGGTTGCAGAACTGGCATTGTTCAATACATCATCGTTAGGAAAACCACTATAAGCCTGGTCGTGTTCCTTGCTCCAATACCTGTCAGCACTATAACCAGCCATCACGTCAAAACGATGAGCTTCGGTAAGCGTAAACTTGTAGTCGGCACGGAAATTGATAGAAGTATTGGTGTTGCGATAGTTGCTCTCAGCCAAGGTTGATGTTGGCTCCATACCCAACTGTTCCGGGAGTGTAATCTTTGGCGAGAAATAACTATTGCTGAAGATGAATCTGGATATATTGGCATCAGCATGAAGGGTCAATCCCTTGACAGGCTTAATATCAATATAAGCATTGCCAGAGAACTGATCATTTTCATACTTCGTCTTGCGCTGGAGTTTAGCTACCGCATTGGCATCATTATAGGTATCGGTATAAAGACCGAACTTATCTACACGCTGGAAATTGCCATCCGCATCGCGTACAGCCAAATCCGGACGGGTCATCCATCCGTCATTATCATATCCCAAGGCAGGATCGTTGCTTCCACTCTTGCGTGAAGAATAGGTATAATCAAGCACACCTCCCACGGTGATGTATTTGTTGATTTCAGAATCTATAGAGAGTCTTGCACCATATCGCTCCATACGGTCATTGAGTAACAGACCTTCCTGGTTCATTCCGTTGAAAGAGAAAGAATAGTTGGTTTTGTTGCTTCCACCTCTGACAGCCACATTATACTGATGTGTAGGTGCATTCTTGTTGATTACCTCATCTGCCCAGTTGACATTATCCTTGCCATAAAGACTCTCATTAAGACCATTATAGGTATAAAGACCCGTTTCTTCATTGAGCGAAACATTTCCATACTGGTTAAGAATATAATCAAAACCATACATACCTACTATCGAACTGCCGTCATTCATGCCGTCTATAGTATTACGCAGAATCTCGTCCTGCACATTCTTGTATTCAGAAATGTTCAATGGCTTATAGTTTTTGATAGGATTACTGAACGAGAATGTGTAGCCGAAATCTACCTTGGTCTTCTCATTGCGCTTTCCGTTCTTGGTCTTGACAATAACGACACCATTGGCTCCACGTGATCCATAGATCGCAGTAGCTGCGGCATCTTTCAGCACATCGATACTCTCAATATCGTTTGGTGAGATATTGATGAGCGGGTTGATGCCGGTATCCTCCATAAAGGTAGGAACGCCATCAATGACATAAAGAGGCTGGTTGTTGTTACCTTTACCCGATTTAGGATAAGGAGATGTAATACCGCGGATGTTTAACTTGAGAGATGAACCAGGCTCACCATTTGCGGTAGTAGCCAATACGCCCTTTACAGTACCCTGAAGAAGACCATCGAGGGTTGGTGTGGTAGCAGCCAACTTGCTTATCTGTTCCTGACTCACGGTAGAGATAGCGGTAGTTACATTCCTACGGCTCTTGCTGCCGTAACCGATGACAACGAGATCATCCAGCGCAACATGATCCAACTCCAGCATCATGTTTTGCTCTTTTACGCCACGAAATTCAATACTCTTCGATTTGTAACCAATGCTGGAAAATACAATTTTAGGATGCGCCATAGATGGAAATTCCAGTATGTAGTTACCATCAGCATCAGTGATAACACCATAGCTTGTGCCTTCGATCTGCACCGTGACACCTACCAGAGGATTTCCCTCGGAATCAATCACTCTTCCTTTTACAAAGGTATGACCTTTTTCTTGCACATTTTCAATACCAGCCGCAAAACTGGTATGAACTGGAAGGGCTGCCTGCACAAAGCTGGCTGAAGTTGCTGCCAAGAAAAGCAACAAGCTTTTTTTCTTCTTCATAATAACTGAATGTTAGTTAAACTTCATGTTCATGGCACAAAAGTATAAAAAATATCTAAAACTGTAGCATCATGTTACAAAATTAACTTATTTTATACACATATTCCTGCATTTTCTCCTATTTTCCTTACATTTTCCCGGTTTTTAAGTCTTTTTCTCTAAAAAAATGCTATCAGTAAGCGTTCAAATCAAACAAAGTGTATTCTGTTCTCCGTAATACATTATTTAAAGAGGATTCCATAGCTTTTGTGTTATGGAACCCTCCCCTACTCTACTTAGAGTATCATTTCTTCATATTCCAGTCCGAAGACATCCGCTACGGCCTTGAATACCACCTTTCCATTTACGATATTCAAACCCCTATACAGGGCTTTATCCTCCTTGCAGGCCTTTCGCCAACCCTTATCAGCAAGCGCCAATGCATATTTCAGCGTAGCATTGGTCAAGGCTGTAGTAGAGGTATTTGGAACAGCACCAGGAATATTAGCAACTGCATAATGAACGATTCCATCGACCATATATGTCGGCTCAGAATGTGTGGTTGGATGCGATGTCTCGAAACAGCCACCCTGATCGATTGCTACATCAACAAGTACAGTTCCTGGCTCCATCAATTTCAACATATCTTTCGTGATAAGATGCGGCGCCTTATCGCCTGGTACGAGCACACTACCCACAACGATATCCACATTTGGCAATTCTCTACGAATATTATGCTCGTTGGAATAGAGCGTGTGTACATTGATAGGCAGCTCCATCTCTAACTGACGAAGACGAGGCAAACTGATATCTGTAATCCATACATCAGCTCCCATTCCTGCAGCCATTCTTGCTGCAGCTTCTCCTACGGTTCCGCCGCCCAATACCAAAACCTTGACGCGGTTCACACCAGGTACACCACTCATCAGTTTTCCTTTTCCACCCTTTGTCTTCTGCAGATAAAAAGCACCATTAATAATGGCCATTCTTCCTGCTACTTCACTCATCGGAATGAGTAAAGGCAAATGGTGGTTATCTGTCTCCACAGTCTCATAAGCCAGACAGACGGCACCACTCTTGAGCATGGCATCGGTAAGTTCCTTGTCACAGGCAAAATGGAAATAAGTGAATACAAGCTGGTCTTGATGGATAAGTGGATATTCCTCAGCGATAGGCTCTTTCACCTTTACTATCATTTCCGCCTCACGATATACACTCTGAATGTCGGGTAAGATTATGGCTCCTACCTTTTCATACGCTTCATCAGCAAATCCGCTGTTCTCTCCAGCCGTATGCTGAACCATCACTTCGTGTCCGTGTCGAATGAATTCAGCTACTCCTGCTGGTGTCATTCCAACACGGTTCTCATTATTCTTAATCTCTTTTGGAATACCAATTTTCATGATGTTATAGTTTTAAAGGTTCGACATCAGTTTAACTCTGTAAAGATACTGAAAATTTCAATAGGTTGTATGCACTTAGAGGAAAAATTAACATATCTTATACAAACTATTCCTGTTGAATATACGTATTTTAGTTTATTAGGCAATTAGACTAGACTAACATTCTAACTTTATACATGATAGATATCCTACAAAAAGGATAATTAAAATGCTGAATTATAAAGTGTTAACATGTTAGGTTTGTAATATACATGTTTATCTCGCCAATCATTAGATTATTATAATTGCTGGCAGTTAGTATATTTGTTTAATCGTATTTTTTATATTTTCATCTATTCTAACATACGTTTTTACGGCTATTAGTTTATCAGTTCTTAAGTTTATATGACTATTCATAGATATGTTTATTCATATGTTAGTATGGTTATTTATTAGTATGGTCATTTATTAGCATATTCATTTATTAGCATATTCATTTATTAGCATATTCATTTATTAGCATAAAAGTCTATATAAATATATGTTTAACAGAATATTCATATATAAGTTTAATTAATTTGTCCGTCTATTAGGATATTCATATTTTCGTTTAGTAGCATATTCGAAGTGATGCTTATTCTTCATGAAGATTGTTAGAAAAGTATAAAAAAAAGGATATTTACAAAGAAATAGGAAGATAAATTCTTTTATATCAACTATTTTGGCTATTTTTGCAACCAATATTAGAACAAAAGAACATTAGATAATCCAGAAATAAGACTTTTAGTCTTTCAGAACGAAAGAATATAAGTCAATCCGTTTATTCTAATTGCCAGCAATTCTAATATAAGTAAATTGTATTAAACAATAACGTGAAATAAGGAAAAAAGAAATATGAAACATGAACTACAGGAAATTGTTGCAGTAGTGAACAACAAGGGTGGAGTAGGCAAGACGGCTACTGTGCAGTCTCTGGCTTCTGGCATAGTCCGGTTGAATCACAACCTCAGGGTTCTGGTAATAGACTTAGACCCACAATGCAACCTCTCTTCGCTTTTCGGAGTGAGAGATAACGAATATGATAACATATACAACGCCATGTGCAAACAGAGTGGTGTGCCAGTCTACAAATGTAAAAATGGAGTATATGCAGTTCCTGGATCTGCTCAGATGGAAAATATAGAACAACACCTTCCAGGAGGCCCTTCACTGAGAGAACAGATGAAGAGCTACACGGTATTACTGGGATGCTTGCAAGACAACGATTGCCATGACATGACAGGAGAAGGACTGAAAAACGTATTTGATGATTTCGACTACATTTTCATCGACTGTCCTCCAGCACTTTCCAAGAACACTTATAATGCTTTGGTTGCAGCGAGCAAGATTTTGATTCCAGTACAGATGGAAGCATTATCTGTCAAGGGAGTAAGTGAAGTACTCAGCGTAATGGATGAAGTGAAAGAGTTCCACATGAACGATAATTTGGAATTACTTGGACTCCTGCCAGTTATGGTAGATGAACGAACCAAGATTACCAAGCAGTTGAGCAAACTTTTAGGCGAAAAACATGGCGACTTAATTCTGCCTTGCCGAATCCGACGCTCTGTAAAGTTCCTGGAAGCTCAGGCACACGGACAAAGCATATTCGAATATGCACCTTACTCAAGTACAGGTATCGATTACGAAATTGCTATCAAGCGCATGTTCAACATCAAAATCTAATCTTGATAGGGTAGGTTGAAACATGTAATAATAAAACAAAAGAAGATAAACTTATAAAATATAAGAATTATGGCTGTAGCAAAAAGAAATTTAGAAGAAATTGGTGAGTCTCTTGAAAATATGGGTATGAACGACCGACCAAGTTTATTAAACACAGAAATGGCAAAAAGCGAAGAGGATAAAAATATATCTAAAGGTGGTCGCAAGAGAAAAAGTTACTGGACTGCAGAGGAAAGACGCACTAGAACGAGTGTGGCTACATATCTTAACAAGGAAGAACTCCTTCTCCTGAAGATGAAATGCCTCTCAGATGATATCCCACAGGAAAACCTGCTCTACAATATCCTGATGGATTACTTGAAAAAGTAAGCAAACAAAAAGTAGTTATTAAAAGGGTGAAAACCACAAAACTGTTTACCTAAAAAAGCGCTAAGCTTAAAAATAAGGTATAAGTTCCTACAAAAACCACATTTTTGTTTACCAAAAGAATGATAATTATAGATTATTCTTTATAATAAATTATATATCTCTTATTTATTACAGAGAGCATAATAGCTTGATTAATAATGGGTTATGTTTGAAATGGTAAATAGAAAAGTGGTTTTAGGTAAATAGGAATATGGTTTATGGTAAATAGCTTGGTGGTTTCGGGTAAATATTTATGTGGTTTTAAGTAAATAAAAAAGTGGTTTTAGGTAAACAACTTTGTGGTTTATGGTAAACAGAAATGTGGTTTTTATATGAGTGAACCAAAAGGAAACAAGAATCTGGTGTGGATTAACACACCTTTTTCGCTGACAAAATTGGATAAGCAATATACATTATTGCAACAAAACATATTGATGGTTGCAAGTACCCATCTGCAGAAGTATGTTGAAGAGTATTTTACCGAGAAGAGAGTGCTTGGAGATGCACGCTCCGACTATCTTTTCGAGAAAGGAATAGAGCATGCTGTTATGGAGATTCCGCCCATCAAAATAGACATCAAGGATTTTCAGGTATCAACGGAGTTTCATAATTATAAGAATCTGCGTGATACGCTGAAGAACGATATCCTCAACCTGTCGGTGCGTGTAAAGACGGATAGCAAGACAGAGAAGATACAGCACGTGTTTTCAAACATCGAGATTCCGACAACGCAGAAAGGCTATACAAAGAGCGATGGTGAGAAAGTAGAACGCATCAAGGGTGAAGTAATACTTGAGATAGATCCAAAACTCACTATGAGCCTTTTTGACATGCGTCAGGGATATATTCACCATATCTCCATGATTGCTAAATATTCCAAGAAGGTGAATACACCTCGACTCTATATATATCTGCTTCGTCAGATGGGACTAGACAAGAGCTTGGATGTTAAGGTTGAGTTTTTGCCGATGAAACAGTATTTGGGTCTGGTAGAACTTGATGAACATGGCAATATTCTGCTTGACGACAAGGGGGAGCCTGTGATGAATAAATATCCTAAATTCTCGCAATTCAGAAAACAGGTACTCGATGTGGTAAGGGAAGATCTCAACAGAATGGCTAGTCGCAGTGAGACAGATATCGTATTTGATGAATTTTCTGAAGAAGACTTTATTTATCGGAACGGAAAGCATAAGGGAGATCCTGAATATGTTATCTTCCATATCAAGCGGACGGATGTAGGTATCAATCATATCGGAGATAAAGATGCAGATATTGCTCGTCGTCTGAATGAAAAAATAAACCGTAATAGGGGAAAGAAAACATCTGATGATGCCACGCAGCAGGGAGATCTTTTTGCGCATGTATATCAGAATCCTGACAAGAAGATAGAAGTAGACACGACTCAAGGTTTTGAGCAATGGAATCAGTTTATTTCGATGGTACAGGATACCAGTCAGCAAGCCCTGTTGGGCAGATGCAAATTCATAGGAATCAAGAATGACAGATTCTGTATTGCTGCTAGTGATGATGATTTTGCTGCTTTGAAAACATCGGGTCTTGAAAGGCTGGCACAAGAATTTTTTGACTGTGTCGGTTCATTCATGCCTGTATTCTATAGAGGCTAAGCAGAACAAGAAAGCAGAAGAGGAAGTAGGGGAGTACCGTACTTCCTCTTTTTGATATGTAAAACCACATTTCTGTTTACCTACTTTTAAGAATGGCTTATCATCATAACCACAAAACTGTTTACCTGAAATGTCATGTATATAATTCATTCCATTTTGAGGTTATATTAATTATTTACCAAATCCCGTGTTATAATTTGATATGTAATAAGTTATATCATTTTTATATCAGTCTTTTATTCTTAGGTAAACAGTTTTGTGGTTTCTGGTAAACAAAATAGTGGTTTCAGGTAAACAGTTTTGTGGTTTTTATCTTGATAAGATACTATTTTTTATCTTATTCTATTTGAAATCAGGCACCTGAACACAATTTGAGTATATGTATAACTATCAGTATATTAGTATGTTATGTGAAACGCCTAAAGGAGTTGTCTAGACATTTTGATTCTTTCTTTAGTAGCAACTGAATAAGAATTTAAAAACCACAAAACTGTTTACCTGGCAGAACGTTCATCGATTTTTCTCATAAACCACATTTCTGTTTACCTGTTTTTCTCATGAATTTAACTAGGTAAAAACCACATTTCTATTTACCTAAAGAGGAGCAACTGCTTTTTACTAGGATAGGTAAACAGTTTTGTGGTTTCTGGTAAACAATATAGTGGTTTCAGGTAAACAGTTATGTGGTTTAGGTAAATAGAATAGTGGTTTAGGTAAACAAAAATGTGGTTTGTGCTAAAAAATGCAGTGATTTTTGGTAAACAACTTTGTGGTTTATGCGTAGTTTTGTGGTTTTAGGTAAACAGTTTTGTGGTTTTCTCCTTATAGAGAATCAAATTCATAATTGTCTAATTGTAGAATTGACTAATTGACGGAAAAACTATAAGTAAGTTTCTTTTTAGGTTATTATTTTGTCATTGAACTGCTTTCAAGTAAGTTCTCACCGCATTCACAAGTTCTATGATGGTTATACCAGTCATGGCCCAACGTGAAACCAGAGCCATCAACTTTTGAGGTCAGGAATGAACTGTTTGCGCCTGATGGAAAACTCTTGCAAACTTTCAAGAAAAAATAGTGCCAAGAAAGCCCAAGGGTCTTTTAGCCTTTAGATTTTCTTGGCACAAAATTTAGCCTTAATCTGTTTCCTTATGTTTATGTAAACGGCTAATTATCTTGTAGCCTCTTCCGTATCTTTTGCCTTTTATTCCAATCAGTCCACCATTATAATAATTCAGAACTTCATTTTTATGGAGTCTTGATAGGGTGGTGTTGAAACAGTTTATCTTGAGAGTAGGATAGAGTTGCATAGTCTTATCAATAAGACTCTCTTTGGTTTGCGGGAGGGACTCCTCTGTTAAGACTTTTACCATCGTAGATGCCAAAGAAGGTTTGGAATTATCTTTCAGGATAGTCTTTTCTTTTTTCTTTTCCTTCTTCTCCTTCTTCTTTTGGTTATCTACAGTTGGAGTGGTAGTCTTTTTCTCTTCCTTCTTTGCCTGTTTGGCAAAGGATTCCGTATTGATGTCAAGCTTCAGTCCCAGAATTTCCGAAATGATGTTCTTGAGGACATAGATGAACAACTCGCTGTCTTCACTCTTGAGTGAGGTCTCTTGTTTCCAGTAGCGACTCTTGAAAGCAAGTTGGGTCAACTCTTCAATCTCCTGTTCAGAAATATCTTCTTTGTTAGCGAGACGTGCATTGGCCACATTGAGGAATGAAGCAAAGGAGAAGGTGGAGAATTGACTTGGAATTACGTATGTGAAAATATGATTGTTTTCTCCCTTTGCTGAAGGATGTTTGAGATTAATCATACTCATCCCTTTTACCAAAGCAATTAAAAAAGCCATGCTGGCGTATGAGAGATTTGTATTTTCAACCTCACAGATTCCTTTATAGTCGAGGTTCTTGTCCGAGATAAAGTTCATGGTAAAAATACCATAGTTAGTCCATTCCGTAGAATGGAGCAACTGCTGGAGTGTGGGATCTTCTGGTGCACCCAAGCCTCTGTTAACGCTATCTATATAGCGACGCATTGTTTCTACTTCTTCCCATTGGAGAAGTGAATCATCTCCCGGCTCATTGTTTCTGATGCAGCCGATGGTTCCCAGTCTGATAACATCAGCAGAAGTTGAAGTTCGCAGGTGATTTGCGAGCTTGGCAAATAAATTAGGCATCCAGTCGAAATCATCAACCGGCGAATCTATATAATCTTCCTGATAGTAATTGTTATCAGTAAAATCTAAATCTTGATACATGCTATATTTTGTAAAAAATTGAATTCAAATCTTTCATTTGCAAAGGTAAGAAAAAATATTCTATTCTCCAAATTTTTGGCTAACTATTTGAACATCAGAGTATATTTTATGGTTTTGTTTGCTGAAAAATCACAAAAAATGGTCTTACTTGTAAAAAAGACAGACTTTTTAATAGCTTACAGGTCAAAAGGTGAGAAAGAATCTGTATTTTTTCTTGTATGATTAAAATGTTTTTTGTAACTTCGCAGCATGATTTAACGTGAATAATAATACTTATATATATAATTAAGGTGAAAGCATTTACATATATCCAGCAAGGAAAGTTTGGCTTCACAGAAAAAGGGAAGCCTACGATAATAGATGAGCATGATGCCATCGTAAGAGTAACGCTGAGCAGTATCTGCACCAGTGATCTTCATATCAAGCATGGTTCTGTGCCTCGCGCAGTACCGGGGATTACTGTTGGCCACGAAATGGTAGGCATTGTAGAGGAAGTAGGGGAGAGGGTTTCCCATGTGAAGCCGGGAGACAGAGTAACCGTGAATGTAGAGACCTTCTGTGGAGAATGCTTCTATTGCAAGCATGGATACGTGAACAATTGTACTTCTCCACATGGCGGATGGGCTCTGGGATGCAGAATCGATGGCGGGCAGACGGAATATGTGAGGGTTCCTTATGCTACAACCGGCTTGAACAAGATTCCTGATTCGGTAAGCGATGAGCAGGCGCTCTTCGTTGGCGACATCCTTGCTACTGGATTCTGGGCTACGAGAATATCTGAAATTACAGAAGAGGATACTGTCTTGATTATCGGTGCTGGCCCTACGGGTGTCTGCTGTTTGCTTTGCACCCTGCTCAAGAATCCGAGAAACATCATCGTCTGTGAGAAATCAAAGGATAGGCGAGAGTTCATCCAGAAGCATTATCCGCAGGTGATGGTTGTTGAACCGGAGGATTGTGGGGCATTTGTCAAACAACATAGTCTGCATGGGGGAGCTGATGTGGTGATGGAGGTTGCAGGTGGACCTGATACCTTCCAGCTTGCCTGGAGATGTGCCCGTCCTAATGCCATCGTCACCATCGTTGCGATGTATGACAAGCCGCAGATGCTTCCGCTTCCTGATATGTATGGCAAGAACCTCATCTTCAAGACGGGAGGTGTGGATGGATGTGACTGTGAGGAAATCCTTGATTTGATAGCCCAGGGAAAGATAGATACCACTCCTCTGATTACCCATCGTTTCCCGCTTTCAAGAATAGAAGAGGCATACGATGTTTTCGAGAACCGCAAGGATGGAGTCATCAAGGTGGCGATATTTCCGGGATAAACAAGAGAGGGTGGGTCATAACTCCATGACCCACCCTCTCTTGTTAAAATAAATATTAAGCATTACTGCCAGGAATGGCAGAAGCAACACCTTGGTGCATCATACGCGATTTTTCCTTAGCCAAGACTTGCATGTCTACAGCCACATCGTCTTCATCCACGATTTCTACGCCAGTCATCGTTTCGATTACGTCTTCCATGGAAACCACTCCTCTCAGACATCCGTATTCATCTACGATGATAGAGATGTGTTCTCGTTTTTCCAACATCTTTTCCCATATCTGGTATAGAGATTCATCCTCGTTGAAGGAAAGAATCGGACGCATCAGTTCGGATAATCTGGTTTGGAACTCATCGTCTGAAACCAATTTGAGAACCATATCTTTCAATACGTATCCCACAATGATATCTTTATTGTTGTCATAAACGGGAATGCGTGAGAAATTCCATTCTTTCTGTTCGTAAAACTCCTTGGTAGTCAGATTCATGTTGGCTGATTCTACTACGATGGATGGAGTCATCACCTCCTTGGCCTTTACTCCTGCCAGGCGAATGCAGCTTTTGATGATCTTGCTTTCCGATTCGCGGAAGATGCCTTCTGTAGTACCTACGTCTACCATGGCCGATACCTCTTCGCGACTCACGGAAGCCTGGTGGTTCTTCGGAGTAAATACCTTAGTGATAAGTTCCGAAAGCAGTACCAAAGGATAGGTGATAAAGATGAGCACACGGATGATCTTGGTAGATGTCATGGCAAGAGAGCGCCAATATGAAGCTCCGATGGTTTTCGGGATGATTTCTGAAAGTACCAGAATCAACAGAGTGAGAATGGCGGAAATGATACCGAAGTATTCTTCGCCAAAGAGTTTCATAGACTCGGCTCCTACACCGGCAGAACCGATGGTGTGGGCGATGGTGTTGAGTGAAAGAATGGCACCCACCGGACGGTCTACGTTGTTCTTATACTGTTTCATCAGTGAGGCAGTCTTGTTGCCTTGATTCTCCTTCATCGAGATAAACGACATCGGAGTAGAAAGTAATACCGCCTCCAGGACGGAGCATAAAAAGGATAGTGACAAAGCACCTAAAAAATATAAAATGATTAAACCCATGTAATTTTAAATTCGTTAATAATATGTTATCTCAAGCAAGATAGATATTATTTCCGAAGGCTACAGTTGAGGATGTAATGGGGAACATTACATCTATGTTTATCCAATATAAGTGCATTTTTAAATACCATTACTATATGTTTCAATTTTCTGCAAAGATATAGATAAAAATACGAATTTACTATGCTTTTGTTGAAAATTAAATAGTTTTAATATGATTTTGGTAAATCTGTGTAGAACTATAAAAAAAAATAATTTTAACAATAATATAATGTATAATTCATCAAGTATTTATGAATATTAGGTATTTTTGCAACCAGCATTTAGAAAACAGAGTAAATATGGAAAAGAAAATACCTATCATTCTCCTTAACTTTACCGGCGTATACGAATTGGAGGCATTTGCCTCAAATAAGAATATTATCCATGTAGATTGCCGGGACATGAAAGGGGTAGACTGCTATTGTGACGAAGAGGGTAGGGAGGAACTGCACCGCCGATTGGCTCCTTTTCCTGCCAAAGCCGTTCATTTCATAGATTCCGGAGATTTCCATTATCTTACGGAATATTGGGTGTCAAGAATTCATGAACCTTTCTCGCTCATAGTTTTCGACCATCATCCGGATATGCAGCAACCGGAATGGGAGGGTGTTGTGTCATGTGGCGGTTGGGTGAGAGATGTTTTGGAGAAGAACCCGTTTGTCAAACACGTTATCATTGTGGGGGCATCGGACGAGTTGATAGCCCAGGTGCCTGTTCACTTAAGAGAGAGGGTGTTGTTCTACAGTCAGGCAGAGATAGACCATCACCAGGCTTGGCCGTCGAAGGCTGGTAAACTTATACATGAGCCGGTTTACATATCCATAGATAAGGATGTATTGAGAAAGCAGGATGCCATCACCGACTGGAGCAATGGAGATATGACACTTATGCAGCTCCAAGCCGTGCTTCGCATCATCTATGCCCATGAGAAAGTGATAGGGATAGATATTACAGGCGAATGTTCTGCTACGCTTGACTATTTCTCCGAGTTGGAGGATGCAGAGATTAACAACGAGGCAAATGAAGAATTGCTAAGGATGATTCTGGAGGAGAACCATCCTTAGCCTTCTTAAGCGTAAGCTTGAAGAATACGGTCTAGCTCGTCGAGTTCTTCCTCCTTTGTTGCCCAGCTTGTCACGAATCGGCAGATGATTTCATGTTCGCTCTTTCTTTCCCATATCTCGAATGCTACTTTTTGGGAAAGGGCTTCGTAGAGGGCAGGTGAGAGTACTACAAACTGCTGATTGGTTGGAGAATCGTAGGCAATGGCGATACCATGCTTTTCGAAGATGCTGCGGATGCGGGTAGCCATAGCGATGGCATGGCGCGATATCTTGAAATAGAGCTCATCCGTAAACAGCGTGTCAAACTGGATGCCGAGCATTCTGCCCTTGGCAAGCAAGGCTCCATGACGCTTCACGTTGGTGAAGAAGTATTTCGGTGCCTTCATGCCCGAGAATACCACAGCTTCTCCCATCATGGCACCCACCTTGGTTCCTCCGATATAGAATACATCACAATGTTTTGCAAGGAATGGCAAGTCATAGTCGCATGCCGCTGAAACCAGACCGTATCCCAGTCGTGCACCATCGATGAAGAGACGGAGGCCATATTTCTGGCAGGTTGCATACAGCGCAGCCAGTTCTTCTCTGGTGTAGACCATTCCGAACTCAGTCGGCATCGAGATATAAACCATGCCTGGCTGTACCATGTGAGGATGCGATTCGTCGGCTAGGAAGGTATCCATATAGGCTGACAGGGTGCCGGTTGTCAGCTTGCTGTTTTTTCCTGGCAGGGTAATGACCTTATGCCCGAAAGCTTCTACTGCTCCTGATTCATGTACCTCGATATGACCGGTTTCCACACTGATTACTCCTTCGCATCCCATGAGGACGGAATCAATGACCGTGGTGTTGGTCTGCGTACCGCCTATCAGGAAGAACACTTCTGCATTCTCATTGTCCACAGCCTTGCGGATTTTCTCTTTTGCAGATTCTGAGTATGGATCAAAACCATAACCAGATGTTTTATCACCGTTTGTCTTGCCAAGAGCTTCTAGAATCTCTGGCAGCATACCATTGTTGTAATCACTTTCAAATGAAATCATATTCTTAATATTACGTGTTTTAATTTAAACTAATTTCTTTATTCTGTTTCTATTTTACTTCTGTCAGAAGTACCCGTCTGTGAGTCGATGATATAACCATACAAATTGCAAAGGTAATGATATTTGCTAAAATGTGAGTAAAATAACTATTAATTAATCAAAAATAGCCCTATTTCAGGTATAAGTGGTCATTATACAGATGTCATGTTCCGTCAGTTGACCAGGCTTATTTTTTTTACAAAATCATGATTTAAATCCTCTGAAAATCACGAATTTCCGCTCGGAAAATATTTCTTGAAGAATATTGGAAATATGGCGAAATTCGTAATCGTCAGATATTCAACGTGTTATAAATCTCACTAATTTCTTCGGAAATCCGGAATTCTGTAGTCGTACAACTATAACCCCTATAGTTGTACGACTATAACTCCAGAGTTGTACAACTATAGCCTATATAGTCGTACAACTGTAGCCTTACGGTCGTACAACTATAGGTGATTCGTCTTGCAGAGAGCAAGTAATACGCTATCAAACCAAAAGATTTTTATCATCATGACCTTCTAGATTGAAAATATGGAAATTGCGATAATTAAGAAACAATATTTGACACTCGCATATTTCCGAAGCACAAATTCCAAACTGGTGATATTTATATATACGTACCGCCTATTTATCATAATCACCCTTAGAAAAGAAATAGGAGAGCAGCACGGAGATAGGCTTCCGGTCTGCCTTATCAAACATGATTTTAGCATTTGCCAATAATATCTGCATAATAATCAATCTTTTAATTTTTGAACATCAATAATCAAGTGCTCTAACTACCTCAGTTGAAAGAGGTTTGTGTATGTACTTTCGTACAC
>ERZ779832.206-NODE-206-length-21536-cov-6.27573_pt1 | contig 21536 bp, 6 predicted proteins | sample MGYA00511250_ERZ779832 | MGnify/ENA primary metagenome ERZ779832 (study PRJEB29588, sample SAMEA2154726) | human gut metagenome | biome: human gut; feature: human-associated habitat; material: faeces | place: Denmark | collected 2008/2010 ...
TTGTACTTGTTCGCAATGTATGAGCCATTATAGGTAACATCGTGTGCAGGAACAGTTTCGTCCACGTCTCCGAATCCAGAGAATGTGTAGCCTTCCTTCTCTTCAACGGTAGGAACAACAATCTTAGAGCCGTAAGCTTGTGACTTTTCATAGATGACCATTCCGTCAACGACAAACTTGACCATGTATGAGTTTAAAGAGAACGATCCAATGACCTTCACGTCATGTGCCGGCATTGTTGCGGGAATCTCGCTCCATCCAGAGAATGTCTTTCCTTCTTTCTGTGGTGCGGCCAAAGGCGTAATGGCTGTACCGAAAGCAATTTCCTCACTATGATAGCTCTCTCCGTCAACTTCATATATCAGTCTGTAGCTGTTGACCTTGTACTCTGCGGTATAGACCACATCGTGTGCAGGTACGGTCTTGTCGATGTTCCCCCAGCCAACAAAGGTATGTCCTTCCTTTGCTGGAGCCTCTGGAGCGACTATTGGAGTACCATATTCCATCTCAGTCTCAGAAACGACCTTTCCGTCAGCAACGAATGTTACCTTGTACTTGTTCGCAATGTATGAGCCATTATAGGTAACATCGTGTGCAGGAACAGTTTCGTCCACGTCTCCGAATCCAGAGAATGTGTAGCCTTCCTTCTCTTCAACGGTAGGAACAACAATCTTAGAGCCGTAAGCTTGTGACTTTTCATAGATGACCATTCCGTCAACGACAAACTTGACCATGTATGAGTTTAAAGAGAACGATCCAATGACCTTCACGTCATGTGCCGGCATTGTTGCGGGAATCTCGCTCCATCCAGAGAATGTCTTTCCTTCTTTCTGTGGTGCGGCCAAAGGCGTAATGGCTGTACCGAAAGCAATTTCCTCACTATGATAGCTCTCTCCGTCAACTTCATATATCAGTCTGTAGCTGTTGACCTTGTACTCTGCGGTATAGACCACATCGTGTGCAGGTACGGTCTTGTCGATGTTCCCCCAGCCAACAAAGGTATGTCCTTCCTTTGCTGGAGCCTCTGGAGCGACTATTGGAGTACCATATTCCATCTCAGTCTCAGAAACGACCTTTCCGTCAGCAACGAATGTTACCTTGTACTTGTTCGCAATGTATGAACCATTATAGGTAACATCGTGTGCAGGAACAGTTTCGTCCACGTCTCCGAAGCCAGAGAAGGTGTAGCCTTCCTTTTTAGGTACCGAAGGCATTTCTATTTTAGCTTCGTATTCCAATGATTGTTCTGATATGATTGTACCATCAACAACAAATCTCACTATATAATACTTTCGTGCAAACTCTGCTGTGAGTGTTTTGTCACCGCTGATTGTCAACGTATAAGTTGACGAGGTTGCCCCGTCAGACCATTTTACAAAACGCCATCCTTCCGCAGGTAAGGCTGTAAGAGTAACAGTTTCTCCCTCTTTGTATGTTCCTGCTCCAGTAACAGTTCCATTACCTGATGTGGCAACAGTAACAGTGAAAGTCGTAACTATCAGTTTTACACTTCGTGGAGAGCTCGGCATACCAATGACAGACCGGTTCTCAAAAGTAATGGTTTCGTCACATTCCATTTCTTTATCCTTGGACTTTTGGTATACCTTAAGTTTTATCCTTTCCCCTTGCTTTTGATTGCTACGGATTCTCATATAGAGATATGAACTGCCATTCTCTGCCTTTATCATTCGTGAAACGCCTCGACACTCGTTGCCAACAAAGGCTGCAACTTCATAATCTGACAAATCACTAACTTGATTGCCATTGTATTCAACAGTCAGATAAGTCGTCATGTCGTATTCAAAAGCATAGGCATCATACGCCCAATGGGAGTCTTGCGCCATCATTGTGCCACCTGCAAAAAGCAGGCAGCACAACCATGTTAGATATTTTATAAATCTCATAATCGTATGTTTAGTAAACTTTCAAGATTCTCTTAACTATGGAACCAGAAGATGTCTTCAATACCACGATATAAGAACCTTCCATCAAAGACGAAACATTCAGTCCATTTTCATTATAATTATCCGTTTTTGCAACGATTACACCATTATTAGCAATGACATAAACGGCGCTCAAATGTTCCAAATCGCCATTTACATACAATGTGCTTCTGACAGGACTTGGATAAACGTTGTATTCGCCCTTGTCTGCCAGTCCATTGATACCCGTTGTGCCACTGATAGTCAACTTATAGGGAAAAGAGACAGAACCGAGCATAGAGTTGGCAAACGTAGCGGTTTCAACAATGTCATATTCTTGTTGACTACTATTTTCAATAGCCTTGAATGTCAACAGGCTTGATGTATTAACATCACCATATATGGTCATATATAACTTGTCGCCAACATATTGCCCAATACCTCTACATTCGTCACCTACAAATGCTCCGATAGTGAACAATCCGGCAGGTGCTGTATTGCCATCAGCTTGAACAGTTGCTATCATATTCATGTTGTATGGATATTTGTGGCTATCGAAATGCCAAGGAGAAGCTACCTCTGTCACCGCCATTCTCTGTGCATCAGTTTCCACTGGGAATACTCGCTGTACAGGATAGTGAAACGATTTGTTCTTGCCAGAATAGTACATATAACCTGTGCCTGGAGACATCGTTGACAATGTACCTTCCCACTTGCCGCCAGTATAGGTCGCAAATCGGGTGTAGTCCTTAATGATGTCACCTTCATTTGGTGCCAACAATTCTAACGATTTCTCCAAAGAGTTTTCGTAGATTGGCAGATAGCCAATCCAGTTCCAGCCCTTTTTCAGTGTAACGGCTGTTGTTTCAGGTTTGTAGGCATGACCATTCCAAGCGTTGTCCACTGTGCCGTTGGTCTGCATGAGGTAGCTGGCAGATGGAGCAAAAGTGGTCAAGTCGCCTGTAAGTCCCAATTGTGGGTCACGAATCAACTCAGAGTCGAAACCAATGAGACGTTCCACTTTGTCCTCTATCGGCTTGATGAAGTCCTTTATTTTTTGAAAACCTTCATCTGCCAAGTTGGAAGATACCCAGTTCCAACCTTTCGCCAAGTTCATGTTCAAGGCATATTGATCGGAAACCTGCACACGGTAAGTCTGTGATGGTTCTGACAAACAAGAACCATTGCCGACAGCCACATAATAGATGCCATCCTCGGTCGGTGTGAACTTTTGTTCGGTAGCACCCTCTATTACTGTGCCGTCTTCCTTGAACCATTGGTTGTTCTTTTCGGCAGAAGAGACCAATGTGCATGAGCCTTCAACCGTTACTTTGGGTGCTTCCAATTGAGGAAGAACGGTCAATTGCAGCATATACACGCTATCACACATGAACTCGTTGCTCTGTGTATAATAATAGGTACCAGCTTTCTCGTATTCCTTGCCATGGAAGTCATAGACATCACCTTTACAGATACTGACCTTCAAAGTGTCCGCTTTCGGTTTTTCCAGCACGTTCTTCAAATGAAGGATGAAAGGCTTTTCATACGAAAGACCGCCTTCGTCTGTAGTGCTAATGCGCACCTTGTAGATCGTATCAGTGGCACACTTAAACATGTTTTTGGCTTGCAGTTGCGAACCTTTGATTTGAAATAGTTCGTTATGCACAGCTCCTTCACCTTCTGCCAAGGCGTATGTAAAGGTACTGCCGTCCACGTCCTTTGAACTCAATTCTCCGATAAATCCTTCGGGAGAAATGTCATCTTGGAAGATGGAGTCAGACAAGGCAATGTCACTTGGTGCGGCATTGATGTTGATAAAGAGGTCCGGGACTTCCTTCAACGGCTCACGGTTGCCAACATTGTCCTCAGCCAACGAGTAGAACTTGTATTGTCTGCCTGGTTCTGCTTCAAAGTCGATGACGGTGTCTATGGGACACACGGCATACTCTTCGTAGATGCCGAAGTTATTGGCAAGAAACATCGTTACCTTCTTCAGACCAGAACCACCTTTATCATCGGATGCAGTCAAGGTGAGGTGATAGAGATTCTTGTTCTTGGAATCCACTTTTCCCTTCACCTTACTGGTAGGCATGCCAGCATCTATCACGTTCTTCCATCGATTCGTTGGAATCGTATCATTCTGGTCGAACACGATATTGGCGGCAATGCTGATGGTATCACCAGTATTCAATCCTTCGTATGGTTTCAGACTGAAGCGCACGTAGCCTTCTCCCACATGGGTAGAATCGTTTACCGGCAACATACCTCTATCTACCTGCCAAGGATGCAGACCTGTTTCCGGGTCGATGGATGAGAAAGTCCAAAAGGCTTGTTTCTTCACCACATCGACACCAGCATTGAGGTCAACGTAAATCTTCATGGAGTCACGCAAGTCGAGGCGGTTCTGGTAAGCCGCCAGACTCTTGTCGATATTCCATGAGTAGTTGGCGAAGCCGTAGCTTCCCAATCCAAAACCACGCATCCATGCCTTGTCGTCAAAACTAAACCTCACATCCACCTTTTGTGCATTAGCCGATGCAAACTCCGGGTCATTCTCAAAGAGAATGGTGTAGTTTAGCACATCGTTAATGCTGACCCAACGGATGGAATCATAGCCCGCAGGACCAATGATTTCGTTTGGGTCGGCGGAGATGCCGCCGGAAGTGGTGGTGTCATCAAGAGGATGTTGTGTATGATCATTTTGACTTGGTTGATTCTGATCTCCTTGATAACATTTTACTTGTGCATCTGCCAGCAATGGGCATAATAAATACAAAAGAAATACAATATATTTCATAACCATCCAAATTATTATCTGTGACGAATCATTATAATTCCCAAATTTACTCCTACACCAGCTTGATGCGAATGGCTAGTTTCTATCCAACCATTTTTACTTGTAACTGTAGAATTGAAACTATAAATCTTACCAATTCCGACTGAACCTGTAAATTCCCAATCACCATTTGTACGGTTTCGTGTGAAATTCCATCCACCAACTCCAAAGTCAAATCTAAACTCATCAGTACCAGACTTATCAAGTTTTGAAGAATTCCTTAATCCTATATTTATATTAGCACTTCCTGAAAAATATAAGCCTCCAGCAAGAGCCAATTCTGCATTCCCATTTGGGCCTTTTTTATCTATGCCCCCCTCTCCTGCAAAACAAGCACCTACTCCCAAAACATTACAATGTTCACCACCTATATTCAAAGATGGGTCACATAATTCTGGATGTTTCTCACAAAATGTTGGTGGGGCTGCATACATATATGGACCTGTATAAGGAGGATTGGAAATATATGGCATATTATCACAATCTGTATTCTTTGTAGTACCAAAAGCATCCTTATAGTTAACAGGTAAATTATTTACATAAAGCAAATCATTCATCCCATCCACATACATCAACGGGTCTTTCTGCATAAACCTACCCACCATCGGATGCATACTTCTTGCTCTAAAGTAATAATCTCCAGTTTCTGCATCATACTCACGTCCAGTAAACAGAATATTATTCCCCAAAGCAGAAGCCTCCAGCACGTTGCCTTCAGCATCCAAGAACTTGGGCATACCATATACATCATACTCCACTCTCTCGACAACATTCCCTTTCGCATCAGAAAGTCCCATCGTAGAGCCTAAATGATTTGTATGATAATAGTAAGCCCCACCCTTTATAGTCATCTGCAAAGCCTCATCAATATTGTTGCCATACAAGTAAGAGGTTACAATACCATCTGTACTGTCCTCTACCATCTGGTCACCCACATAATAGAATAAGTTGTTGTTCTTGGCAATACGACGACCCAAAGCATCGTATTTATAAGAAACAGACTTATCACCCACAGAAGCCATTTTGCTGTTATAGTCATACACATACTGATGCTTATCATCGTTCAGCATATTTCCATTTCCATCGTATGATGGCGTGAAAGACATACCGCCTGAAATAGCCGTGTAGGCATTCACATTATTAGTAGAATAGTTGGTGACAACACCATTCTCCACAGTCTTCACACGATTGCCCAACAAGTCGAATTGATACGTCTTGTTAACAGTCTTTCCACGAGTAAAGGAAGTGAGCTGAGATATGACATCATAGCCATAACTTTCGGTGCGGGAAGCATCGAGATTATCAGCACGCTTGGTCATATTGCCGATGGCATCATAGCTCATGGCAAGGTATAGTACCTTATGGTCGTCCTTGATAGCAGACAACCAGCCATTTTCGTTATATCCATAATCCGTAGTGATGCCATTGGCGTATGTCTGCTTGGTCTTCTGACCAGCCACATTATACTCCATGGTTACCACCTCATTGCCATTCTGAAGAATAGACGCAATGAGGTCACGGGCATTCAGATGTTCCTCAACCTTCATACCGCTAGGATAAGTCAAGGTGCGCTTACCTGCTGCCACATCATAACTGTAACCTGTTGTTTTACCATTCAATGTTTCAGCCAACAATCGGTTTGCCTTGTCATAAGTAAAGGTAACCGTAGCGTCCTTATTCACGGCAGAAAGCATACGGCTAATGTTATCGTATGTGTATTTATCCGTCGTTCCGTCAGGATAGGTCTTAGACAGCAAGTTCCCCAATGGATTATAGACGTACTTAAACTCATTGCCTGCACGGTCCTTTGAGGAAATCACATTGCCCAGCTCATCGTAGGTATATTGCAGCGATGCACCATTGGCAAAGGTGATGGCTGTATTCTGGTTGAGCGCATCATACGCATAAAAAGTAGCATTACCCTTGGCATCCGTTGCCTTTACGAGATTGCCGTTGGCATCATACTCAAACTTCGTTACTGCATTCAAGGCATCGGTATGGGTCAACTGCTGATTAAGTGAGCTATAGGTATAACTCGTCACGTGGCTGAGCGCATCAGTCACGGAAATCAGGTTGGAATTGTTGTCATACTGATATCTGGTTGTTGCACCCGATGGCAGACTCTCCGATGTCTTGCGGTTCAAGCCATCATAGGTATAAGTCATCGTACGGTCGAGACCATCTGTCATGGTAAGCTGGTTGCCGTTGCCATCGTAAGTATATTTGGCAATCACGCCCATGTTGTCACTCAACTGCTCAATGCGGTCGAGCTTGTCATAGAAGTAACTGATGGTATTTCCGTTTGGCTGGAATACAGATACCAGATTGCCCTTGGCATCATAGTCATAACTCGTCTTCTCGCCAGCCGCATTGGTCTGCGAGGTCAACTTGTTCTTTTCATTCCAGGCAAAGGTCTGCTCATTACCCATAGGGTCGGTCACGCTCAGCACGTTTCCCTTACCGTCATACTTGTAAGTATAGACGCCACCCATCGGATCCGTCATCGTCAGCACATTGCCCAAGGCATCGTAACTGTATGCACGAATCTGATTCTTGGCATTCTTGACACGCACGATGTTACCCACCTTGTCATAACTCAAGGTAGAAGTATTACCCAAGGCATCCGTCTGCGAGATGATTTGGTTGTTGTTATCGTAAGCGTATGTGGTAGTATTGTTGCGTCCATCAGTTATGGTGAGGATATTACCACACTCATCATAAGAATAAGTGGTGGTATATCCTGCCGCATCCATTATTTTAGCTGTCGTACCGTCAGCATTGTATGTGGTAGCTGTCACGTTACTGTTAGCATCCGTCGTGTTCAGCGGCCATCCCTTATCATTATAAGTAAAGCTGTTGTTGAAGCCTAACGGGCCCGACAATGATTTTAAGTTGCCTTTGTCATCATAGTCGAAACGGTAGCTATTCCCATTCTTGTCTTGGAATGAAGTCACCTGGTTGAACTTGTCATCGTAGGTATATCGCTCTGAGTTGCCTAAGGCATCGGTCAGAGAAAGCATATTACCACGATCGTCATAGGTATAAGACGTAATGTTACCATTGGCATCGATACGCTTCACCACATTGTCGTCATCATCGTATTCGAGTGTTGACTGTATGCCGCAGCACAAGCCTACCTTCTCGATGACACGTCCTTGACTATCCCAACGATAGTAAGAGTACTGGTTCTGTGGAGCGGTATAGTCAATGAATACCGTCTTGTCGCCTTCATAGCGGATGGACTTGTCGGACACGTCAGTCTTCATACGACTCACCATACCACCATTGTTGTAGGCAATAAGCGTCTTATGACCGTTGGCATCTGTGATTTCACAGAGACGGTTCTGCTTGTCGTAACTGTAAAGCGTGCTGTTGCCCAAAGCATCAGTACGCTTCTTCAATCGGCGAAGGCCATCATACTCATAGCTGATGCTTCCTTTATGGAATGAGGCCGTAGCCTTGCGGAGCAGCCCGTCGGTATAGCTGAGGTTGATCGTATGCCCCACGGCATCTTGCACTCTTACCAACAAACTGTCTTGATAAGTGAAGATGGTCTTGTTACCGTTTCGGTCGGTCATTGCTGTTACCTTGCCATACTTGGCATCGTCAAAGAAATACTGCTCACCCGACTTCTCTGTCAAGCGATATTTTCCACTCTCGTATTCCTCTACCTTACTGAATACACCAGCTGGCGCCTCAAACTCCTTGCCAAACTTCTTGTAGGTGTCTGAACGTCCGTCGCCAGTTTCGATAACGACACCACCAATTTCATTGATACGGTAGCGCATCTCATATCCTAATGAGAAACCGAGGCCATAACCATAATTTGTAGACTGTGCCGAACTGTTATAGTAGAAGCGCAACTGCATCGGCATTTGCGAGTTTTGCGTTTCCATATCCGTCTGCCCGAAGAACAACACACCATTGTAGCTGTTCACCCAAAGACCATTTGGCCCAGCTATCTTCGGACGAATGATATTCTGTGCCTCGGAAGGCAAGACTGCCAAAAGCAGTCCTGCCCCCAAGAGCATTTGTTTGATATGATTCTTTATGTTCATATTTGAAATGTCTTTCTTATTTCACCACATAAATGGTTATGTTGCTGTTTTGTGCCGTCTGGTACATAAACAGGTTGATGGTTTTCTGTGTGCCTGGCGGTATGGATGTGTAACCACGACTGTCGCTCTCGCTTCCCAAGTCAAGATAGAGAACGGACTGATGGCGATCCAAATCCTTGATGGTCGTGCCGAGATAACCATCGTTGATGACCAGCATCAAACGATACACCTCGCAGTCCGTATTTCCACCATTGGCATACGACACAGAAATCGGTGCATAGCTTCCAATACGTACCACATTGGGTGCGTCTATCTTTGCACCCAAGCTGACCGATGCACCAGGGACAACCTTGAATCCCTTTGGCAAGGTTGCCAATGTTCCATCAGGAAGTTCCGATACCACATCGTATGCTCCTGTTGCGGCATCGTTGAGATTGAACGTGACGCGAGAACTTGTCATGCCATTGAACGTAACAGTCTCTGCAGGTATTTCCTTTTCTGCCAACTTCAAGCGGAAGTCCATGATAGAGTCAAACAAAGCTCCTCTCACATCCGTTGATACCCAACCGCCATTGCCGCCTTCGGTAATACTTAAAGTCGTGGCTCCGAAGTTCACTTCCTGTACATTGAGCGTCATGTTGGTAGTTGTAGCCAAGCCATTATCCGACTCAGAGAACACATTGCCTGTGGCATTCACCAAGGCGGCATTGTCTTGCGCCAAGATATAATAATTACCAGCTTTCACATTTGGCAGCAACAGTTCTTGCTGCGCTCCTTGGTTAGCACTGGCTGCAACATCATATTTGGCAGTGGAAGGCACCTGTTCGTATGCTGCATACAAGCCTGCCGAGGCTTCTTCTGGATGATTGAGATAGAAGCCGACCGTCTTGCCGTCATAGCCACTTGGAATCTCCAATTTGTAATAGCCAGAAGTGTTGACGGAAGCACTGCTACCTAAACTGATTGTCGTGAACGACAGTTTGCTTGGTGAAGCTGCTACTATTGTGTTATTATCTTCCTTAGACTCGGCAATGGTCTTGGTCGAGTTTGTCTTGACTATCACATAGTAATCGCCTTCCGGCACATTGGTGATACGTCCAGTCACGGAGCGAGTTACTTGCTCTCCAGGGTTGATATTCACCTTGCCTGACACGACACCTACCATGACGTCATCCTTGTCCCAAGTTCTGTTCTTGGAGAGATAGATAACATCATTCAAAGTTCCATTAGCTGTAAACTCGCCAACATTGCTCAATTGGTAAGAAATGGTGACCTCCGCACCAGCCTTAATGCTTGATGGGGCGTTAATGTTGACTATAGCCAAGTCAGCAGGCGTATCGGCAGTGCCATTCACATAGACAGGAATACTTTTAACGTTGTTGTTCTCGTCCATTTCAGTGATGGCATCTGTAGCGTCAGATACGACAAACAACATGAAGTTACCTTGCATATTGGCAGGAATGTTGAGGCTTACTTCATTAGTATAAGACGCGTCAACATCCAGTTTGCCAACATGGGTCTTGTTGCCAATTTTTGTTGCCGTTTTCGTATTCAAGACAGTGCTTTCAGACAGATAGTAAGTATCTGACCACTTGTCTGTTCGAGTAGCATTTTTGCCAATATTTGCGATAATAGTCCTGACCTTCATAGGCTGACCGCTGGTAATAATCTCTTCTGTAGAAATATCCTTGATGGTCAAGTCTGGAAGTGGTGACTGCAAGATAGTAAGAGGAATGGCTATAAGATTATTATCCTCGTCCAATTCTCTCACGTTGTTATTTGCATCAGTCCTAATCAATACATTCCATTTGCCATATTCCTTGTCAGAAACACTGAATGTAACAGTATTTTCTGTTTTATCGCCCTTGCTGATGGCATTGATAGTAGCGGAAGCTATTTGCTTGGCATTGCCATTCAGATTGTTGGAAGATGACAGATAGACAACCGTCGTAGACTTTGCAGCATTCCATTCTCCTTGATTGATGGTAGTAAACTTCAACGTCACATCCGTTGATGTCTTGACAGTATCTGCCAAAACATAAGTTGTAACCTTCAAATCAGGCAAATTTCCATTAAGATAGAAAGAAGAACGAGCGTAGTTGTCATTCGTCTCTTTCTCACCCAACTGGTTGGTACGGTCAGCAAACAGATGAATGTATTTGTCGCCACCCATCATCGAATCCGGCATCTTGAATGTCAGAGAAATAGTCGTGGACTTACCAGCTTTCAGATTCTTGACAGAACCTTTTTGAGCAGTTATCTCACATTTCTGTGCCTTAGCTTCGGAGAAGGTATAGTCATTAGAGATAAAAATGTCTTGACCAACATCCAAATCAGCCAAATCTGCGTCGCCTGTATTGCGTGCTGTATAAATAACAGTTACTTCTTCGCTAGGCTTTACAGAACTATTGACAGAAAGATTCTCTACATACAGATTGGCACCTTTCACCTTAGGAGGCGAAGGCACCGCCTCATATTTGCACCAAGATTTTATAACCGCCGAACTATTGTTCGTGGTAGATTCTTCTTGCAAGGCGTAGTCGCTATTCGTCTTAACGTAGATGTATCGCAGACCATCCAAATGAGAGTCGCTTGGAATCTTTATGTTGGCTCTGAGCGTCTTTTCTGCTCCAGCTGCAATCCAAATGGTATTCTCAACCTTTCCTATCAATTCACCACCTGTTCCATCTTGATTGACTGTCGCGTAGAACGCATCTGTAATCTTTGCGTCCTGGATGTCGCCAGAACCGATGTTCTTCAACTTCCAAGTGAAGGCAATCTCTTTATCGCTTGACAATGTATCTTCCGAAATGGAAAGTAATTCTACAGACAAGTCTGGTTGAACAAACTTGATAGCTCCAGAACAAATGACATTGTTCTTTTCCCCCTCATATTCGAACAGATCGTCATCTGCGTCGATTTTGACATAAGCATAATATGTTCCAGAAGTCAATCCTTGTGGTTTGACAGAAACGGTATTGCTGTAGTTGTCTCCTTCATAATGGAATTCTTCTGGTTTTATAAGTACAGGCCCAGGGGCTGCTTGCGTGGTGGGCCCCTTGAATGTTCCGGCTCTATTGATTGTTAACAACAGAATAGCGGAATCATCCAATCCTGTGCTCTTTTTTGAAAGATATACCTTGTCTTTCCATCTTCCAGCAAAGAAAGATCCGTTGTTAGGCAAAGGAATACCTGTTCCTTTATTCACCACCTTATAGGTTACATCAAATGTTGATGATGAAGCAGTGCTCTTTGGAACATTCATTTCCGCAGGAACCAAGTCTGCCCCAGGGCATAATAGCACATCCACCTTGTCACTCTTGCCCCAATTATTCACCGTGTTGGCTAATTCATACACAGCATCATCTATATCTGCATAAGCGTGGAAATAAGTTTCTCCATGCCAAGCGTATGGCAGATAGAAGGCAAATGTAAGTGTCGTGTCTTTACCTGCTACGATATTTGTCGGACAAGTAATCGAACCTATGGTGTTCAATGGTGCTGCATCTCGGTCGGGAGACGAGGACATGTAGAGAACCGTTCTGAAGGGCTTTTCAGAATCCTTACCGCCCTTGTTGGCCACGTTCACTCTAACCGCAACTTTCTTTCCCGAATAGTAATTGTTTGAATACCTCAGTCCGGCAGCAGTGATAGGTGACGGAATCCAACACTCTTCCCAAGTAGTCAATAGCTCCTTGGGCTTTCCGTCGTCAGCAATTCCACCTGCCACTTTTGTATTTGCAGCCGACAGAATTGGGTCTTCGTTCGGGATAACAAATGATGTGATGCTTGGTATCTGCAAATCTGTCAAGTTCGGCACAGCAATATTTATCTTCTTGTAGAAGAAATTATCACTGAGCGTAGTTGTTTCGCCTTGTTCATACACCTTATTATATGAAGCGGAAGTAGACGCATACAAATGTTTGTAAGATGTAGAACCATCTTGCGAAGGATTGTATGGATTCAAGACAGAACCACCTACTGCGCTCCACTGTATGTCGGTAACACTGTACATATCGGCAGCTACGATGATGTAGTAGTTGCCGTATACACGCTCGTCCAATGTCACGTCAACACTGTTGTCATAAGACTCTCCTGTTTCGAGAGCCTTAACATTTTGAACCGTAGCCAACAGTTTTGAATTATTTGTGGAGGTTCCTGATGGAGTTGTTCCACCATATACGTCTGTTACCAACCAAACATAATCGTTCCATCTTGTTTCTCCAGTAGAGCCTACGCCATCATTTTTGACAGTCCATTTTACTGTAAACTTTTTACCACCTACTGCTTCCGAACAATCTACCGCATAGACGTGAAGGTCTGGCAGACTTTTTACAGCAAATGTCATCGTATCACTTGCTAATTCCTGTCCGTCATTCTTTGCAACAATTTGCCATTTATAGGTATAGCCATTTTGACAGAAATTCTGTGATGTGTAGCGCAAGCTTGAAATACCAGAAACTATTGGAGTGGTAGGACGTTGGTTCTGGGCATTCCACAGATATACATCATAGACAGCATTCTTGATACTATTCCATGTCAATGTAACTGATGTTGACTCAGAAACTGTTCCATTTGCAGGAGTCAAGTTTGAGAACAATCCCACCAAAGTTGGTGATACCGTAATCTCATGGGTGAACTCACAGAGTGCCTCATTCTTATATTTTCCTCTAATCAAGTATGTTAGCTTTGTGTTCCCGTCTCCTTCATTTACGATGGTCATAGAAGGTATCATTCGCTCACCTGTCTCTTGAAAACCAGTAACATCTGCTGGCTTTGACTGTAGTGTCCATGTGAATGTCAAGTCAGTACTGATTGGTGAAAAATCCACTTCCTCAGTTTTCTCCCCAGACCTTATCTTTTGGTTTTGAAGTTTGTGGATGCTTGACGGATTAAAACTGATGTTCCACAATTTCATCTCCACTCCTTCACATTCTAAATATCCATTGTTCGCAACAAGGAGATTTACAAAATCCTTGTTTATGGCATCCTTCCCATTTCCAAAGTTTATGACGGGATTGCGTCCATTGCCCCATTTGTTGAATGTGACTACGTGATTGGAAGCAGCCAAAGTCTTGAATATCTTATTCAGGACCTGTAAATTGGCATTGCCAAGTGGATAAACGAAATCCTTGTCAGCCTTAATTGATACTTTTACGTTTCCTGTAATGGGAGAACTACCAATAAACTGAAAAAGAGACTCTGTTGAAGTGAAATAGCGTACTCCTGTTTCCTCATCGGAGAGATAGAATGTACCATCCACTTTCCAAGTACTTTCATCATTGACAAAGACAGTCATTTCTGCCACGTCGCTATCAACCTCACCTTTTGTCGTTAATTTCACTACATAGGATCCTGATTTCTGATAGACATGAAGCGGAGATTTCTCAGTACTTGTTGTCCCATCTCCGAATTCCCATAGATAGCTGGTAGCTGTGTTTGAGGAAAGGTTTGTAAACTTGACTCTTCCTTGCAATTTGTCGAAAGAGAATTTGGAATACAACCCATCCTCAGACACGCTGTCCACATAAATATTACCGTTACGTACAGAAATGGCAGACTGTGTGCCATCAACTGTATGGATAACACCATGGGTAAGTACGACCGGATAGTTCTTCCCCATTTGAGCCTCGGACGGAATCTTTACCAAGACTTCAAACATTTTTCCGTTGTTGCCATCAAAGGCGTCGTCACCCAATAGAGAAAAACGGAATGTGTTATTCTCCAAAGTCAGTACGTTTATCTCATGCCCAGAAGAACGGCCAGACAAACGGACATCTTCCGTATTCACAACAAAGCATTCTGGAAATTGCAAATCGACAACCATGCCTTTTACCAACATATCGTTTTCCAGATATACAGGATAGGTGATGGTCTGCCCTTGCACTCCATTTTCGGTCATGCCATAGATATTCACTTTCTCCCCAGCAGGTTTCGAAGGCTCCTCTGGATTGGAAGGATTATAATTATAAGTATAATTGGCTTCCAATGTAACATTGCTTGTTGGCATTGTATAGTAGAAACTACTGCTCGTGGAAACTACTTCTCCATTCAATGTCCAATTCTGGAAATGATACCATTGATTGGAATAGGCACACAAATACACAGAGGAACCTTCTTGATAGGAGTTTCCACTGGAGACATTGAAATAGCCACCGTTCGCAGGGTTGCTTTCCAAAAACAGTTTGTGATACAACTGTGGCTCAGAAGGTTCTTCTGGACTTGAAGGCGAATATGTGAAATTTGCCACAAGTTTAGGATTACCAGGTTTTACCACATAGTTGAAAGAACTGTTTGTTGATATTACTTCACCATTTTCCGTCCAGTTCTTGAATGTAAAATTTGAATTACTGTATGCTCGTAAATTTATAGAAGACCCTACTTCGTATTTATTCCCACTTGAAATATTGAAATGTCCAGAGTTTGATGGACTTGTGGCCAATGACAAGGTAGAATAAACAGGAAGGTCGGGCTCTGTCGGCTCAGCAGGATTTGATGGATTGTACTTGAAATGGGCAATAAGTTTCACATTCTTTGCCGGCATGGTATAGGTAAAGGATGATGATGTTGAAATAACTTCCCCATCCTTTTCCCATGCGACAAACTGGAAGTTAGAGTTTGCATAAGCCCGTAATGACACATTAGTTCCTTCGGAACAATTTGTAGTCGTGCTTACATTGAAACTACCACTTCCAGACGGTGTGGCCTGCAAAGTCAAGGTGTAATAGGCACCTGGCTCCGCAGGATTCGTCGGATTGTATTGCCCTCGCATACTGACACTGATTAACAATGCCAGTATGACGAGAAAATATCTGTAACCTCTCATATATTGAAAGATTTAGTCATTTTACTAATAAACAACGACCTTTGAAGATGTGTTGCCTACCTTTATAATATATACACCCGAAGGTAATGAAATGGCATTGTTGCCTGTAGCCACCTCGCCATCAAAGATAGTAATGCCATTTAGGGTGTTGATGGTAACATCAGCTTTTGCACCAATAGTAATATTTACACAACCGTTTCCACCTTCTATTCTTGTTTGAGATGTGGCTGTGTCCTCAATACCCGTTACCTCTCCAGTATTCGCCTTAACCATCAGTATAAAGCGAGTTGCATTTATGCCTTCTGTTGATTTCGTATAGAATGTATAGTCTTGTAAGGACAAATCAATGTACTTATTTTGCTCTTTGTCGAAAAGAATGATTTCACCTTCAGCTTTCACAGCGCTGATAGTGTAGAAACCTTCTTTCGATGCAAGATAACCAACACTGATATTTCCATCTTTTTGTGGACGTTCATTGATGGCATAATTATTACTTTCCGCATCAATCGTGAATATTTGAGGAACATCTGCGTCTATGCTCATAAATTTAGAAGCATCTTTTTCTATCTCATAACCAATACTGGCATCTTCGTTGATAACTAAACGAGTATCGTCCTTTAGACTATCTTCATTTGAAATTTCCAAATTGAAGAACTTTCGAGATACATTCGCGCCAGTTATAGCTCGAACTTTGGTTGCGGAACCACGCTCTATACCAGATGTCATCTGACGACCTTCTTTGTGGAAGATGATGTTGTCAACAGCATCTGGCTTCTGTACAAAGAATGACTGCATAGGACGAAGTACGAAGTCATCATCTACTATAGAGTAAGCCCTATAGGTGTTGCCAGTCCATACTGTGATTGGGGCTGTGAAGTCCATATAATAAATGTCATAGTATGTAGGATAAGGATTGCCTACATAATTCCAGTTTTTGTTAGCTGAAGCCGTGGATTCATGCGCCTCCAAATTTGTCGTTACATCATTTGTATTCAACACTTGAATGTGTCCAGTCGTTTCTGATGGCATAGTTACGACACCCGATGAATTGCATTGGAATATGTAGCCCTTGTCAGCCAACAACTTACCGTCATCTACATTTCTCCAACTGCTACCTGTTCCATTGGTTGCTCTGCTTGCCCCATCATAGTAGCGGAAAACGAATGAAGCATTGTTGCTGTGTGTTACCTTTGTAAGATCCACATCATGGAGTGGTGTAAGAAAATACCACTTGTTGGCATCTACAGAGAAATGGGTTGTAACGCTATCTGCAGTCATAGATGTACAATCATTCAGCAAACGGCCAGGATTAGATTCGTTTACAAATATGTCAAAGTTCTTAATTGTCATCGGAGCGTTACCACTAATGGCAAACTGTCCTCCATAGTACAAATCTATATCTGGCTTACCATTCATACGACGGTTGTTAGTCAATGATAAAGCACCGGCAATACGCCAATAATCCAAGTCTACATCCATTTCCTGAATGTTTCCAAACTGATACCAGTATGTGTCGAGTTTATAGTTGGCAACCGCAAATGATGGTACAACCAAGGTAACACCCGACTTGGATGGTCCATAAGAGAATGGGTCTTTTGAAATTACAGGAGGTGTTGCGGACTTACACACAATTTTCTGAATGGAATTACATTCATCGAAATTGTTTTCGTAATAACCTATATAAGACGGCAGCTCCACATATTTCAGACTCTTGCATTCTTGGAAAGCGTAGCTGCCCAATGTTGATAACGTTATTGGTAGTTTAACACTATCAAGACCACATTGATAGAATGCTTGGTGGTCTATTGTTTTTAACGAAGCAGGCAAATCAATTTTTCTTAACGATGATGCTTGATAGAATGCATAATCACGTATAGACTGAATATTTTGTGGCAAATGAACTTCTTTCAACTTGGTACATTTATAGCAAACTTTTTGTTCCAAAGTTAACAATGCATCAGAAAAATGAAGTTTTTCAAGATTTGTGCAGCCATAGAAAGTTCCACACTCATTATCAACATAATTATAGTATGTGCCAAGTTTTGTCACCGTATTGGGCATAATAAATTGCTCCAAAGAAGCACACTCTCTGAATGCGTTATATCCTATATATGTTAGTTTAGAATCTTCTTTGAAATTGACATTTCTTATTCTTGTGCCAGCAAAAGCATATTGACCGATAGAGGATACTGTATTGGGAATCTCAATATTAAGTATTTGTGTCCCTTTGAATGCATATTGTCCAATACTTGTTGGTCCTTCAGGCAAAACTACATATGACAATTTGCTCAACCCGTCAAACGCAGAGTTTGGTACAGAATTAATTTTAGCCTCTGATAGATCCAAGCCTATCAGGTTCTTCATATTATTGATAGCCGTCCAATCATCACTGTTCAGATTGCCAGAAACCTTCAAAAGTTCTACAGCATTCAGCACATCTACCTTATACAACACTTCTACACCAAGAGTTCCTGCCTTGGCAAGCTCTACGTCAACCCAATTAGAAGACAATTCTATGTTTTGAATTTTGGTCTTTACATTTTCTGTGTTGTTATATATGGAATCGCACCATTCCAATGTGTAATCACCAGGTTCCAATATAACAGAAGTCAGTCCAGCACCATTTTCTCTATCCATATAGGTTTTACCATTGATTTTAAAGCTGAAATAGTGGTAATTACTGTAGTCATAAGCCTTATTATTCTTGTCATAGTAATAAGTCGAGCTCCAAAATGAAAATTTCGAAGGTTTGTCAATTTTAATAGTCGTTGAGAATTTTGACGTACTATTCCGATGTCCATAGTTTCCATTTTGAATATACCCATCTTCTGTTGTCCATGGGTATTCTGATTCATTGATGAACTTCAGCGGTTGTGATTTCTCAGTCAGAGCAATTGTCTCTAATGGCAAGATAGATCTCACGCAGATATTCCGTATCTTACTCTGATCATATAGGTCATATGTATAGCCACTGATAGAATCCTTAAAGGTTATCACATGATTACCTTTATCTATAAAATATCGTGGAGAAGTGAACGAAGAGCTTCTTGTGGAATTTGTCAAAACCCCATCAACATACAGGTACAACCTGTGCCAGCGATACTCGTTGCAAGCCCAATCAAAGCTCAGTTCTGTACGTTTGTCACAATTGTATGAAAATGACAGTGTGGAAGCACTGTTTGTGTTTCCAACATTGCCATTTTGCAGATAGCCCTCTCCAATTGTCCAAGGGAATTTCTTGTCATTAGTGAATGTTAGTGGTATGGATTTGTCAGATACCATTACTGACAAAGAATCAGCAGAAGATTCTTCTGATTCAACCTGCATAGCAGGTACGCTCTCCGTTTTTGCATTGCCAACAGGCTCTTCTTGAATTGGCATACTAAACGGAGAAAGACCTTTCGCAATAACAGCGCCAACTATTGTTGTTGCCATTAAGATAAACGAGCATGTTTTCTTCATTGTTGTAAAATTATTTGTCGTTATGTTTTTTTATTTATCTACTTTTCCTATGAATTGTAACCCCGTAGCTTATAGTTTACGTACTTCTTGTTTTATCACAAGGAAGACAATAGCCGTGTTACTCATCATTATAATGGATAGAGTCGGTAGAGATGTGATAGGCACACTTGCTGTGTCTCCATAAAAAAGTCTCTGGCAAAGCATATTTGAGACTATTAGGGAGAACAATATAAAACACATTGTGATGAGGGGCTTTTTCACCTCTTTTTGGGGTGTGCCAATTCTCATAATCTTATTTAATGGTATAAATTTATTATTTTCTTTTTCTGTTGCTCTTACCGTATATATATAATAAGGTAAAGAGACTTTGATGGACCTCTTTTTGTCAGAGTAAACGTGTACAAAATTATACATAATCTATGGAGCCATACAAAATCGCAATGGACATTTTCGTGAAGCATTATGATTTTTTCGCGAACGACAATACACCACAAGGGGTGTCTCACATTTCCCACTTTGGGAAATGTCCATTCAATCAGCGGATGGGGAGGTAAATCCACACCCCTTTCCTTCGTCAGGATCTAGGTCAGGATCGTCGGGCTCATCCGACGGCAGCATCGCATAAGAGGTGCGCGTGTCCTGCATCAAGCTTCTGAGCGCTGGTTTCGATACATTGAGTACGACCACCTGCCCATTGGAGTCGTAGAGCGACACCGTCTGCTTGAGGGCATTCATGTGGAAGACCCGATTCTTATTGATGATGTATTTCTGGCCCATCCTGACCAAATTGTTGTGGTCTGGAAACCTCGTCCGAATCTCCCGTTCTATCTCCCCGAGACAGAAGGGCACCATAATCTTGTTGCCATACAGATTGCGTATTTTCGTGTAGTGGTCGTCAGCCTCAAACAGCAGCGCTTCATCAAGATTGAGCATATAAATCTCACCACAGAGGGTGAGACACATACTGCTTTTGTGTTTCATATCGTTTACGTTGTTTTGTTTGTTAGTATCTACTAGTTGGTAGCATCTCCTTGTTGTTAATGCTCGTTTTGGTAAGGAAGTAACTCCGTCCCACAGCAAAATAGAGAAGAACTTACTGCCAAATCTATCATCTCATTCTGCTTTTCGTGAGCCACACACTTCCCTTCGTGAATGACTTGAGAGCCGATGCAAGGTAAATAATAAATATCAGAACGAGTAAAAATCATGACATTTTGAGGGCGCTGTCTGATTTTAGCATTTAAGAGTTTTTATTCTCGTATATGGTCGGGTAAGACTTTCGAGAGGCAAAAATAGGTCATAAAGGGGCCTTTTGAGGGAAGTTAACTTCAATGCCCGATGAAGTTAACTTCGTTGGCCTATGAAGTTAACTTCGTAGGCTGATGAACTTAACTTCATAGGCCGATGCACTTAACTTGCTTTTTAGGCGGTTTTTTAGGAAAAACGTCTCTGTATGTGGTCTCGTGCCTATTTTATGGATGATCAATGAATAGATTTTACAATTACAGAGTTTCACAACTCGTTTCCACGCCTTTCCATACACCTAATGGATAGCGATATGGTAAATGCGCCTGCTGATGGCAGTAACGGGGCGTGTGAAGACCAGATAATGGCGTCCCGCCACTTGTAGGACTTCCCAATGGAAGTCGTCGAGGGCGTAGCTATCTCCCTTGTAGGCTACGGGGCGCTGCCAGAAGTGGAGGCTGGCCGGGTCTTCGGGCTTGAGGAGAAACTCCACGCCCTTCACCTTCTGCTCCTTGCCGATTCGTATCGCATACAGACGGTTGCCCTCATCGGTGGTAAACTTGTTGCTACTGAGGCTGTTGTTCTTCATCTTGAGGACTATATCCTCGGGTAGAAACCACAGACGCGACTTGCCGTAGAGACTGGCCGCACAGCGCATATTGCTATCCTCTGCGTCAAACCCCATGTAGCAGCTGAAAAAACCGTAGTCGGCAAAGGGCATGACATAGCGTTCGTAGGCGATACGCTCCAGAGTGTTGGCCGGTCTCACATCGCGCGTCTGTATGATGCTTACGCCTGGTTGCTTCATCTGTGCCACGGCATAGCGATAGTTGTCCACCTGCTGGCAGCACATGGCCAGGGCTGGTGCATAGAGCGTCAGAGCGACAGCAGTCATCACGATCCCCAAGATCCGCATGGCCTTCATGCCTACGGTCTGCCACCAGAGTGCGAGGAGCGCGAGGAGCGTCATCATTTCCGCATGGAAAGCCACGCGGTCGAGGGTCACACCGCTGGCGAAGACGATGCCATAAGCTGCCGAAATCATCACTGCCACAGGTAGATAGCGCAGCACCAGCTTTTTAGAGATGCGCTTTTGCTTCCATAATATCAGTAGTGTAAGCATCAACGCCCATAGAATCCGCACGTTGGTTGCGATGGCGACGCATCCGTTGATAAGGCGGCTGGGG
>ERZ779832.215-NODE-215-length-21029-cov-65.5984_pt1 | contig 21029 bp, 20 predicted proteins | sample MGYA00511250_ERZ779832 | MGnify/ENA primary metagenome ERZ779832 (study PRJEB29588, sample SAMEA2154726) | human gut metagenome | biome: human gut; feature: human-associated habitat; material: faeces | place: Denmark | collected 2008/2010 ...
CTTTTAAAAGATGAAATGCTTCTTGGACAAGAATTAAAGTTCAAAAACAAGCTATTCAACTTAAAATTGGGTACCTTTTTCAGTGCCCTCCCAGGGCTAGGAGCTTCTGCCCTTTCAGGGCGTATTGGGTAATTTAAACCGTACAGGTCGAAAAATAAAGGCTCGCCAAGCAATTTTGGCGAGCCTTCATTGTATCTTATCGTATCTTTATCAGAAGATTATCATCCGAAAAGAGCGGAGAGAGGAGGAAGATTAATCCTCACCCTCAGTCTTTCTTCTGCGGATAGCGCGCTTGCGCTTTGGCTTCTCCTCTGTCTTAGGAGCCTCAATCTTAACACCAGCCAATTCTGGGTCGATGAGGATACGACCACAATACTCACAAGGGATAATCTTCTTGTGCATCTTGATATCGAGCTGGCGCTGAGGTGGAATCTTGTTGAAGCAACCGCCACATGCATCACGCTGCACGTAAACGATACCCAAACCGTTGCGGGCACCATTACGGATGCGCTTGAAGCTCTGGAGCAAACGTGGCTCAATCTTCTTCTCGAGCTCGAATGCCTTCTCCTTCAAATTCTCCTCTTCCTCACGGGTTTCAGCCATGATAGACTCAAGCTCAGAACGCTTCATTACCAGACCCTTCTCGCGGTCAGCCTTCTGGTCCTCAGCCTTGTGAAGGTCATACAGGCGCTCGTTGATCGTCTGCTGCGCCTCGCGGATTTTCTTGCTGCAAAGTTCGATTTCCAGCTCCTGGAACTCGATTTCCTTGCTCAAAGTATCATACTCGCGGTTGTTGCTAACCATTTCGAGCTGCTTCTTATAACGCTCCACGCTAGCCTGAGCCTCCTCAATCTCGTGCTGCTTCTGATCGATGGCGCGGTCAAACTGCTCAATATCGGTCTGGATTTTCTCGATACGGGTGGTAAGACCAGCAATATCGTCTTCCAAATCCTGAACTTCGAGAGGCAACTCACCTCTCAACGCACGCTTTTCATCAATTGCAGACAAGGTGGTCTGAAGCTGATAGAGAGCCTTCAACTTCTCTTCCACTGTCAAATCTGTAGGATCTTTCTTTGCCATAACTTTATTTTTTTTAATGTTGAATGTTAAATGTTGAATGTTGAATGAGGCTTGCGCCCTTCCAACCTATAAATACAATATCGGATTCGTATTTATCTCCGAGATGCAGCATTTGGCATCAGGGAAATTCTCCTGGATGATGCTGCGGAAGATTTCGCCCGTAAACTGCTCACTCTGATAGTGGCCGATGACGCAGATCTGAATCTCCTGCTCGTGACCGAAATACTCGTGATAGCTCATCTCGCCCGTGATGAAGGCATCGGCACCTGCCTTGATGGCTGCGTCGAGCAAGAAAGCACCTGCTCCGCCGCAGAGTGCCACCTTCCTGATAGGCCGGCGAAGCAACTGGTTGCACTGCACGCACTCTACGCCAAACCGCTCCTTGAGCATCAGCACCAAGTCGTCGGCTGCCAGGTCCTCAGCCACCTCTCCGATGACGCCCTCGCCGCCCTTCACGCCGTCCACTTCCTTCTCGCCAGCAAAGAACTGCACGTTTCGCAGTCCCAGTTTCTCGGCAATCTTAAAGTTCACGCCGCCCGCAGCCGCATCCATGTTGGTATGCATCGCCACGATGGTAATATCATTCTTAATCGCCTTGCGCACGGTACGCTGCACGTAGTTCTCGTCCGAGATTCTCGCCAGTTTGCGGAATATCAGCGGATGATGGCTCACGATAAGGTTACATCCCTTCCGGATGGCCTCGTCTACCACAGCTTCAGTAACGTCAAGACACAACAATGCCCCTGACATTTCTACCGCCTCTGTCAATCCAACTTGCAGGCCGGCATTATCATATCCTTCCTGCAAGGGCAGAGGCGCGTAATGTTCAAGGGCATCAACTACCTGTTTTATTTTCACGCTCCTATTCAATATTTTATTTTTAGACTGCAAAGGTACTCATTTTTCCCCGATTTTATCTCCATACAGCCCTCCGTTTAAACTTTTTTAATACAAAGTTTCGCTTTTGCGCAAAATATTTCACAAAAACAGCCGATAGTTGTAGATTTTTTATTAATTTTGCAAGCATACTTCATAAAAGCAGAACGGAGCCGTCCCCAAGGAAAGGTTCCCGATGAAGAACAGAGTATAATAAATTGGTTTAGAACATCGTATCATAAAAATAGTATAGCTTATGCATCAATCTACATTACCCTGCGATTTTGCACTCCCTGCCGAATGGGAGCCACAGAGCGCCATCATGCTCACCTGGCCACATGCCGGCACCGACTGGAAGCCGTATCTGCCTGAAATTACAGATACTTATCTCGAACTGGCAGATATCATCACGCGCTACGAGCAGCTGCTTGTGGCTACACCCGATGTGCCTGCCACCCGATACCAGCTCAAGAAAAAGCTCTCTGCCGAACAGATGAGCCGCGTGCTGCTCTACGAGGTAGAAAGCAATGATACCTGGGTGCGCGACCACGGACCCCTCACCATGGTGCTGCGCAAAAAGCAGAACACCTGGATGGTGCCTTACCGCATACTCGACTTCAAGTTCAACGGCTGGGGCGAAAAGTTCAGATGGGAGAAGGATAATGCCATCACCCTGCAACTATACTATCAGGCAGCCTTCAATGCCGATATAGAGAACCACCAGGGCTTCGTGCTCGAAGGAGGCAGCATCGAGAGTGACGGAAAGGGTACACTCTTCACCACCTCACAGTGCCTGCTGGCGCCTCACCGCAACCAGCCGCTCGACCACGACAGCATCGACCATCTGCTGCAGACTTTCTTCCAGCTCAAGAGAGTCGTCTGGCTGGATCACGGCAACCTGATAGGCGATGATACCGACGGGCACATCGACACCATCGTGAGAGTGGCTCCACACGACACCTTATTATATGTAGGCTGCGATAATCCGGAAGATGAGCAGTATGAAGACTTCCAGGCGCTGGAGAAGCAACTCAAGGGCCTCTTCACCTGGGAGGGATACCCTTACCGCTTGCTCAAACTGCCGATGCCCGACCCTATCTATGATGAGGGCGACTGCCTCACGACCAACCCGGAGAGCGAGGGCGACCGCCTGCCTGCCACCTATGCCAACTTCCTGATACTGAACAAGGCGGTGATTTATCCCACCTACAATCAGCCGGAAAAGGACGAGGAGGCACGCAAGCAGATTCAGCTCGCCTTCCCCGACCGCGAAATCATCGGCGTAGATTCGCAGACCATCATCCGCCAGCATGGCAGCATCCACTGCATCACCATGCAGTTGCCCGAGGGAGCCCTCAGAGACTCAAAATTCAACACTCAACACTCAACATTCAACATTTAACATTCAACATTTAACATTAAAAGTAAAAAATGAAAGTCGGTTTATTACAACTTCATAATACGGCAGATATCGCCAACAACAAGCAGCGCCTGGCAGAAGGCATCATCGACCTCGCCCATCGCGGCGCAGAGCTCATCGTGCTTCAGGAGTTTCATAACTCCCTCTATTTCTGTCAGGTAGAGGATGTTGACCTCTTCGACCTGGCAGAACCTATTCCGGGCCCTTCGACCGATTTCTACGGCAAGCTTGCCAAGGATCTCGGCGTCGTCATCGTCACCTCCCTCTTCGAGCGCCGCGCTCCGGGTCTCTACCACAATACAGCGGTAGTGATGGAGAAGGATGGAAGCATAGCCGGAAAATACCGCAAGATGCACATCCCCGATGATCCTGCCTACTACGAGAAGTTCTATTTCACTCCGGGCGACCTCGGTTTCCACCCTATCCAGACCTCTGTAGGCAAGCTCGGCGTGCTGGTTTGCTGGGACCAGTGGTATCCCGAAGCAGCCCGTCTGATGGCGCTGCAGGGAGCCGAAATGCTCATCTATCCTACCGCCATCGGCTACGCTACCTATGATACCGAGGAGGAGCAGCAGCGCCAGCGCGAGGCGTGGACTACCGTGATGCGGGGCCATGCCGTAGCCAACGGATTGCCGGTCATCGCCGTAAACCGCGTAGGTTTCGAGCCCGATCCAAGCGGTCAGACCGAGGGCATCCAGTTCTGGGGCAGCAGTTTCGTAGCCGGTCCTCAGGGCGAGCTCTACTACCGTGCCAGCGATCAGGAAGAAGAGAGTCTGGTGGTAGATATCGACCTGAAGCACAGCGAGAATGTGCGCCGCTGGTGGCCATTCCTCCGCGACCGCCGCATCGAGAACTACGGAGATATTACCAGGCGATTTATCGATTAACCCATTTTTGCCGGAAATTCCGAGAGAATATCGGGATTCCGGCATACATATATATATAAGGTATAGTTTTTCAGGATAAATGGAGAATTTGGAAGTGATGGTGATACTTTTCATCATCGTGATTTTAGGTTACGTCGCCTGCAAGTTAGGATATATGGGCGACAAGTTTGACAAGAAGTTATCCAGCATGGTGGTAGATATCACCTGTCCCCTGCTGGTGCTCTCGTCAGTAATGGGCGATGAGCTGCCCGACCGCACGCTCATCCTTCCCCTCTTGGGCGTAGGTTTTCTAACCTACATCCTTTTGCTGGTATTCGGTTTCTGGGTGCCGCGTCTCATCACGCGCAATCATGATGACCAGGGCATGATAGGTTTTGCGCTGATGTTTGCCAACGTAGGTTTCATCGGCTACCCTATTGTTTCAAGCATATTCGGTCCGAAGGCCATTTTTTATGCCGCGCTGCTCAACATGCCGAACACCTTTTTTATTTTTACGGCAGGTGTCATGCTCATCAAGGGCGAGTACAGCATCAAGCAGTTCAATCCTAAGGTGCTGTTTTCTCCGGCTCTTCTGGGTGCCTTCGTTGCCGCCCTCCTGGTAGCTTTCGGGGTTCATACGCCTGATATCATTGCGCGTCCGGTAACGATGGTGGGCAACATAACGGTTCCGGCAGCCCTGATGATTATTGGTTCCTCGATGGCTAAGTTGCCGGTGAAGGAGATTATCGGCAGTTCTAAGGTATACCTCTCCTCGTTCTTGCGTCTTGTGGTAGTACCTCTGAGCATTTATTTCCTGTTCAAGGTATGTGGTGTAAGCGATCAGGTCAACGACATCAATACGGTTGTCATTGCGATGCCCGTAGCGAGTTTCGGCACGATGTTCTGTCTGAAATACGGCCGCAATCCTTCGCTCATCACCGAGATGACGTTCATCACCACGGTTGGCAGCATCATCACCATCCCGCTCATCACCCTCCTCTTTTCTTAATGCAGGAAGGGTGAAATGCCTGGCGTACTTGCGTATCTTACTGCAAAAATCCCCTGATGCTACAGAGAGCACCAGGGGATTCTTATCTTTTAATTGTAATAATCAACACTCAACATTCAACACTCAACATTCAACATTACTTCGCGCTGATTTTCTTGCCATTCTTGATGTATATGCCCTTCTTCATTGCCTCAGTTATGCGGCGGCCGTTCAGGTCGTAAATGGCAGTATTGCCTGGCTTCTTATCCAATGTCACAGAATGGATGCCGGTAGGCTCCAGGTCCTCTACCACATTATCGAAGTACTTAATCCAGTTCTTGGTGTATGGATAAGCATTATACCTCGCCTTACAACCCTCGTAGAGATGCAGCGTGCGGTACAAATCACTGCTCTTGCTAGCAAATACGCACCAGCTGATCCAGCCAGGAGCCGCCTTATGACGCATATATACATCTGTCAGATTGAGGCAGTAATTGAATGTATTGAGACCGAATTCCTCTATCGTTTCAGGCAAGTCAATCTCCTTCAGCTTGGTTGCCGAAAAGGCGTTGGAACCTAACTCTTTTACACCGGCAGGCATCTTGAAATGCTCCAGAAAAGCATTGCCTTCAAATGCATACTTAGGAACCATATCAGCCCTGCTGTCTTCATAAGCAACCACCTTGGCTCCGCTCAGGTCGATGCTCTTGAAATAATGGCTTGCCAACTCATCAAAGTCGCGCTTGTCAATCTCGCCGTTCACCTTGATATTTCGGTATACAACATAGTCAGGATCTTCGTTGGCAAGTTTTTCCTTCAGCTGCCCGGCTCCTGGCTGATTTACCACCCGTTCCTGCTCCTGATAGTCGCTATAAGTCCTTACCTCGAGATCATAAACCGGCTTCACACCTACGAAATAATTTATGCGCTCTGTGCTGACATTATCCACCAGTTTACCATTCATTATTGCAAAAAACTTTGATATGCCCTCATCCACCGTCAGGTAATAGTAATAACAAGAACCGAGGACAGGCTTGTTTTTATAGAAATTACTAGGAAGATTATATCCGCCACTAGCTTGCTTAAATGTGGCACCTTTACCCATTTTCGTATTGAGTTCAAATGTGAGAGGCTCATATCCAGTTGCCGGCAAACGCTTTCTCTCAAAGTTTCGGTCGTACAGTTCTATGTATTCCGAAGAACCTTCTTCCTTAGCTAGGATAGCCAGATAATCACCCGGTTCTGCATCCAGTGTAAACTGCAGAGAAAAAGTTGGAGAAATATAATACCTATTAACTGCCAATTTGTCCAATTTCATAGGTTGAGACGATACGATTTCTCGCCTTTCTCCCTTAGCATTCATAAGGGCTACGACGCACTCTCCGGTAAAAACATGGTCTCCAGTATTGCCAATAGGCATAGAAAAGAGTGTACCTTTCTGACCCTTCTTTACGTCGGTAATATTCATATTCTGTACCTGCATCCGATCTTTATCCTTCACGAATCCGATAGCAGACACTTTCTCCGTTCCGCCAGATGGTTCCATGCCGAATACTGCCGATTGTTCTGCATTATACTTACTATTATTTATCTGTCCTGGGCTTTCCGGATTCAAGGCTCCAATCTTGTAGAAACCATCGCAATAGCCTCCCCAGCCCCAGTTTACGCTGAAGCTTTCGTCCTTGTATCCATCAATTACGAAGGCGTGACCGCCACCAGTATTAGGGTCAGAAGCAGCATAGAGCACAGGGCGGTTGGCATCAATCTCCTCGCGCAGTCTGCCGTTCCATGCCTCTGCGCCCACATCTTCTATTGCCATCAGATGCGAAAGTTTGCTGTAGCCGAAATACTTCTGCAGGGCGGTTACCAGGTTGCCAATATACGCACCGCTTCCGTCCTTATTATACTGCATCTCCACTGCCACACCGAGGTCTGCCATCAGTCTTGCCACGCCGTCGAAAGCGGCATCGTTAGTGCCGTCATATTTAGCAGGCATGCTTGCCCAATCATAATCGTGCTCGAAATTGGCTGTCCAGGTCTTGCCGTTCCAGGTATAAGAATGGCTTCCGGTGCCCTTGGCAGGATAGCCGTGGTGCTTCATTACGATGGCTCCAGCCGTTGCTACACAGCCTGTTACATAGTTGTTTGGCGTATACTTATTGAATGGATTGCCCTGGTTCCATTTTGCGGTATTGAGCAGTTTTTCGCCTGTAAAAGCGGCTCTCGTAGCAGTCTGGTTCGCTACATAATTGTCGCCCAGCGCCGCAATCTGCCGTTCATAGCTCTTCAGCAGGTCCTTCAGTCCGTCAGGCAGATTCTCGGCATCAAATGATCCCGTTGAGGTATAGCCCAATACTGGCGTTACGGCATCATCACCAGCGATAATGACGAATCCGCCTGCATCGTTGTTAAATACATAGTAAGCATCCGATGGCGATGCAGTAGTAGCCGTGCGGCTCTTCGCCTTCGCCTTCTGCGGCATCTGCTTTCCCCAGAAGCTGTAGGCCTGTTGCAGAGCCTGCCACTGTGTGATTCGCTTGGCTTGCAGAGGAGAGTATCCCAGCGCCAGCAACAATACCAATAGAAATTGAATGTGTAATAGTCGCTTCATAAGTTCTTATTTTTTTTAAGGGTTATTATATAATATGTATAGTTCTTAGAAATTTCTTCCTTTGCAAAGATAATGTTTTTTTTAATGCCACGCAAGTTTTATGCCCTCTTTTTCGTCTCGTTCTCCACTTTTTTACGCAATGATACCTTTTTTACGCATTGAACGATAAAAAAATCTCCATTTTTTCGTTATTCCCCGATTTTTGCCTTATCTTTGCAAATAGATTTGGCACGAAGAAATCCTTTTTACCAATAATATAAATTAGAAAAAAATGAAGATAAACAACAGTACGAAGAAAAGCCTGCTCATCATCGCACTCGCGATGGCCAGCACTACTTACCAGACACAGGCCGCCCCGATAGAACATATCGGCGACAGATACATCATGCATATTCCAGAAATGGAACTCACAGGCGAAGAATCACTCCTCGATGTGCTCATGATGTGCCCGGAAGTCATCTCGCTCGACGGCAACAACATCATCGGCGGAGATCCATTCGCCAACCTCTACGGCAAGTTCGTCATCCGCATCGACAACCAGGAATACGGACTCGATTACGCCACCTTCCTCCACCATTTCAAGGCTCGGGAGATAGAAACCATCAAGGTGTGCCAGAACGCCGAAGTGATGAAGGGATGCAGCAGTCTGAAGAAAGTCATCGACATCACACTGCGCAAGAAGGAGAACGGAACCACCGGCAGATGGGGACTCTTCGGTGATACCTACGGCGGCGCAAAAGGCATCGTCAGCGTCATCAGCCAGCAGGATAAACTCCGCGTGCTCAGTCATGTAGAAGGCAACTTCCAGCGCACCTCCAGCAGCGATAAGGATGCCTACCAGGGCATCTCAAGCACCACCGTGAACCACTACTCCCACGAGGGCGCCAAGCTCAATCTGCTCTGGACACCTACCGCGAAGGATGTGCTCGAAATAGATGCGATGCAGACCTATACCCGCAACCATTTCACCCACACCCCGGCCGATTACGTGCGCGCCTATCATCTGCAGGCCGACTATACCCGCACGCTCGCCGACAACGGCTCCAGCATCCTCTTTACCCTCGGTGCCGAGCATATCAGCGACAACGGCCGTACGCAGGAAGAAAACCAGACTGCGCCTTACCAGAACCACTCCACCTACCCCTTCATGGTGATAGAATACGCCACTCCGGTCATCACCTCCAATCTCTGGATTACGGCAGGTTTCGAGGGCGGTCTCTCCATCGAGAAGAACTGCATCGCCGGTTACACCAACCATTCCAACTATCAGGATTTCTACGCCCAGCTGGATTACAACATCGGCAAGTGGGGATTCATGGCAGGCGACCGCTTCCGCATCATCAACTTCCGTCCTAAGCAGATTGCGCCGGAAGAGCACTGGAAGCATACCACGCGCAACCATATCTACTCGGCAAGCGCCTATTACAGCTTCACGCCGGGTCATACCCTGCAGGCCACCTACTGCCGCCGCATCTTCAATCCCGAGTTTGGCGATTTCGTTACCGCGGGCGATATGGAGGGCGCCTGGCAACCGGTTTATACCGCCGATATCGTCAACAGCATGGCGAATGTGGTAGAGCTCAAGCATACCTACAGCCGTCCTGCCTTCGTGCTCAGCACCTCGGTGAAGAACATCCACCAGCACCTGTTCAGTGCCACTCACGACAATACGCTCGGCATCGGCTCCACCGCCTTCTGGCACAAGGGCATCCTTCGTCTCACAGCCGGTGTCAACTACTTCTGGCAGCGCAGCGAATCCCCTTCAGAGGAGGCTCAGCAGCGTAATGCAGAGTATAATTATTTTGCCGTATTCAAGTTGGCGCCGCAGCTCACAATGGCCGATGGCTGGCGCTTTACGGGCAATCTCATCTGGTGTACCCGCCGCCGCAGCGATGCCTACACCCCGGCTAATCTCTATGCCGAGGTAGGAGTATACAAGAATCTGGGCAAGCACTGGACGCTCGAGGGCCGCTTCCACGATATGGAGAGCCAGCACTTCGGCAACCGCGCTGCCACCATCGGCTGCACGTATTATTTTTAATTGAGCTTTTAACAATCTTTTTCTAAATCAGAAGCAAGATTTCAGTTCCTTTCTTATTTTATTATCAGAAAGTGAAACAATAAAAAGAAAGGAACATTATATATGAGAAAAATTGATTTCAAGAAGATCGGGCTGGCAGCGATGATGCTCCTGTCGGCCCTCACATTCCAGTCGTGCGATAACGATAACGATACCGACTGGGACCGCGTTTTCCCTAACGCACTGGTAACCGTGAAGAAGAGTGGCGATGCCTGCTATCTGCAGCTCGACGACAACACCACGCTGCTAGCCAAGAACCTGAAACCTACCATCTTTGACGGTAAGGAGGTTCGCGCCCTGGTCAACTACACGCAGACCTCGGAGAAGAGCGAGAAGTATAACCAGGTGATTCACGTCAACTGGATAGACAGCATCCTGACCAAGAAGCCAGTTCCTTCGCTCGGTTCTGATACCGAGAACAGCAAGAAGTATGGCAACGACATGGTCGACATCGTTCGCGACTGGGTAACGGTGGCAGAAGATGGCTATCTCACCCTCCGTTTCCGTGCTCTCTGGGGCGGTCAGAAGGTGCATTACATCAACCTCGTTACGGGTGTGAATCCAGAGAATCCTTACGAGGTAGAGCTTCGCCACAATGTTAATGGCGACTCTCAGAACTACTGGCGAGATGCCCTCGTAGCGTTCAATCTGAACGGAGTCGTGCCTGATACCGAAGGCAAGACGGTGAAGCTCACCATCCGCTGGCGTTCCAGCCAGGGCTACAAGACAGTAGATTTCGACTACTGTTCGCGCAAGCCTATCAGCAGCCCGAAGATGCTCGAAGGATATAGCCAGGCAGGAAGAGATATCCGATAAACGAAGAAAAACAGATAAAAGCAAAAGCCCCGATGCATGATGCATCGGGGCTTTTTTTTACCTTTTTACCTTTTTACCTTTTTACTTTTTTACCTTTAAATTCCGCTGCAGCTTGTTATACCGAGGGTGGTAGCGATGGCTGTAAGGAAGGAGATTGCAATCTGCAAAATTGTTTTCCAGGTACTTGCTTTCATAATGTCTAATTTTTAATGTTTAATGTTGAATGTTGAATGTTGACTTGGTGGGGGTTGGCCTCAGGCGAGGGTTTTATTCAAGCCCGTCGCCGCCTTCCTGAGAGCCGCCTGGCTGTGTACCGCCGCCCTGTTCTGTACCGCCTGAGGTACCACCAGAGGTGCCACCCTCGTCGGTGCCGGTATAGCCGCCGTACTCCTGAATCTTGCACTTCTTGCGCAGCTCGGAGTTGCTCCAGCTTTTTGTGTTTCTCACAATCAGGTGTACACCCTCTACGCTGGCAGCCGTTACCTTCTCCTTGGTATCCTCCGCCTTCGAAGTCATACCGATGGAGAACAGGCCGAGGTCAGAGAGACGCACACTCTTACCATCGAGAATCAACTCCTGCAGATGGTCGAGTGCATCCATCAGCACACCGTGGATAGTACCTCGGGAGTAAGGCGAACCGTGGTCAGAGATGTGGGATACGAATCCCTCGAAATCCACCTCGCGGTCGGTTACCGCAGTGGCATACCACTTTTTCTTACCAGCGTTCTCGCCGCTCTGTGGTGTACGCTGCAACTTACGATACTTCAATGTTCCTTTCTGTTCCATGATCTTAAATTATTAAAGGGTTAATATAAATGTTGAATGTTGAATGCTTCTTTTTAATGTTGAATGTTGAATGTTGAATGTTGACTTGGTGGGGTGCGCAAGTTTTTGCCCACACGCCCTGAAAGGGCAGAAGCTCCTAGCCCAGGGCATCGCCCTGGGTAATTACGGACGCCCCCCTGTCGCCCTGTAAGGGCAAAAGCTTTAAAATTTGTGATTGCCTTTCTTCGAACGACGTTGCAAAGGTACGGCAATTTTCTGATACTACCAAATTTCACCCTGCAGAGTTATGTTAAACGGATTTAACACTTCGGGCGCATCCGGTTAATCTTGCCAACTCATAATTTATCGTGCGAGAAAACTATGTGATGTAAAAAGTTTCTCTATGCTTTCTCATCCCGAAAACAGCAGGAAGCAAGAAATCCATCATCATCCACCGAACCCATTTTCACCACCAAAGTGTGACAGTTGTGACAGTTGTGACAGTTTTCAGCGCCTACCCCCACCTCCCTCTCTTTAGAGGTAACTTATAATATATATATAAATATATATATAATAAGTTAAATATAATAATAACAATTTGAAAGCAGCCCGATTTCATATACCCCTCCCCTGAAAACTGTCACAACTGTCACAACTGTCACAACTGTCACGCCTCTCTTCTTCTTCTCCCTTCTCTCCTCCTTCATCCATCTTTGTAAAGAAATCATCTATCCTCCTCAATCCCCCCGCCCTCGATCTCTTCTATCGCAGCAAGACCTGTGCCCAACTCCACGATAAGCGCACCGGCCTGTATCTCATGAGCAATGGCTACATCGCCGATGATTTCATTTACGAGAAGCAGAGAGGGTACTAAGCCGCAGTTTTATATCAGAGATACCTTGCCCCCACACGCCCTGAAGGGGCAGAAGCACCTAGCCCAGGGTAACACCCTGGGTATAAGCGCAATCAGCCTTGCGCCCTGTAAGGGAAAAAGCTTCGTAGCAGGAATGCAGATAGAAAGTGAATTCAACCAACGATTTCATTTAAAAGCGAAGAATTTCCCACTTTCTTAGAATCATTCTATCAAAAACCTTGTAAATCGTGTAATAATTCATAAAAAGAAGGTTTTTACTTGGTAGTTTCAGGTTTTTATTTTATCTTTGCAGAAGATAGGCTGCATCTCGGCAAAACATTCAAGCAAGCTTGATGTTCTTCACTCGATTTGCACTATCTTTGCGGTAGAAACAAAAACGATAATTATGAAGTCAAGGGAATATTATATATCACTCATCACTTCTCATGCCGAAGAGCTAAAAAAGAACTTTGGCATTAAATCATTACGCCTTTTCGGTTCTGTGTCTAGAAACGAACAGAAAGAAGGTAGTGACGTTGATATATGCGTAGATATGGAACCGAAAATGTTCCTTGTAGTAAGACTGAAACGTTTTCTAGAAAACCTGCTGGAATGTTCTGTTGACATTGTAAGATTGCACAAGCATATCAATCCATTCCTCCTTAAAGAAATAGAACATGACGGAATATACATCATCAAATAGAATTATTGGAACCTTAATACAAATTAAGGAAGCCATTAAACAATTGCAAGATTGGAACAAAGATGTACAGACTGTTGACGATTACTATTGTACACCAGAAGGAATGAAGAATCTTGCAGCTAGCTGTATGCTTATCGAAGCAATTGGAGAGGGAGTTAAACAAATTGACAGATTAACTCAATCTCGCCTACTAAATGAGCGCCCAGAAATACCATGGCAAGATGTTATTGGCATTCGCAACCATATAGCACATGGCTATTTTGATATTGATGGAGACATCGTGTTCGACGTCATCAAGAATAATCTCGATGACTTACTAGCAGCTATAAATTATTTTATATCAAAATTCTGAAATCAGTGCTGCTCTAGTCACTTCCCCCCCACACGCCCTGAAGGGGCAGAAGCCCCTAGCCCAGGGCATCACCCTGGGTATAAGCGCAATCCGCCTTGCGCCCTGTAGGGGCAAAAGCCTTAAAAAATCCGTGAAATCCCTGCCTATTCCTCCCGTCTTTCCGCCTCCGGCTCCGCCACCATTTCCGGCACTTCTTCCGGCAATTCATATCTTCTGATATGATGATCTTCCAGATAGATATGGTTCAGCGTAAAGGCGAGCGATTCCAGCGTTTTCTCCCTTACCGCCGGCTTCAGTTCACATTCCCATATCACGATGGTATGCCATCCCATTTCAGCCAGCCGGTGCAGCACCTCATGGTCCCTCTCCCGGTTCCTCCTGATCTTCTCCATCCAGAACCCGGTGTTCGATTTCGGCACCACATAATACTTGCACCCTTCATGTCCGTGCCAGAAGCACCCGTTCACCAGAATACAGGTGCGGTATTTCCTCAGCACGATGTCCGGCTTGCCCGGCAACCGCGGATGATTGAGCCGATACCTGAATCCCCTACTCCACAGAAATTTCCTGACAAGAATCTCCGGTTTGGTATCCCTGCCCCTTATTGCCGCCATGTTGTTATGGCGCTGTTCTATGGTCAAACGATCCGACATACTCTTTATTTACAAAGACTTCTTTTAACGTAACTTAGAAACAAAAACGAGGTCACTCTTACCAATAACCTCGTTCAAATATTAGTTGAGTTTTAAAATATCCTCCTTGGCAAGCCCTGTATATCTTGCGATTTTATCAATAGGCTCGTTTTCCATCAGCATATTCTTAGCTACTTCAATTTTAGCCTCTATGATAGCTCCTTTATAAGCTGCAATATGGTCACGCATCACCTTGATTGCATCATCATATTTCTCTTGATCTTCCTTGCAGAGTGCAGTAATGTCCTCTATCGCAGCAAGTTTCTGGAAGAGTTCATTTTCTGCCAAAGAAGGTATTTTGTCCAATATACTCATATTATTTAATTCTATTAAAAGAAACAATTCTTATATCAATTAACACCATTCATTGGCAAAATTAATCTTTTCTCATGAAAACACAAAAGAAAAAGCCCAAAAACTTGCAGAAAAGAGAAATATTGCTTATTTTTGCAGCAAATAAAAAGAAAGAACGATGGCAAAGGAAAATATAAGCTTAAATGTTCCGCAAGCTGCGGACGATTTCAAGATGCTTTTTCCCATTCCTTGGGATCATCATCGCCGTATCATCGATAAATGTAAGGGCGATATGGACAAAGCCCTGTTCTTCGTAAGAAAGACTTGGGAGAACAATTGGGGACGTGACGCTCTTCTCAACTGGTTGATACCGACCTTTATGAGCGTGACGGCAAAGCCATCACAAACTTCCAATCCACGCTCCCTGCTGTGCAGAGTGACTTAGCGCAACAGATAACAAAAGACCCTTATCAGATCATACAAGGAACCGATGGGAATATCAGAATATCAACTATCCAAACTCTTTCCGAAAGACTTTAAGTCTTCTATGCCGACTAAAAGGTTCGACCACTTTAAAGCGGATTTGCAATCCGCAGCCGTAGGCTTTTCATATTGATATCTTACGTATCAATCCTTAGTCTCCTTTATATCAGAAAGCGTTGCTTCAATATCTTCGATTGTAGGCAACTGGCTTTGTATGTTTTCAGGCATGAGCTTAGACAACTGATATTCGGAGATGCCTATTGGCTGATTGGTTGATTCAAGAGCATATTGAGCCATCACATTGTTCTTGGTTTTGCAGATAAGCAATCCAATTGTAGGGTTGTCAGTAGGCTTCTTTTTTATATGATTTACAGCACTTATATACATCCCCAACTGTCCCAAATGTTCAGCTTTGAATTTTGTAATCTTCAGTTCTACGACAACATAACAGCGCAGTTCCAAGTGATAGAAAAGCAAGTCGGGATATACAGTGTCTCCCCCTACTTGTAGAGGAACTTGACTTCCAACAAAAGCAAAACCTGTACCCAATTCAAGCAAAAAGCGTGTTACATTTTGGGTAAGTCCTTGCTCCAATTCTCGCTCCCGATACTCACCGTCAAGTGTGAGGAAATCGAAATTATAAGGGTCTTTCAATGTTTGTGCTGCTAATTCGCTTTGAGAATCCGCCAGCAGCTTGTTAAAGTTATTCACAGCCTTTCCCTGTCGCTCATACAGATTAGTGTCAAGGAAATTAAGCAGAACAGCACGACTCCAACCATTTTCTACGGTCTTATTCAGATAGAACACAGCACGGTTAACATCCTTACATTGCGATATGATATACAGATGATGCCCCCAAGGAACGGAGAAGAATACGTCCTCGTTTATTTGGGCAACAGGTTGTTGCCCATGTCCTTTTTGTAATTGTGCAACAACTTGTTGCACAATTATATTTCCTTGATTATAAAAGAGATACCATTGCCTAATGTATTGTAGATTCCTGTATGAAAGCCCTTTCATATCTGGAAACTCCGCCATAAGTTCACGGCTCAATTCTTTGAGCCAGCCATCGCCCCAAGATGCAGATTTCTGCTTTTCACAGATGTCTGCACCCATACGCCAATAAAGGCGGAGCAATTCTGTGTTAACCTTGATTGCCGCCTTAACCTGTGCATGGCGTATATCTTTCTTCAACTGCGAAACCCAACTTTTGAACTCGCTGTTTCCTGCCAATGTCATATTTCCTGCCATATTCTATGTCTTTTTTAATGATCGATTTGAGCATTTCCGTATTCACTTTGGCAAATCCATATTATTGATTTCGTCAAGTCTTTTCTGGTCAAGCACGCCCGAATCCCAAAGTTCATTCAGAGATTCATCCATTTTCTTTGAATAATAAGAATACAACAATTTCTTCAATTCTTCCAAACCTTTCTGAGAATCATCTACTTGAAACATTTGCAAGAGGTGTACTTGTGTACTATTCAATACCGTTGCTGCCATAACCTTTACATTAAAACGTTCTACATTTTTCTGCAAATTTACATTTTTCCTTTGAAAACGCAAAAGAAAAAGCCCAAAAACTTGCAGAAAAGAGAAATATTTCATATATTTACAGAAGAAAAGCTGCACTCGGCAATTTGAAAGCAGCTTTCATTGCGCTCGTTTGCATTACAAACATTTTAAATTATATAATTATGTTAGGAACTGAACTTCCGCATGTGGTTCAGGCACGGGCTGAAGGCCCAGAAGCTCCTAGCCCAGGGCAACACCCTGGGTATAAGCGCAATCCGCCCTGCGCCCTGTAAGGGCAAAAGCCTTTTTAAAAAGGATATTAAGAATGAAAACAAGAGAAGGCAAGAAACCAGCACCACGATGGCAGCGATGTAGATATCTATGTAGAAATGCCCCCTAAGTTTTTCCTGATAGTCCGTCTGAAAGCATACCTTGAAGCCCTTCTGGGTTGCCCTGTCGATATTATCCGAAAGCACCAACACCTCAACCCCTTCCTGCTCAAGGAAATTGAGAGAGAGGGGATTGAAGTGATAGCAGAGCGATAGATGCGATAAACTACCTTATCTTACATTCATCAAATCACGCAATGAGACGATAGTTTTCGTCTCACACTCAGCAACTTCCTTGAAACCGAATTCAAAGCTATGGTAATCAGTTAGCGACAGGACTAAAACCAGTTTATCATCCTTTATTCTCAGTCTTGAATTTGTCACCCGATAATATCCTTCAGATGCATTCTCAACTATAAACATAAAATAGTCGATAGAATCTATCTTGAACATACCTTTATTGATGTCCAGAGGGATTTCCATAGAAAGCCTATTATGCTCATAATCATCATAAGCATCCCTATCGACAGCTAATACAAATACGTTCTCGACCTTATATACCAGTCCCTTTTGAGGGATAACATCCTTAACATGCTCATAAACACCTTCTTTAGGCAAGACTTCATGCGGATCGGTACCCAGACTGCACTCCTTTACAGTAAAATTCTTCCTAAGCTCTACAAGCAATGCTTCATTATTTTTTTCGTCTTTTTTATCGAGAGCAAGAGAGAAGATATTTTCTTCCTCAAATGGGGTATACACCTTACCCAGAACCTGCCTGAAGTGTGTTTCTACATATTCTTTTGCATTCACAGACGGAAGCGGACGCATGGCATAGAAGCTGAAATCCTGCTGGAGCCAGTTTCTTATCTCTGAACAGAATTTAGCCCTGATATTCTCCTTCCATTGCTGCTGTTCTCCCCTATTATTTCTTGCATAGAGCGAGAGAACAAACAGGAAGTTAACATCATAATGGAACAGAAGCAGCGTATCACGGTCAAACAATCTGTTCTGAAACTGCTTGGAAATGTATCTGTTGTTCTTTCTGTCAGTTTCCTTAATACCGTCTATGGCATAGCGAAACTTTTCGTCCATAGTAGCAGAAATGAAGAAGTTAGGAATGATGTTATATCCTTCTGTTTCATCATCCCGAAGCTTTATACCGGATTCAGGCTTTCTGCCGCTGTTGAAGATATCCAGGTTCCACTGTATCACGTTTCTCGCATAGGTGTATTGCTTATAAATGGACTCCTTCCCGAGTTCGTTGCCCATCTTATAATACTTGCTGTCACCGATATAATAAGTATTGCTTGATTCGTCATTAATCAAGCTCTTCGCCGTAAAGAGGTGGTCCACTATCTTACCGTCTTCCTGTTTCTTGTCCATTCCGTCAGGCAGCGGATTATCGCCCACCAAGGCATCAATAATCGCCTCAAACACGATATGAAAACTCTTGACAAGCAGATACTCTTTCTGACTGGTATTTACATATATATGATGTGACTTGTCGAAGAAAGCATAGCAGAGCTTCCAAAGCTGCAACGCCTTGTCTGAGAAATACTTATACTTTATCTGATTCAAGCGTACCTTGCCATATCCGTTTCTGTATTTCTCAAACTGTTTGCCCTTTATCAGGTCAAAATTGCAGTTTATTTCTTTAGGAAATCCGTATGTATCGCCAATATAATTGAGAATCGAGAAGAAGATGACAAGCAGCTCTTCATCGAAGTTAATCTTGCGTTTCTTGTTGACAGGGTTTAAGTAGATAGCATCCCCTCCCTGGATGATAGCAGAAGTAGTACTGATAGTGCGGGTCCAGTTTATCTTGTTCAAGCCTGAATGGAGGTTCTTCAGCACGAAGAAGAAGAAACTTTTATTGTCCTTATTAAACTGGATTAGCGACAGAAGAATATCAAGGAATGTATTGCTCTTTCGCTTGCTGCTACCACCCACCTGATTAATCATCTTCTGATAAACAATAGTCGAGTCGTTGCTCTTGTCGTTCTTATATACAACGATGGCTCTATATATCCATACAGCAAAGCCATAGAGGAAATCACGCTCCTCTTTTGTCAGTTTTTCCTGACCTTCAGGGTTGATAATATCGTATGGCAGGTACTTGCCAAAAGCAAGTTCCTTGCCATCCACATCACGCAGCAATACTTTAGGAAGAATAAACACGCAGTCTCCTAATAGGGGATTATAATAATACCCTACATAATGGATGGACACCTTGCCCTCTACGTTCTCCATTGGATCGATGCCGTATAATACATCGTGCACATCAGATACATTGTATTGATATTCTTCTATCAGGATTCTCATTTTCCTACTTTTTAAATCGATTATTTGCAGACAAAAGTCTTATTCATAACATACTTTCAGCTGCAAGTCTAAGCGGTTATCCAACAGCATTACCATGCGGTACATAGTGATGTTGTTAATACCCTTAACAATAAAACAATCGCCCTCTTGGATATAACTATATTCAGGTTTATTCAATATAGCCTCATATTTACTTTTTGTTACCAAAGGTGTATGAAGACGATGATACTTCATTTCTGCCGCAATTTTCTCCACCTGTTCTATTCCGATTTTAGAAAGCGTCTTATGATAGGTATCAAACTTATTATTCTCGTTTATTACGGTTCCGTCAGGGAATTCAACAGAAAACACTTTAGAAGTTTTTGGGAGTTTCTTATCGCCTTCGGTTTCAAATCCCTCTTCGCTGTTGTCTTCATCAGCTTCAGAATCAGGTTCCAAATTCAAGTTACTCAGGAATTTTACGATTTTTGTCCCATTCACTTTGACCTGATTGTTTTCTACAGAGTAGAACTTGTCGAATGAGAGTTTTTCTCCATCCTCATCCTTAAAGGTATCTCCCTCAAATTCAGAGTCTTTGAACACATCATTCCAAAGATAGAAGATAACCTTGCTGACAAATTTATCGGCACTTATTACACCATCTTTAGCCTTGCAGAAGAAATAGCCTAGCTTCTTGTCTTCTGAATAGGTTGCATGGTAAACTTTGTCATTAATAGCCTCAAGGAATTTCCACCAATCATACTGAGCACCATTCACTTCAATCATCCATTTCTTACCAGCATTACTGATTGGCACATAATTCCAGTCCCAACGGCGCTTGAAGGCAGAATCTATCGGGAAGAGGCTCTGGTCGCTGGTATTCATGGTTGCCCAGATATAGAGGTTGTTAGGAAGCAACAGGATGTCACCAGCCAACACTTGGGCAACAATATCCTTATCGCCTTTAAACAGAGCGTTAATACCCTCCTTATTCTTGATTTCCAGTCCTTCAAATTCTTTTTCGAGCAGTTTCTTCATGTCAGAATCAGCCTTGATAGGATACTCAGAGAATCCTTCATCGCCACGGTCGAGTAACTGGAAGAGATCTCCGAAAATCTGGGCGCAGTTGCCTCGGTTAATCTCTTCTATAACCAGGAATTCGTCCATAGGCTCTTCGCCCTCCTGTACGTCACAATACTTCCTCCATGCCGCAACGTATGCCTGTAGGAAGGCCTGACTCACGTACTCGTAGACGATTTTGTCTTCCATCATTTCTTTGCCGTTAAGTTTTACAGGGACGGCATTAGTACCAATAACAGTCGTTACAGGTACAGACTTAGTGGTAGGCTTATATGCGCCTACAAAAGTGGAATAGTCGGTATCAGGATGGAACGTTGTTCTGATAACATCCTTGCCCGCTGTAAGCTCGTTTATAGCATGACTCTTGCCGGTGCCAGGGGCACCGTAGAAGATTTGCTGGAGAGGTATATCAGATTTTCTCATTTTCTTCAAACTTTCTTTCATAGATAATATTTTACTATCGTCAAATTCTATCGTATTGAAATCACTTTTAGGCAAAGTCGCCAATACATTCTTATCGGTGCCAACGCCCAATGTTAAATAATAAGTTCCATTAGGCAAATCAACTCCATCAATACTTACATGATAAAAATCTGTCATGTTCGGGGAATCTGCTCTTTTAGCCTTAGCACCATCAAAAGAGATATTAAGAATATCGTTTTTGCCTTTATCATAGACATTTACTTCATATTTCTTATCCCCTTGTTCGAAAGCTTTAAGTCTATCTATATTGATAATTTCTGCTAATCCTTTTTTTACGAGCAAAACTACCCTATGGTATTTCTTTACTGTAAAGCATAAATCACATACGTTATCTTTCTCTATTTGACTAATCACAATTTCATCCCCCGGAATAACATTATAATCGTAAGCGGCTCCGCGTTTATACCATTGTAGTCTTCTCATTTATTCGTACCTTTGC
>ERZ779832.228-NODE-228-length-19983-cov-4.19927_pt1 | contig 19983 bp, 25 predicted proteins | sample MGYA00511250_ERZ779832 | MGnify/ENA primary metagenome ERZ779832 (study PRJEB29588, sample SAMEA2154726) | human gut metagenome | biome: human gut; feature: human-associated habitat; material: faeces | place: Denmark | collected 2008/2010 ...
AAGTAGAGCCACAAGCGTCTTTAAAAAAAAACCCCCAGCCTGGCTTGAACCGCCTGCGGCAGATCCTTTACCTCGATTGGCTTATAATCGTTCACCATTACCACAATCTCAACATCCGATACCATGTTGCCGGCGAATGCCACTGAACTACCCAATCCCATAACAAGTGCTACTGCAAATAATACCTTTTTCATAATCCAATCTATTTAAATATTTAACATATGGTTTCTGAAAGACAAAGAACAAACATTGTGCCAAACAAACAAACAAGTCATATATACCTGATAATCAAAAGCATACAAAAAACACATATATTTATTGAAGAACTGTTATCTGTGTATCATTTCCACATTTTGTGGAAACGATACACAGACTTTCTATAATTGCCTCCGGCGGGGTTTTCGCCGGGGGGCTTCTTGCATTTGCATATCTATCAAAAAGAAAGCAATATCGGAGCGTTACACCATAAAAACAGCTAGCCGGTTATTACAAAATGATATTGCCACAGTTGAGCATAAGGACAGGTCCAGCTATAAAATGGAGTAGGAGAGTAGCAAAATGATATTTATGTTTTAGGCGTTCCCTTCGGTCAGGCTTTCCGCTTCTACATGGTAAACGCTTCAATCCTTAACGCATAATGCCCACCCACCCGAATAAGGTAGGCTATTTTCCGATTGATCGGTTCGGTGAGCCATCCGGTAAACCGAATGACTTTCACCGATCCGAACAGTCGGAAAAGGAGTACCCGGAATAAACCTTTCCGGCTGATAGGTGCAAGCACTTACCAGCTGGAAAGATATATTCCTGCATGGGTACTCCGGTAGCCGGTTGTTTGATCCCGTTATTATACTTTCGGAAAAAATCTGTGTTTAGATACTTTTTTCTGTGTTTAATCCTAGTTCTTTGCTATCGCTTTGGGCTAGTTTGATGTTGCTTAATCCGGGAGCATCAGAGGGCAGACCGAAGATCTTCTGGACTGCTATCATCGTTGGAGCCGGTGCGGATCCTTTCAGGTTGTTTATCGCTTCCGGAGAAGGGATATATCCTTCATCCTTTAGGAAAGAGATCTGTGCAAAGTCATTTTTTTTTATGGCAAGAAAAAAGTCTTTTTCTTTTAGATATTGATCTACCATTTCTTTTAAATCATCTTTTACTAATGACCAGTAGTTACCCTTGAAGCAATCTATTCCTTCAGGTGATTCTTTTACAGAATCTATTTTTTGAAACCCATTTAATATACCTTCCTCTGTAACACTCCATTCGTTCCTTTTTATTCCCCAGTCGATCATATCTTTGAATGAATATTTTTCATTTAGTTCGTGGATATCCCAAAAGTCTTTTTGTCTTGGTTCTTCTTCTGTAATGGCAGATAGTTTCATGGCTGCTATTTCCCGTATGTCTGCTATTCGTATGTGGTCGATTTCTTGTATGGGGAAAATAAATTTTTCAGTATAGAAAAAATCGACTTTAATTTTGTCTATAGGGGAGTCCCCCATGTGTCCAGAGAATCTGTATTCTCGGAATATGGAAAACTCCTTTGAATAAACTCTTTCATTTCTTTTGTATTCATGGTTCCATAATCTATATCAGTGAATAAATCTATGTCAATAGATCTTCGATGTCCTAGTTGTAGGCTCAAACAGGTTCCACCTATAAGCGTGAAATCTTTAAAAATAGGACTATTGACCAGCTTTTGCAGAGTTTCTTTTAATAAAGGAGAAACAGTTTCATAATGTAAGTTCATAGAATGTATTTTTGATAGTTATCGTTTCTTGTGTTACTATTCCATTTGTTTTTTATGTTGGGAATGACTTGTTTTATGGTTTCTATTCCATAGAACCGAATAATCTCCTTGATCTCGATATCGTTGCCATATTCAAAAGCCCGTTGTATAACCCATTCCTTGTTCCTTATCCAATTTATCTTATCTATTCGTGTGTCCCAAAATAATCCTTTACTTAGTTTAGATAAGTCAGGATGTTTCTTTCGCTCTTCTTTCATTATGAAGGTATATATGTCATGGTTGGCTTGTATTTTAAAGAAAAAGCCTTCAATGTTTATGTTTAACGCTTTTTCTATTGAAATGGAGGCTTTTATAGTGAATTTTCGTTCCCCTTTTATATAGTCACAAATACGTTGCGGATATTCATTTGACATATGCGCTAACTTTTTTTGAGATATATTCCTTTTTTTAAGGATTACATCCAATATCTTACCTGCCGGAACATCTTCCATTGACAAGTATTTTTCATATTTTATATTCATAGGACTATAATTTTGTTTTGGCAAAAATAATGACTCTTAATACAATAACCAAATTTGGTTATTGTTATTTTGGAAAAATTATAATGCCTGCTCAATATTTTTCCCGATTGTTTGCCTATCATTTTGGGCTAGCTTTATGTCGCTTAGTCCGGGAGTATCAGAGAGCAGACCGAAGATCTTCTGGACTGCTATCATCGTTGGAGCCGGTGCGGATCCTTTCAGTTCGTCTATTATTTTAGGGGAAGGGATATACCCTTCATCCTTCAGCCCGGCGATCCGGGTAAAATCGTTTTTTTTTATGGCATCTTGGAACTCACATTCCTTGCCTTTTGATATGGATGCTTGTAGATCATCGTTCCAATCACTGTTTACCGATAACTCCACGTTAGGCAGTTGAAGAACTTTATCCTTCAGTTCTTCAACTGGCAGACCTTCAATATTGGGTAACTCTTGACCTTTTAAGAATGTATCTAGCTTCAGCGCATATTTATAGCCGTTGCTATCATTGTCAAATATATAAGTAACCTGATCGGTTATATTATTAATATTTTGCTTTGACAGGAGCAGCTTTATAACGCCCATTTGTCCCTGTGTGATGTTCCCTTCAGTGCTGATATATAAGATGTTCTTTTCGGTATTCAGAAGCTTCATTTGATAATGGGACGCAGCATCGATCATGCTTTCACTGATATATATATGCTCTATTGGTCTTGTCTTGTCATGCTTAGACACTACGATACTATCGTATTTGTTGCCTGATATGCCTTTGAAGCTCTTGCCGTCTTCAGGTCTTATCCCCCTTTGGGAAATACCCTGAAAGCCGTTTTGGTTAATAAGTCTGGTACAGGTATTATTATAGACTTTTCCATCTTTCCGGTGTTCCCTAGAGGTGAATACCCCGGAAAATACCGGTGAAGATAGTGTATCTTGAGTAATTCCTCTCTTTTGCAAGAAATCCCCTTGATAGGGTTTCAGTTGGCTGTTCAGGAACGCCAGCTGATTAGGATCTAGTTTTGCGTTGCTAACTCCAAACCGGCTATCTTGAGATAATACGACTTCTTTATTGTTTACATAGTTCTGAACGGCTTCCCCGGCTTCTCGCAGGCTAGGCATTCTCCCGGTCTGGTCGTAGATATGCTTCTGCATTAGATCTATGATAGTCTTTCCTCGTGCTTCTCCGTGAACGTCCCAATAGGTATAGTAATCCTTACTATTCTTCTTGATAATAACGGTATCGGATCCGTTGCTCATCTTAGGGGACGAGTTGGAAGATCCGGAAACAAACTTCCAGCCTAAATAGAGAAAAAACTCCGGAAGGGAAACATCCCTTTTCAGTTTGTCAAAGTCTACTTTCATAACGTCAGATTTTTAGGTTATTACTTTTATCTTTACCTAGCCCTACATTATCGCTTTGGGCTAGTTTGATGTTGCTTAATCCGGGAGCGTCAGAGGACAGACCGAAGATCTTCTGGACTGCTATCATTGTTGGAGCCGGTGCGGATTTTTTCAGCTCGTCTATTATTTTAGGGGAAGGGATATACCCTTCATCCTTCAGCCCAGCGATCCGGGTAAAATCGTTTTTTTTTATTGAATCTGAAAAAATAGAATCGGTTATTTGTTGCTGTGTTCTTATGATGATAGGATGATCTTGTATGTTATTCAGGATCTCCTTATCAGAAAACAAAAGATCCGGCTTATATTTCCCAGCGTAGAAGTTTGACAGGTACAGTTCCTCTGAAGGCTCTAATTTCATTAGCGAAGATACGAAATCAGCCACCTTATCGTTGATCTCCTGCATGGGATATTTTCCGCTGTTGGTATGCATCATCGGAAGTAGCTGCTGCCTTATCTCCGTAAAGGTCACATTCTCTATGCTTTGTTTTGGATCAGCCTTTAACATTTCCTTATTCTCCGGATTGCCAAGAGAAGAGTAAAAAACAATGGATTTCCTTAAAAGATCCCTTTCTTCTTTGCTCGTCAATATATCAGAGGATGCAAGGGAGAAGAGGTCATATATATCTCTAGGCTTACATCTTTCATAGAACGCCTTTATCTTTCCTGCAAACAATTCGATAGGATTGACGTAGTTTACTACAAATGAAGTCTTGTTCTCTCTGATGAAGGGAAACTCAATAGATTTAACTTCCGGTTTGAATATATGGGATCGATTATGATAGTTTATATCTAGTTTTATCTTATCTCCGCTTCCTGTCACCGTATTATAGTGCAAAGAGAGAGAATCTAGGGTAAAATTACTTCTTTCGGTCTTCCTATACCCGTTCTGCTGGAAATAGCTATCTAAAGCCTTGTTGATTTGTTCTCTCTCCGCTAACATATCCTCTTTAGATACGTTTTTAGAGAAATCAAGATCCAGATCGACAGAAAGCCGGGGAAGATCGAAAACAAGCAGGTTTATAGCCGTTCCCCCCTTCAGTAACAATTTACCGCTAAACTCCGGCTGATTGTTAAGGTCATTGAGGATATTGGATAATCGCATAACTTTCTCTATTCCAGCAACCGTAAAATTATTTTCTTTTGCTAGTCTAGTGATTTCTTCTTGTGTATAATCAAAACTCATAATATACTCCTTTCTCTATTTCTTTCATTACATCTTTAGGCGCACATACATTCCATTCCTTGAAATAGGTATCACAACGGGAAGGATTTGTAAGGTAACTTGTTGTATTACCCATCTTCTTTTTACATACATCGAAGAACATATCCGATAGGTTTAGTTGTTCCTGAAGCTGGGACAGGATGAATCCTGTACGTTGATACAGGCTTTTCTTTTGGTATAGCTTCAGGCATTCTAACATATCTTCTTCTATTACGGAATCCGGATCAACCTCGATTAAGGCAAATAACAGTTCTTCAATGCCACCGGCTAAGCCTATATTGTTTAAGCAGTCAATTATGGTTTGGCTGATTGATGTAACTGTGATAGGATAGCCGGTATCTTTTTTTGTAACCAATGGTTTGTATATAAACTGCAAAGGCTTATATACATAACGCTGGTTCAGGTACTCAAAAGACCGGAAGGGAGTAGAACTGTGCACATAAAGCCAGTTAAATTCCTGTGTCTGTAACATATAGAACTCTAATGCAGAATGATAAGCTAGGCAACCATTATCAACGGAATTGCAAGCTATCTGATACTTGTTCTGTATGTTAGCCGGCAAATATACTCCCCGGCGAATATGTGATAACAAACCTCGCTTTTTCCAGTTGTAAAGACGGGATTTCATGGTGTTATATCCTACTGGTTGATCTATGCTTATCATGCCTGTTTCTTTATATTTAGATATTATATTACTCATTTTACTTAGAATTTATTTCAAAGATATCAAATTTGATAGTATTGAGCAAATTTCTAAGTATATTTTTTATATTTAAACTTGATATTATCAGTTAGTAGACAGATAATTAAGAATATACTTTCGGAAAAATATTCTCTTATCTTTTTCTGCCCTGTATGTTAATCCCTTCTATCCTTAGATACTTGTATAGGGTAGCTCTGGAAACTCCTACTATCCGGCAAACATCATCTATCGTGCCTATTTCATTTTGTAGATACTTGGTGTATTCTATAGCCGCTAGTTTAGCTTTCCTTTTAGCTTGATCTGTTAGACCGGGCTTGCGTCCTCCTATTCGTCCTTTTGCCTTTGCTGAAGTCAAACCGGCTATTGTACGCTCGGAAATTATATTTCGCTCCATTTCTGCAATACAGCATAAAAGATGAAACGCAAACTTTCCGATTGGTGTTGATGTATTTAATTGCTCTGTTAGACTAATTAGAGCAATGTTTTTCTTTTCAAGAGCTTCTTGAAGTTTTATAAGTTCGCAGGTTCTTCTTCCTAATCGGTCTAGTTTCCACACGATAAGCTGATCTCCTGTTTTTAATTTTGCAATTAAAGCATCTAAAACAGGCTTATTTTTATTCTTTCCAGATATTTTTTCTTCACAGATGTGATCCACTCCGTATAAACGTAATGCGTCCAGTTGGAGATTTAAGCATTGATCCGGAGTTGATACACGTGCATAACCATATTTCATAATTTTTACGGCAAAAGTAGCACGTACATAGCCTTTGAAAAATATAGAGAAGGTGATTTTTGAATTTATTAAAACGAAGAATAAATAAATATGAATCTTACAAAATTTAAAACAGTGGATCAGGCTTTTAAAATAACTGTGATTGTTGCATCTTCTTGTTGTCTGATTATGGGTATTGCATTTACTGTCTGTTTCTTCTATTTGTCAAACAAGATAGATGCGGCTTATACGAAGGCTTTAGTACTTGATACTTCAGGACAGGTTTACGATGTTGCAGCCATTGAATCCGCAGCGATGCGAAAGTATGAATATGAAAATCATATCAAAACATTTGTTTCGCTGTGGTACTCCTTCGATGAAAGCACTTATGAGAATAACGTAACATTAGCTCTTAATTTGATTGGTAATCGAGGAAAAGAGCTTTACAACGAATATAACGATATTAATATGCTTAATTCTTTGATTCAGAAAAATATACGCTATGGCGTTATAATCAAGGATATACATATCAATATGCAAACAGTTCCGATATCCGGGGATATACTGTTTACGCAAACCGGCTATCGTGCTAGGGGGAGCGTAGCACGTGATATTTCTGTGAACTTTACTCTATATGATGTATCTCGATCACGTGAAAACTCTCACGGTGTTAAAATCGAAAGCTGGGACGTTCGATATTCGGAACCACGAGAAATAACAGATGAAGAAAAATTAAAATAATGGAGCTATGGGAAACTTTTTAAGAGAAGCGTTGAAGGACAAAAACAAATTGTTAATGTTAGTACCTCTGCTTTTGGGCGTACTGTTTGTAATAGTTTTCTTTGGTAAAAAAGAAAAACCGGCTGAATCAGCATCCAATACAGAAGAAGTGAATCAGGCTTTTCTTGAACCGGACACAGAAGGAGAAAAGAAGATCGCTAATAAGGTAGATGCTTATAAACGTGAACAAGAAGAAGCTGCTCGTAAGAAACGTGAATTGGAAAAATCACAAGTAAAAGGAAGCGATTTCTATTTTGAAATGCAGACATCCGAAGACGAATACAACGAGAAAATGAAAGCTCGTATTGAAAAAATGAAGAAAGATCCATTGGACGAAGTTACTAGCGAATACAAGGAGCGAGGAAAAAAATCTAACAGTGCATTTTCTGATAAAATGCGCCAACAACTAAATGATATTGAGGATCAAGAAACCTTTAATCAGATAGTCAAGGAAGCAAAGAAAGAGGAAAGAATACGCAAAGAGCTAGAAGAAAATGCAAGATTCCGGGATGAAATGAGAAAGAAATATCAGGATCAAGCATCAGGAAAAGATATAGAGAAATCTCAAGAGAATATTTTTCCGAAAGTAAATGATTCTGTTCCTAAAGTTGAGAAAGCTTCAAAGCCGACTTTTATAGTGGAAAATGGAAAACGGCGTCGCCGGTCACAGTTTACTATTGACCAAAAAGTCAATCTTATCAAAGCTGCTATTTATGGAGATCAGACCATTGTTAGTGGAAGTGCTGTCCGGATGCGCTTGTTAGAGCCTTTATGGGTTGGTGGCGTTGAGATCCCTGCAAATACGATCTTCTACGGAAATGCTAGTGTCGGCTCTACTCGTTTGAAAATTACGGTAGAGAACATACGATATGGGAAATATATAAGTCCTGTCGCTTTTACTATTTATGATTCTGATGCGATTGAGGGATTGAATTTACCCAATAACATGAAAGCTGAAGCTGCTCGAAAAATGGAACAGGGCTTGCTTCAAGGCGTGCAGCTTCCGATTTCTTCTATTGGCACAGTAACAAGTGAGGTAACTAGTGCGATCACAGCCACTACACAGGTTACTAGACAAATTTTAAATCAAAGCCTTTCTCAAGTAAAGGTTCATTTAAAAGCTAACTATAATATGTATATCAAGGAAGAAACTAATGAAGACAGAAAAAAGAGAGAGGAAGAAGAAGCTGAAATAGAACGTCTGTATAGAGAAATGCAGATGCAGCAGAATGAACCAAAGAAAAAGAATCCTTTAACCCAACTAATTGAAGCATTATAATGATAATTGATATACTTAATTTTATGGTAGCTGTAGCTACTGTATTTTTGGCTTATAGGTTCTTTATAGAACGCTCTAAAGGGAAAAAGATAGCAGAAATGAAAGTACTGATGTATAGTTTAATATCTTGTTTCGTTCTGCTTTGGATTATAAATATTTTTATTGGTTTTGTAAAATGAAAACATTGCTTTTTATATTAATCATGTTTTGTGTTCCATTCTCCATTTCTGCACAGGAAAAAAAAGAACTGGACTCCCAAACAATTTATGTTTCGTTTGATAAAACGAAACATATAGTACTTCCTGCACAAGTAAGTGACATTTCGTATGGTCGTGAAGATTATGTAAAAGTGGAACGGGTGGATAATGTTCCTAATGTTGTCCGCATAACGGCACAGGAAGAAGATTTTTCAGGAACGACAAACCTTATCATAGTTTGTACAAACGGGAATGTCTATTCTTATAAAATATCCTATCTGTTACCGGGAATGACGGATCACTGCGGAAATATCGTATATGCCGGTGATGTGGATAGATCACGTTGTTATAACGTAATAGTCAATAATAACAATACTACAGAAATGTTTTTTCCAGCAGATGTGTTATATCTGAAACAAGGAAATGAAGAAGTTTTCGGGGTTGAGTATTATAATAATATGGTTAAAGTTGGTACAACTTTTGATGCCTTTGAACCTTCTAATCTGTTTGTTATCGATAAAGATCTGAATACCTATGAAATTACCTTGTTTAAAGACCATGCTCTTACTTACTCTTACAACTTTGACGATGGTCGCAAATATATTGCACACATTGATGTAAATAGCATAGAGATGGATAATCTTATCAATAAACTGCACTATAAAAAGCGTAATATCTTCAGCTTGGGAGTTATAAAAAATAAGTTTGAGATGTCCCTTGCAAACCTATATGTAAAAGATGATTTCATGTTTTTTGTATTTGATATAAAAAACTTCTCAAATATAGATTATGACGGTGATTTTATTAAATGCTTCCTTCGTGATCAGAAGAAGGTTAAGAACTCTATCCAGCAGGAAGTTCCGTATGATCCGGTAGAACAAAAAGACTTTGATAAAAAGATATTGGGCAAAAGCCAAAATCGCTTTGTCCTAGCATTCAATAAGTTCACTATCCCGGATGATAAGGTTTTTGAGATCGAAATGTTTGAAAGAGGTGGGGGAAGGCATATGAAATTATCTATATTGAATGAATATATATTGTCCGCTGAATTATTAAAATAATTGTCATGAAGCTACAAGAGGTTCTAACAGAATATCAATATAATAATGTCGGGCAATTTAGGGCGATTGCGGAAAGTTTAGGTTACAAAGAAGCCTATAACAAGGGTTCTTTGCTTTTTACCCGGAATGACGAAGTATTTCGTATCGATATGGATAAGATACGTTCACACACAAAGCGAGAACCGGATTTATCTGCGGAAAAGGCTTCTATGGATCGTGTTTGCCAGTTCTTTAATCGGGATCAGGCTTTATCTCCCGACTATAAAAGCGTATTAAAAAATGAAGGGGTTGATATTGTTAACTGGGGTGATCTAAAAAATGATGCCAAAGATCGTTTTACTGTGATCGATCATAAAAATAAAATCTGTTATACCGGAAAAGAACTATATGAGTATGCTTTGCAAAATGGTTACTCGTTAGACGGGAAAGGCACAAAGTTAGAGAAGGGTGTATTATCCGGATTAATGGATATCAATGGTAAACCAGCTAAAGTTCGGTTGCATGAACACGGTACTTCTATTATATATAGGAAGGAAGCGTTAACCATACCGGATCGCATTTACGGAAAGAAATTATCGAAGCAACAGAAGCAAGATCTACTTGATGGCAATGTGATAGTCTTGTCAACAAAAAAAGGAGATATACTTCTTCAGGTCGATAAGGATCTCAACGCTGTGGTGGTACGTTCGGAAAAAGAATTGTCTGTTCCTGCTAAAATTGGAGATTACGAATTGACCGCAGCAGATAAGTATCTTTTAGCGAATGGTCATTCTTTAGATAACAAAATGATCCACACTCCTGAAGGTTACATAATTACAGATATAGCTATGCTTCCGGATAAGAAAGGATATGCTTTCTCAAACATCCAGAAAATATCGGAAACAAAGGCACAGCAGATTTTACAGGCAAGAGAAATGGCAAAGGATAAAGAGTATCTTAATGATAAGCTAAAGGATATGCAGCGTACCGGAAAAATCGATATAGACGAGTTGAAGGATAAAAGGTATGAGCAATTAATAAACAGCCATTTTGCCACAGAACATAAGGAATACCTATCTTATCTGAAAGATGAAAATCCGGATAAAAACTATAATTATGATCTTGAAGCACGCATTAGGTTAAAGGCTGGGGATATGTTAGAAAAAGAAGGAATAATCGCCAAAGGTACAACTGAAAAGGAATTGAAAGAAGAAGGCTTTAAAGTCGAGAAGATCCGGGAACAATATCAGGAGAAAGTAACGGGTAAGGATCCTGTTCCTGATCGAGATCTTGACAAGGAGTTAAGAGAAGCCGTTGTCAAGAATGACTATGAAAAAATAGCTAGTTTGAAAGAGGAAGGTTACAAGCCTTCAGAGGAAGTTATTAGAGGTTTGGGACAAGATACAAAGATTGATCAGACGCAAGCTATCGTTATAGAAAAACTATTTGGGATGAAACCTGAAGTGCAAAAAGCGGAAGAAGTAACACAAGCAAAGGAAGAATCCAAAGAAGCAAAGGTAGAGCTTAATGCTGATCCTGCTAGTGCTAAGGTTTCTCCGGAACTAGATAAAGAATTTAAAGAAGCAGTAGAGAAAGGCGATTTTGTAAAGATGTCACAACTGAAGGAACAAGGCTATCAACCTTCCAAAGAGTTGATTCAGTCTTTGAATGAAACTGCATCTGGCAATACGATGATAGCCGTTCAGAAGATATTTAATCTGAAAGGCTCTGCTAATACGCTCGGAGATGTTAAGCTAGCACAAGGTCAACAAAGTGCAGAAAAAGATCTAAAGCGTCCTCTCGCCAATACGGTAAATAAAATGTTTGCCGATTTATAATTAATAGATTTTTCCGAAAGTAAAAATGTTATCACTTAAAAATAAATATCATGGAAGATTACAACAAATTGGTAGAAAAGAATCAGACTGGAGAGATTGACGATCTTGAATTTTTATTAGCTCAAGAAGATTTAGCGGCTCTCTACGTTGCGGATATGCAAGCTGAAGGAGTTAGCCCGAATGCGGAAAACGCTGCTGAATGGTTGCTAAAATATGAAAATGAACACCTTTATCAATAAGTCATGGATGGTCAGGCAAATGATAAGGCTCTGCAAAAATTTGCGGATCTTATGGTTAAGAAACTTACGGAAGTCGATGCGGATTGGCATAAACCTTGGTTTACAACAACAGGATATGGATTACCACAAAATATTGATGGGCGTGTTTATAATGGAATCAATTCCTTCATGCTTTTTCTTCTTCAAGAGGAACGTAGTTTCCAGACACCTGTATATATGACTTTTCCGCAAGCAAAGAAACAAGGGCTTCACATAAACAAAGGAGCATCGGCTTTTCCTGTCCTATTTTGGAATTTTATGATTAAAGACGATAAGGGGAATAAAATTTCGATGGATGATTATAAGGCTTTGACTAAGGAAGAGCAGAAAGAATATACCGTTATTCCTTATACTAAACCTTATCACGTGTTCAATGTTGATCAAACAAACTTTGCGGAAGTATATCCGGAACAATGGAAGGCATTGAAGGATAAATTTAGTTGTCCTAAATTGAAAGATGAGCAGGGAATGTTTTCATCGCCAGAGTTGGATCACATGATAAAACACGGTACATGGTTATGTCCTATTATTTCTTCTTTCTCTGACAAGGCTTTTTTTCGTCCTTCAGAGGACAAGATATATTTACCCCTTAAAGGTCAATTCTATACAGGAGAAGGATTTTATAGCACATTGTTACATGAGATGGCACATTCAACCGGTATAGATACCCGTTTAGGACGTGAAATGAAAAACATGTTTGGTGATCCCAAATATGCAAAAGAAGAATTAATCGCAGAATTTACCGCTGCTGTTTCTTGCCGTTCTCTAGGTATCGTTTCCGGAGTCCGGGAAGAAAACGCACAGTATTTAAAAAACTGGCTCGGAGCGATCAAAAAAGAACCTAAATTCCTCTATTCCGTATTAGTTGATGTAGGTAAGGCTAGCACTATGATTTTGAATGAAGTCTGCAAGTATGAGTTATTGAAGAAGGAAGAACAGGAAAAGCAACAGGAAGAATGCAAGCATATAGAGAATAAAAAAGTAGATGATAGCAAGGATTTTTCTGAAACCCGGAATGATGAAAAATTATCACCAGCTTTTAATATAGCTCTAGCTGCTGCGCTAGCCGGTTCGTTTAAGGAATTGGTTAACCTAAAGGAGCAGGGATATAAACTGTCTGCAAAGGAACTTGATGCGTTAAAGGATGCAGATCCGAAAATATATATTGCCGCACAGAATATATTTAATATAAAGTTGGATGATCCTACTCCTTCCCTACAATTTTCCGAATCAAAAAATAAAAATGAAGTCAAACAATTATCTTTAAATTTTTAGCGTATGTTTATAGGTCATGTTACGGGTTATCTTGGATCAGATGCCAAGAAAACACAGAAAGGTTATTCATTCAATGTTTCCACTAAATATAAAGAGGGAAACGAAGAAAAAACGTTGTGGATCTGTTGTTTCTTAAATTACGAAACAAAGGTTGCGGAGTTTTTAAAAACAGGAACTATGGTTCATGTGTATGGGGAAATCACTGTCGGTATCTTTAAGCGTGATACTGGTGATACAGTCCCTTCAGTAACTATGAGTGTAGATAAGGTTCAATTACTCTCTAGCAAGAATAAAGAATAATGGAACCAGCAAAGAAGGAATTATCATTTGTCTTTATATTGCTTTCCGTAATAATCGGGGGTGTGATAATCTTTCAGTGGGTTTTGGTGAATGATCTTTGTTCACCAAGCCCAGCTGTATTATTGCAGTTGGGAAAGTTTTTACGCAAAGCTATTATGTTTCGATTCCTATATGTAGTATTATTAGCTGGGTTGGCTTTCCTATTCCCTGTACAAAAGAGAAGAGATGAATCCTTGAAATATGTATATACTGCCACTACATTAATCTTAGCAATAGCCCTAATATTAGGCTTCAGTAATGTTCTATCATGGTACAATTTATTAGTTTTTCCGATAGTATTTATAGGATTTACAATACTAGTTATCCAAACAGCCGGTTTTTACCTTAAACGGCATGTGGTATCTGATAAATCTATCTTTGGTGTATCACATGAAAAATCAGAGTTTTATTTTGATTTTGAAACAGTAGAAGGAAATCTTAGAATCCATAAGCCACAGCAAAATCTTTATATTGACGGTGGTCCGGGATCTGGAAAATCGGAAAGCTGGATTAAAGGCATCATCTATCAATGTGCAGAGCGTAACTATGCCGGATTTGTATATGATTGGGAAGGAGATCCTAGTAAACCGGGTTCACCTATTTTGTCCCGGATCGCATACGGTAGTATAGAATATTTTAAGAGAAAAAATGTACCTACACCAGCCTTTGCTTTCATAAATTTTGTAGACATGTCCCGGACGGTTCGTGTTAATGTACTTTCGGAAAAATATGTCCCTAAAGGAAGCGAATCCTTGTTTATTCGTAATATCGCTACTACCTTAATGAAAAACCTTGAAAGTTCATGGAAGGAAAAAACTGATTTCTGGGCGAACAATGCGATTAACTATGTATATTCAATTGCTTATAAATGTTACAAAGAACGAGCAAGGGGAATAGGAACTTTACCCCATGTAATCGCTTTTGCATTATCAGATAGTGATCTGGTCTTTAAATGGCTCTCTGAGGATGCGGAAATTGCGCTAAACATGTCTTCCATGTTAACCGCATGGCGTTTAGGCGCACAGCAGCAGACCGCTGGTGCGGTATCTTCCGCACAGACTCCGCTTGTTTTGCTTAACAATAAATACATCTTTTGGGTTCTATCACCACTTCCGGAAGAAGAATATTCACTAGATATAACTAATCCGGATCATCCTACACTATTGTGTATAGGCAATGCTCCTTCAATTAAAGAAGCTGTATCTCCTCCTGTTAGTTGTATCGCTAGCGTTGTCATGTCGCAAATGAATAATCCCGGCAAACAAAAGAGCGTTTTTATGGTGGATGAATTTCCAACGGTAAATTTGCAAGGTATAGATGTATTTATAGGTACAGCACGTAAACACAATGTAGCTACAATCTTAGCCGTACAGGACTTTAATCAAGCAATCCGGGATTATGGAGAGAAAAGTGCAAATATCCTGCGATCTTCTTGTGGTAGCCAAGCCTATGGAATGACCGGTAACGAAAAGACAGCAAAGGATCTAGAAAATCTTTTGGGAGAAACGAAAGAAGCACAGGAATCGTTCTCACATCAAGAATCCGGTACTGGAAGCATGACCGAATCTCTGCAAAAGGAGAAAGTAGTAAAGGCTCGTGAAGTTGCCGGACAAAGTGTTGGTCACTTCATCGGAAAGGTCGCTGGCGGAAAACCACCTTATTTTAATACACAATTTAATATGTGTAAGTTTATAGATAAGGATATTCCGGCTTTTTCCAAACCTGTAAATTTGGGAGATGGCAAAGAAGAATTAGAGTATGATATAATGGAAGAAATAGTTAGTCAACATTATCTTTCAATCATTTCAAAAGTAAATGCGATCTTGGAAGATGTAAAGAATAAGACAGAAACGGACAATAAAAATAAGGAAAAAAACATGCCGAAAGATCATAATCATAAGGCATGGAAGGAATAAAAGAGGTATTTTTGTGAAAATATAAAAAAAATAATATATGAAAAGTAGGATATTGATAGTTTTATTATTTGCCTTATCTTCGTGTGGATCAACTGAATATGAAAAGGCAATAGCGGATTGGCTTCAAACCGATGAAAACGGTACTTGGACTGATCTTAAGTTTGAATTGATAGAGTTGCTTGACGAAAAAGATGTTACAGTTTCCGACAGCTTATTGTATTTGGATAGTAAAGCTGCTCAACAGGTACAGATGATAGAAAGAGCGGAGAATCCTCGTGCTTTGGTAAAACCGCTTTTCTCTGATTACACCAAGGCTAAAGATAATTTAAAATGGATAGAGAAAAAGAAAATGGAGTATAAGGATAGAGATAGTACGGAGGTGTTAGCCAAACTATTGAAATGCAAGTATGCAATTGTTCCACCTAGTTTAAAGGCTAGGCAGGAGAGAGTTGGCGAGTTTTTACTCGCTCCCGATATGAAAACGTGCTGGGGAAGGATGAAAGCTACGACTAAATAAGAAAAATATGAAGGTTCAGTTTTTTAAAGATTTTAGCAAGTTATCAGAAACGAGCGATTTGTTTATTGTAGAAACAGATCAATTTGGGCTTATTGATGGCAACGGCAATAGCTATGATTTTGATAGCAGAGAAAATTTCTAGAAAGAAAAATATAAGGGTTTGTTTACTTTACATACACATGGATCTGAATTTAAAATATATAAAGATGATGAAAAAAATTAAGCTGCATTTGTTTGCGTTATGTGCTACTCTAGTATTAGTTTCTTGTGGTGGATCGGATAATGATCCTGTTTTTAATAATACATCTGCTGTATATAAGGTAGTATTAGAGGCTTCAGGGGATGATTATACAGCTGAAGCTATTATTATTAATCCGGATAACGTATCAATTATAGATGAAACAAGTAACACAGACCTAAAACAAAGTTCTGTAACGGAGTATTTTAGCGGACGGAAAGTTTATATAACCTCTAAAGAAGTGAAGGTTATTTCTGCTCAAGGGATTATTCTTAGCAAAAGTAAATCCGGTGCTATATTGAAAATGACAGTGTATCAGGATGGAAAAGAGATCTATCAAAATACAGTTTCCGTTCCGGATTCAGAGAATAATACAAAGTCTATACAATATACTAATATAAAGAACTAGATTATGGATAACCAAACGGATATAACATCGAAGACCAAACATGGTCATTGGGTTTCAAAGTATCTTGTGATAATTGTTGTCGCATCTTTACTCCCGTTCTCTGCTATTTATTGGGATTTAGAAATGCCTGTACACTATGCGTTAATGGTGCTGTTTTTAGTCGTTTGGATTATGTTGTGTTACACATATATAGACACGCTGTTTGCTACAAAGTGGATTATTACTAAGGATGAACTGATTTTCAGGCATGGTATAATCTCAAGACGAGAGGAACATTTAGAATTATATAGAGTGATTGATTATTCAGAAAAACAAAATTTCTTGCAATTAGTATTTGGCAACAAGACAGTGAAAGTTATATCAGGTGATGCTTCCGATCCTATTTTATATATGTATGGGATTGATCGGAATATTCCTATTATAGATACTTTGCGTGATAGAGTCAAAATTGCAAGGAAAGAAAGCGGAATTTTTGAAGTAGCAAATAGATCTTGAAAAAGGAAAGAAAACTTCAGTTTAAAAAAAGGTTCGTTATATTGAATGCAAAATTCAAATAAATATTTAAAACAGCAAAAATTTTGTGGTTAAATATTGTAATTTTTATGTTTTCTCCCATAATTCAGGCTGAACACATTTCCAACCAGCGGCAGCTAAATAGTCCCGGATTCGTTCTTCAGGAACTTTGCCCCCTTTTTGAAAGGTCGCTTTATCATATTTCGCCTGAATAGGTGAACGTAGGGAATTTACATACCACTTTCTTTGTTTAATAAGCTCGCGGAAAGAATCTTCCAAAGTCAGTTTATCCATTTCTTTAATATTAAAAAATGTATATATAGTTCAATGTATCAAAAAAATCGAATGTTATATAACTTATATATGTTATATATATTGTATATGTTATATATGTTATATATCTTTGTTGGGCGATTAATTCATGCAAAGATATAGATTATTAATTTAAAACATAAATGATTATGGGAACAACAATCTCAAACACCCAAATTGATAAGAGAAAGAAACTGTTGGATCTGCCGGAAGACGTTATAACTGTGCTATCCGTACAAGCAGCTAAGGAAGGGAAATCAGCTAAAGCCTTTATGGAAGGCTTATTGATCTCCGCTGCTAATGATTTAGAAGATATAACAACTTATACGTTTCTTTCCAAGAATCAACCTGAAGGGCATGTCATGGTTAGTGAAGCCGAACAAAAAGCCTTTGAACAGAAATATGGTTTATCATGAATGTAGAATATTCAAAGCCATTTTTAAAGGCAGTAGATAAATTATCAGGGAAAGTTCTGTCTTCTGTCCTTGATATGATCCGGGAAGTGAAGAATGCTAATGGTATTGATGAAATTACTAATTGCAAGAAACTCATTGCCTATAAATCAGTATATCGGATTCGTATAGGAGATTATAGAGCATTCTTTATTTTCCACGTTAAGATTGTAGATGATACAGTTAAATTTGAATATCTAGTATCAAGAGGGGAAGCATACGATAAAAAAGTACAGTCAGAGTTACGGAAAAAGGATAAATGATAATTTATTATGGAAAAAGAATTAAGCCGGGTTCCACGCCTATTAAGTGAAAGTTACAATTCTGGGCTAATTGAGCGCTTATATGATTCTGGCGGTAGTGTAATGCTAGATATTATAATTTACCTTTGTGGGAATCATATTAGAGATCTATTTGGTGAATCATGGTTCTCAATAGAGGATTTTTGTAATAAAATGGGTTATAATCGGACAAATCTTCAAAGAAAACTATCTAAGGAACAGCTGAAGGATCTTTTTGGAAAACGCTCACCTCATTATATCTGTAAGGATATAAACGGGGAGGAAATAAGCCACCCCATAGAAACCGTTTTTGAAGCCGCCCTTTATAAACTTGGCTTAGAAAATATGTCTTATCCTGTTTCTACAAGCGAAGGCACTTCATATATATTTATTCAGATCCTTACCAAATTTGAAATCCGGACAAATTTTAAAACCAAGAAAGGAACGAAAAGATTATATAGTGCTACTCTGAATAATCTGATAAAGGATTCTGTTTATACTCTCTATAATCTAATTGAAAGTCAGGATTATAGAGAGTTACCTTCCAAATATCGATATTTCTATTTGGAACTATCGAAAATGATATATCTTATTAAGTATAAAATCAAAACAGGAGATGCACCTAGTTACAGATTAACCGTTGATCAGTTGGCTAAGTTGTTCAACCTCAATTTTGAAGAGAATAAGGAAAGGAAAAGAAATGTAACAAAAGTTTTGAAGGGGATAAATGAACACTTGAGATTTACCAACTTTCAATTTAAGTACGTTAAAGGTGCTAATGATAAATGGGCATATACGGTAGATTTTGAATTTTCTCAAGAAACGCTTGATTATTTTGATGAACGCTATACCGCTATGTTTACTCAAAGATTCTATAGTGATCTGTTATGGAGATACGCTGGTTTAGCTTTTCCTAATTGTGCGGTAGGCAGAGATCGGGTTAACAAAGTTGAAGATATAAAATCTGATCGAAACTTGTATGAAGATTATTTGGCATGGGCTAATTCTCCACAAAACAAAGCACTGAAAGAGGAAGTATATAGGGAAAATTTCTTTCGGGTATTTGGAAAAACCCCTGAAGAGTTTGGATTAACTAGTAATGCCCCGACTGTGACACGTGAGCCAAAGGAATTTATAGTTAAAAATCCACCTACTGTGACACCTGAACCGGAAAAGATTATCTAGCTGTGTAAAACACTACACTTTTCAATTCTGTTAACATTTCCAGCTGTGTAAAACACTACACTTTTAGGTTTCCAGCTGTGTAGAATGCTACACTTTTGGGTTTCCAGCTGTGTAAAACACTACACTTTTAGGTTTCCAGCTGTGTAGAATGCTACACTTTTGAAAATTTAGCTGTGTAAAACACTACACTTTTCAATTTAGCTGTGTAAAATACTACACCATATTAAAGATATCGCAAAAAATTAAAGTGTTGATTTTTAGCTAATTAATGAAAAGTGATTTTTCCCAGCTGTGTAAAAGGCTACACCATATTTCTTAATATAACCTAAAAACCTAACCCCCCTATAATCCCCCAAAGGGGGACAGAAGAAATGACCGGAAAAATGATATTTTTCCTTCAGTTTATATCATCATACTTTCGGAAAAATACTATCGGGCATGACAAATTGTCATATTTTGAGGAAAGTAGTAATTCTCCAATCTCATTTAATCAGAGGTGAGAAAGAGAAACAACAGCTATTTTACTTTTGGTATACGTTAAGTAAAATGTTTTTTTTGGCATGTATCAAGAAAAAACACATTTTACTTTATTGTTTTACTAAATTATTTTACTAAAAGTAAAATGATAAAAGCATAATAGATATGACTGATGATGATATTAAAGATTTGAAGAAAGATTTACTTCAGTTGTTTATGAAGTACAATGTTTCCATAGGCTTCACTTGTGCAGACTGTAGTGATACATATGGATTATATGATGATCATATAGTTATACAGGATAATAATAGTAGGGAAAATGTACTAGAAACTGATGGATGGTGGTTAAATATAAGCCAT
>ERZ779832.255-NODE-255-length-18208-cov-5.29813_pt1 | contig 18208 bp, 14 predicted proteins | sample MGYA00511250_ERZ779832 | MGnify/ENA primary metagenome ERZ779832 (study PRJEB29588, sample SAMEA2154726) | human gut metagenome | biome: human gut; feature: human-associated habitat; material: faeces | place: Denmark | collected 2008/2010 ...
AAGACAAAATTATCAATATCAGAGGATATCTGAACGGATAAGAAAAGCAAGATACTATCAAAATGACAACAATAGACAAAAACTGTGGAGTATCTTTTCGTACTTTATTCATATATATGAATAAAATATACAACAATAAGATACTTAAAATAACCCCTTGCTCTATCAGAAATAACACATACTCATTCATCGGATGAAATATATTATCTGCATATAGTCCATAATCACAGTCATCATACTTTTGAAAATACTCAGCTTGATAAACCATATATTGACTTTTGAAAAAACCAAAACCATATCCCCATAAAATAGAAGGAAACTCTAACATTGAGGCAGATACTTTTAATATAAAAAAGCGACCTATTGAGGATGCAGATTTATCTCCCAAAGTTAAATATACTAAGAATAAAAGAATCAGCAGACACAAATATTTCTTATAACGGACAGGGATATAATAAAGAAAAATGGGGATTAACGCTATTATAGCCGCTCGAGATTGTGAAAATATAATAGCAGCACAAGCGATCAATGCAACAAACAGATAAAAATATATCCTTGATTTAATACTACTTGTTTGCAAGCGATAACAAACAAACGGTAATAAACAAACCAAGGATACAGAGAATCCAGCCGGATTGTCATAAGTGCCTGTCATAAATGTATATCCAGATATTTTTTGATAACATCCTACCAATGCAAGAAAAAAAGCTATAAAAGTATACAACTCATATATATAGCTCTCAGAAAAGTTATAACAGCTAAAATATGAATACAATATCCAAAAGGCTACAATACACCATCTTGCATAAGAAAGAGAAGAATCGCTAACTGTTTTTATCAGCAAACACAAAAGAAAAAAAGAAACTAATATGTAAAACTTATTAACAGACAATGTTAAATGTTTATCCGCAGCTAATATACATCCTAAAATAGAGGTTCCAAAGAAAAAAACCTCCCATTTAAGCCAAACGAGTCCATCAAAAAAAGAACTGGAACGGACAAATACGACAGAGAGTATTAATAACGTACTAATTATTAGTGAAATTTTGCAACTTTTTCTTTGCATCCTCCAGATTTCCCTTATATACCACATTCTTTTTTTCATCAAGAATTACTACTATCGGAACATATTTAATTTCCAAGGTCTTCAAAAGAGTATCATTTTGTTCTACTGCCCAAACAGGAAAATCATATCCTCCTTTCTGTATAATGGACTGAGCATCTTGTATGGTCTGATTCTTTTTCCTAATAATAAAGACAGAAGCTATCTGAACTTTTTCTTTATATTTATCATAGACCTTTTGAAAATGAGGAAATTCTTTACGGCATATTCCACAATCTGAATTCCAAAAATCCAGCATGATATATTTGGCATTTAAAGAACCAAGCGATAGGGAGTCATTGGATGTCTGTACTACAAACGAAGAAAAAGTTTCATCTGGTAAAGAGCCAAAGCTCACATAATTCAACCACTTACTGTGTCCGATAAAAACTCCATATCCCCACAATAACAAGGATAATACAACTATGTAAGCTCTTTTGACATAAAAAGACAAACCTGTTAATGCAATACTCGATACCGCCAGCAAAACAACCATCAATGTTTTTCGCGTTAAGTCATAATCTACAAATCTTATAGGTAACTCCAAAGCTATTCTTCCCAATATAATACACAAAACAATTTTGATTATATCCGCATTTGACTTCGAATATTTATGTAGCAAATAATAGGTAGTAATACTATATCCAATGGTTTCAATTATGGAAGCATATACAAGATGCCATGCTCTTAAGGGAGTAAAAATCCAAAACAGAACAAAAGAAACGCCAAAAGCTATAAATAATTTTTTCATTGTGTACAATAAATTTTAAAATACTGCATAACAAATCGTTCAAATTATGCAGCAACCTAAAAATTATTTTATCAAAATGTACTAAAATATTAAAAAGATAAAACCATAACCAGATTTTAACTCCCAATCAACATCTGGCTATGGTTATAAATAGAATTATCAGATTCCGCCACATCTACCGTCACAGTCATATGCAAATATAGTACCACATCCAAGAAAAGTATCCTCACACGATACATCTTCACACATACTAGTAGAGCACCAATCGGAAGAAGTACTACAATTACAATTGGATTCTGCATAAGACAATGTAGCTTCCTTATTTTTAGAAACTGAAAGAGTACCTTTCGTGTCAAGCAGTGTATTACCGGAGGCGACAATTGCATACAACTGTCTATCACTCCATTTAAATTCATTTTTTGAGATTTCAAACCATTCATAAAAGAACAAATCAAATTCATTCTTTTCTTGGTCGGATAATCCGTTATATCCATCTACAAAATTAGGATGTGACTCAAGCTCTTTAATCAATTTTGAGATATGTTTCTTTTCCGCATCAGACCAATCAAGAGATAACACTTCTTGAAATTTTCCAAGCCAGAAATCCAGTCTTTGTTGATGAGTGAATGCTCTATAAATAGGAATTTTCAACTTCTCATCCGACTTAGACCATTCAGTGCGTGACATTGTCCTAATGTCTGATAAATTTTCACAAACCCACTCGTTTATACTCTCATTACAGCTATATACTTTCTCCTCATTGCTACAAGAAGAAAAAAAACTTAGTGCTATCGCAAAAACATAAAGTTTTTTCATAATTTCCTTGATTTAGATTAAAGCTATGCAAAATTAACAACTATAATAGAACAACCAAACAATCATTTCAAAATATTTGTAAGTAATAAATAAAAGTTTTTACTTTGCGTAAAAAATACAAAGACATGAAAAAACTAAAAAACATAGTATTTTTATCTATAATTTTAGTAATAGCCTCTTGTAATAGCAAAACATCTTCACCCAATAGCACCAAAGAGGCAAACAATGAAAGTTCGATTGATAAAACAGACAGTCTATCTTTGCCCTATTTATCAGCTCCTAAAGAAATATCATTTGGCATTGCGAAACATAACATTCCTAAAGAAATATCATTAGAAGTACAAAACTTAGGAAAGAAGCCTTTAATCATAGAAAAAATTGATGCTTCATGCGGATGCATGAAAATACAGCACACTTTACGCCCCATACTCAACGGAGAAAAAGGATTTATAAAGATTACAATAAATACAGAAAAACAAAAAGGATATTTCAATAAATCAATATTTGTAAATTCAAATGCCAAAAACAATCTGGAAATAATTCGAATAAAAGGAGAAGTCAACTAAATGCAGTAAAGTCATGTTTCAGAAACAACCTTTGAAGCTATCAGTTATAACAAAAACTCTAAGTAAACTAACCGCATTATGTAGTTTCTTCCTATTATTCAGTTGCCTGAACTCCCCAAATAAAGATATCATTTTACAAAATGCATTGGAACAAGCAGGAAATAACCGCTCTGAATTAGAAAAAGTTTTAGAATACTATAAAAATGATTCTTTAAAACTGGAAGCCGCAAGATTTCTCATTAGAAACATGCCTTATCACTATAGTTATTGCGATACAATTTCAATAAATTCATTCTACAATGAAGTCGAACATATCTTACAAAACAAAGACAGCCTCAGCTTAAAAGAAATAGAAACTTCAATAATAGAAGCTGAAAAAAAATATAAAATCAAAGATGCTGCTACCACACAAGACATAAAACTGCTAAGAGCTGATTTTATAATAAAAAACATAGAAGATGCTTTCAACTCCTGGGAAAAAGGGAATTGGTCAAAGCACTTAGATTTCAATCAATTCTGTGAGTATATCCTTCCTTATAAAGTAGAGGAATATCAAAATTTAGATGATTGGAGAACATACTTTTATCAGAAACATCACTCTATTTTACAATATTTCAAGTATTGTGATTCTTATAAAAACTCTTCACTACAAGCGGCTATCACGATTCAAGACCATATAATAGAAAATTTAACCCCTAAAATACTCTATTATCAACATACACCAATACATCAATTATCAATAAAGACTCGTATGCCATATGGAATTTGTGAGGATTATTCCAGTATTACTGTTTCTGCACTCAGAAGTATGGGAATACCCACGATGTGTGATTTTACTCCACAATGGGCTTTTAGGTCATCTAGACATATTTGGAATATAGTATTGGCAAACAATGGCAAAAATATATTTTTCAATAGCGCAGGAGTTTTTTCGTCTCAACCAATTATTCTAGATAAAAAAATGGCAAAAGTTTACAGAAAAACATTTGCCGTAAATAACAAAATTCTTAAATTAAAAAAAAATGAAAAATTTATACCTAAACTTTTCAGAGACCCCTTGTTTAAAGATGTAACCGAGGAATACATGAAATGTCAAAAATTAGAATTATGTGCAAATCAAACTGATACAAAATATGCTTATATTGCAGTTTTTGACGATAAGGAATGGACTCCTGTTGATTTTTCCAATATAAAAAAAGGAAAAATAAAATTTGACCGATTAGGAACCGATATAATATACCTACCAGTATATTATAACAAATTTGGGACAATGAAATCCATAACAGCTCCCATTCAATTAGGACACGATGGATCTTACAAGCTACTTTCTCCTGATACTTTACAAAAACAGACTCTTGTTCTAACCAGAAAATATCCTGTATTTCCAGATGTTCAATTAGCCACTTTAAAACTTATAGGCGGAGAAATTCAAGCATCTAACGATCCTCTATTTAATAATAGAAAGAATATATATAAAATAAACTTCCCAATATCCACTGCATATAAAATTATTATTCCTGATACCATAAATAAATACCGTTATTGGAGATACTATCAATCAGCTCCCGAATCTAATTGCAACATAGCCGAGATTTCATTTTATTCCAATAAAAAAGAAATCAGAGGAAAAATTATTGGGACTAATGGCTCTTTAAATAATTCAGGAGCTACTAAAGAAAAAGTCTTTGATAAAGATTTACTTACATTTTTCAATTCTCCCACTTCCGAAAAAGCATGGGTTGGAATCGACTTTGGAAAGCCTGTCAAGTTAGATAAAATCATATTCACAGGAAGAGGGGATGGAAATTCTATTGAAATAAGAGATATATACGAGTTATTTTATTGGGAGCAATATGGAGAATGGAAAAGTTTAGAAAAACAGATAGCCACAGACATCAACCTAGTGTACAAAAATGCTCCCACAAATGCTCTTTTTTTACTTAAAGATTTAACAAAAGGACAAGAACAACGGATATTCACTTATGAAAACGGAAATCAAGTATGAAAATATGATTTCTTCATAACCTTTAAAATAATCGATTCATGTTAATAGAACAACCTCCTCAAATCTTACGTATGCTATACCCCAGCGCTATGTGGCGCATGGACAAAAACGAAAAAGCTGTTTACCTGACATTCGATGACGGCCCCATCCCCGAAATAACCCCATGGGTACTCGATTTGCTGGATAAGTACGGCATAAAAGCTACTTTCTTTATGGTAGGTGACAATGTACGTAAGCATCCGGAAGAATTCCGCATGGTGGTAGAACGAGGCCACCGCATTGGAAATCATACCTTCAATCATATTCGCGGATTTGAATTCCTGAGTAAGAACTACCTGGCTAATACAGACAAGGCCAACGAATATCTTCACACGGACTTATTCCGCCCGCCACATGGACACATGCGCTGGTTACAGTATATGGTACTGAAGAGAAAGTATCGCATTGTAATGTGGGACTTGGTAACCCGCGATTATAGTAAGCGATTAAACGGGAAGCAAGTTTTTGAAAACGTAAAGCGCTACGCTCGCAACGGCTCCATCATTACGTTCCACGACTCTATCAAGTCGGAGGCACGTATGAAATATGCTCTACCCCGCTCTATAGAATGGTTGCTGGAACAAGGATATACCTTCAAAGTTTTCGACTAAACTACAATACCAATATTTAGGTATTGCCGTTTTACTTATATCCGAGATTTTTACCAACACAAATACCCAAATTTAGCGATTGATGCCTTTTCTCTGGCTATATAACTTTGCATTGTCAAAAATAATGATTTTGAAAAGTATATAGGTATCATAATTTAAGGGAAAAGAATCAATGATAAAAAACGGCATACTCACTTTAATTACACTATTTTTTTGTGTTTCTTTAGTAGCTCAGCCCCGTACGTTATTGTCGGGTAAAGTTGTATCGACTGATAAAACGATTGTTGACTTTGCAACTGTCTACTTGAAAGGTACACAGTATGGATGTACAACCGACGAACGAGGTATTTATCATCTACCGGCTCCGGCTGGAAAATATACGCTTGTCGTTTCGGCCGTTGGATTTGAAACATACGAAAAAGCAATCGAAATCGTGTCCGACGGACGTACGAAACAGACTGTTGTGCTAAAGCCTTCGGTAACCGAGCTGGATGAAGTGGTGGTTACATCTACCGGAGTAGGACGTGTCAAGAAATCTGCATTCAATGCAGTCGCTGTCGATACGAAGGAATTGCATAATTCTACCAAAAGTCTGAGTGAGGCATTAAACCAACTTCCGGGTATGAAACTTCGGGAATCGGGAGGTGTAGGATCAGACATGCAACTCATGCTCGATGGCTTCAGCGGGAAACATGTAAAAGTCTTTATCGACGGTGTACCTCAGGAAGGAGCAGGAACAGCTTTCGACTTGAACAATATACCAGTCAATTTTGCCGAACGCATTGAAGTGTACAAAGGAGTTGTACCGGTAGGCTTTGGAACCGATGCTTTGGGAGGAGTTATCAACATTGTAACCAATAAGAAGCGTCGCAACTGGTTTCTCGATGCGTCTTATTCGTATGGCTCGTTCAACACCCATAAATCGTATGTCAACTTCGGACAGACTTTCAAGAATGGTCTGATGTACGAAATCAATGCTTTTCAGAATTATTCAGACAACGACTATTATATCGATAACTATATCACCGAATTTGGCGACGACGGTATTACTGAAAGTACGGACAAGAAAAAAATCTACCACGTCAAGCGCTTCAACGATACGTTCCACAACGAAGCCGTTATCGGAAAAATAGGAATCATGGACAAGAGCTGGGCCGACCGACTGGTATTCAGCTTCAACTATTCCAACTTTTATAAGGAAATCCAGACGGGAGTTTATCAGTATGTAGTCTTCGGTCAAAAACACCGTAAAGGATATTCGTTCGTCCCGTCGGTAGAATACCGCAAGCGTAATCTCCTGATTGAAGGGCTGGATGTATCGGCAACGGCCAATTATAACCATAACATTACCCATAATATCGATACTGCATCCTACAAATACAACTGGCTGGGTGACAAGAAATATACCGGAACACCGGGAGAACAGTCACACCAGAACAATGAATCGAAAAATACGAACTGGAACGGAACGTTTACAGCCAATTACCGTATAGGAGAAGTACATACCTTTACACTGAATCACGTAATCAGTACCTTCCACCGTACAACTCGTTCGTATATATCGGGCAGCTCCAAGCTTTCCGATTTTAGCATTCCAAAGAAGACACGGAAGAACATCACCGGACTGTCGTACCGATACATGCCTTCCGATAAATGGAATGTTTCCGCCTTCGCCAAATACTATAACCAGTATAATGAAGGTCCTGTATCACAAAATTCAGATGGAATCGGTAATTATATTTTGCTGAAAAAACATCTCAGTTCGCTGGGATACGGTGCCGCAGGCACTTATTTTATCGTGAAAGACCTACAGGCTAAACTTTCTTACGAAAAGGCTTACCGACTGCCTACCACCGATGAACTTTTTGGCGATGAGGATCTGGAAGCTGGAAAGGCGGACCTAAAACCGGAAAGAAGCGACAACTTCAATCTAAACCTGAGTTATTCCTACCATATCGGCAAGCATGCCATTTACGTAGAAGGAAGCCTGATTTATCGCGATACCAAGGACTATATCAAGCGAGGATTGTCGCAGGTAAGCAACATGAGTTTCGGATATTACGAGAACCACGGCAGGGTGAAGACTAAAGGATATAACATCTCACTGCGATATAATTACTCCCGCTGGTTCAACATAGGGGGTACATTCAATTCAATGAATGCCCGCGACGAGGAAAAATACCGTGCCGGAGGTACTCAGCAGGAAAGCCTGACGTACGGACAGCGTATCCCCAACCAGCCGTATCTGTATGCCAACTTCGATGCTTCATTGACCTGGCACGACTTGTTTGCCAAAGGAAATGTACTGACACTGGGATACGACGGATATTATCAGCACGATTTCCCGTTGTACTGGGAAAACTTAGGAGATCCGACCACCAAAATCCGTGTACCCGAACAGCTTTCGCATAATCTCAGCATCGGATACAGCCTGAAAGGAGGGCGTTACAATCTTTCTTTCGAATGCCGTAACCTGACCAATGCCAAACTGTACGATAACTTCAGTCTGCAAAAAGCAGGACGGGCTTTCTACGGAAAAATAAGAGTGAATTTTGGAAATTAATCATACTTTAAATATAAAAGAACATGCAAAAAAAATATTTCACACATGCCCTGACAGTGGCCTTGTGCTCTGGCAACTTATTTTGCTCATGCAGCGAAGAATATATAGCTGGAAATCAGGAAGGAACAGTAACCGGAACCAATCAATATGTCATTGCGGCAAAGACAGGTGATGCTACTTATCTGATAACGTCCGAATCACTCGACGAAGGAACCATTACTTCGGTAGGAAACGGAACCGAAACCATCGGAGGTTCTTATTGGGTCTTTTATAACACAGACTATCTCTTCAGCCTGAAATACAACAACGGAGAAGCAGGGACTGGAGCTTCGTATATACTCGAACAGTCGACCGGAAAGCCTGCAGAACATAATTCGTATACATTTAACCGCATTACAACGTACGGTATCTGGGGGAATAACGTTATTACTGCTTCTACTAACGACGGAAGCAAAGAAACAGACGGAGAACATTTTGCCAAATATCTTCAGTTCAACTACCTGAATGCTACCAACGGCAAAACAACGACAGGTACACAGATTGCCGAGAACTTTCTTGGGAACGGTGAATTTGTAAGTTTTGCAGGCTTCGTAGAAGCAAACAACAAGCTATATACCTCAGTAATCCCGATGGGAATGAGTCATTACGGTGTCAATACATTCCCCGACAAGATTACAGATGCCGACCTGGTTGCTAAATCGGATGGAGGCAGTGGTTCCGGATCGTATACAGCCGGACAAATACCTGCTACTCAGTATCCCGACAAGGCATTTATCGCCATCTACAACGGAAACAGCTTCAATGAAACGCCTACTATTGTAGAAACAGATAAAATCGGATTTGCCTGCGGAAGATTCCGTTCACAGTATTATCAGACCATCTGGGCTGCCGATAACGGCGACTTATATGTTTTCTCTCCGGGATATGGACGTACGGCAACTTCTTCCAGCGACCTGAAAAAAGTGACCGGTACACTTCCTTCGGGAGTTATGCGCATCAAGGCAGGCGAAACAAGTTTCGACTCGAACTATTATTATAACTTGGAAGAATTAGGCAACAAGAAACCGATGTTCCGCTGCTGGCACATCACCCAGGATTACTTCCTGATGCAAATGTACACAGACGGAGTAGCAGGCATGATGAATGGAAAGAATGCTGTTGTGACCGAACTGGCTATATTTAAAGCCGAAGACGGAAAACTCACGACTGTATCAAGCGGATTACCCAATCAGAGTAGTATAACATCACTGGGTACTCCTTTCTGTACCAACGGAGTGGCTTATATTCCCGTAGTAACCAACGACGGTAATTATCCGGCTTTGTATAAAATAGATCCAGCTACAGCCATTGCTACGAAAGGAATAAGCATCATAGCAGATGAAGTTGCTGCCGTAGGTTTATTATCTCCTAAATCATTCTGAGAGTAACAATGAAGAAAATATTCAAAAAAATACATCTATGGCTGTCCGTCCCCGTCGGACTGATTATCTCGGTAATCTGCCTGACAGGGGCAACCCTGGTTTTTGAGAAAGAAATAACCCGTGCTTGCAGCCCTCATTTATATACTGTAAAATATGAAGAAGGCAGTAAACCCTTAAAGCCATCAGAAATCATTACACGCGTCTGCCAGCAAACAGGAGATACGTTGGAAATCAGTACTCTGCAAATAGCCAGCAACCCCAAAGAAGCGTGGATGGTAAGCTTCACCAATGCCGGGCAACGTCAGTTAAGTGTCAACCCCTATTCAGGAGAAATAAACGGATGGGTAGAAGGAAACGCTTTCTTCCAGACCATTCGCAAACTGCATCGCTGGCTGCTCGATGCCCCTGCACAAAAGGGAGCTCCTTCTACCGGAAAGACAATTGTCGGCATCACTACCCTGCTGATGATAGTTATTCTAATCTCCGGCATCATACTCTGGTGGCCTCGAACTCGTAAAAGCCTGCACAACCGATTGAAGGTTTCATGCAGCAAAGGCTCTTTCCGGTTCTGGTACGACAGTCATGTTTCTTTGGGTTTTTATGCTACTCTGTTTTTGTTAGTTATGGCCCTCACTGGACCAACCTGGTCGTTCCGATGGTATCGCACCGGATTTTACGCGTTGTTTGGTGCTTCTACTGAACAGACACAACACACTGCACCTGCCAAAGAAAACAAAGACAAGAAAGAAAAGAAGAGCAAACCCGAAAAATTGGATTATCAAGTATGGGACACTGCACTTTCAGAACTGCAAAGCCGCTACAATCGTTACGGTAACATCCTGTTGAGTAGAAATAGTGTACAGATTATTCAGACCGGAAAACGGAAAGGAGATACAGCCTCTTTCGACATACATACCGGAAAGATTACTGCTATCGAAAGATACGATGCCGATAAGGAACCTATTTCTAGTAAGATGAAAGGACTTATTTATTCGCTTCATACGGGACAATGGGGAGGAGTGATTACCCGCATTCTGTACTTTCTGTCGGCTTTCATCGGAGGTATCTTGCCACTTACGGGATATTATTTCTGGATCAAGCGTATAAGTAAGAAACACCGCCGTAGTATTTGACCAAAAATTTGTACAAAACATTTTATTTTTTGTACAAAAAACAAAAAGACCTGCAGACGTTTCGGTTGAAGCATCTGCAGGTCTTTTTACTTCTTTCGGGAGGGATAAAAATTATTTAGGCTGCTTTCCGATATAAGCCAAGATACCACCGTCTACGTAAAGCACATGACCGTTTACGAAGTTTGAAGCATCCGAAGCAAGGAAAATAGCCGGTCCCATCAGGTCTTCCGGATTTCCCCAGCGTGCAGCAGGAGTCTTCGCAACAATGAAAGCATCGAACGGATGACGGGAACCGTCAGGCTGACGCTCACGCAAAGGAGCTGTCTGAGGAGTGGCAATATAACCCGGACCGATACCGTTACACTGAATGTTGAATTCACCATATTCGGATGCAATGTTGCGGGTAAGCATCTTCAAACCACCCTTGGCTGCTGCATAAGCCGATACTGTTTCACGGCCAAGTTCACTCATCATTGAACAGATATTGATAATCTTTCCGTGACCTTTCTTGATCATGCTTGGAATAACTGCTTTCGATACGATAAAAGGAGCATTCAAATCGACATCAATCACTTGACGGAATTCGGCTGCTGACATTTCACACATCGGAATACGTTTGATAATACCGGCATTGTTTACCAAAATATCAATCACACCCACTTCCTTTTCAATCTGTGCAACCAATGCATTTACTGCTTTTTCATCGGTAACATCGCATACATAACCACGGGCATCAATTCCGAGTTCTTTATAAGCAGCAAGCCCCTTATCTACCAGTTCCTGCTTAATGTCATTGAATACAATTTTTGCACCAGCCTGTGCAAAACCGGTTGCTATAGCAAAACCGATACCATAAGAAGCTCCTGTAACAAGAGCTACTTTTCCTTCAAGTGAAAAATTAACCATAGTTTTCTTTAGTGTTTATATTGTTAATAACTAATATCAGCATAAAAAAGCAAAATGCTTTTCCGTTTGCGAACACGGAATTATTTATTTTAATTCCTCACGTCACAAATATACTAATTTCTTTTTATTAGTGTATTAATATTTCGCAAATCTTATCTTGAAAAAGACGAGCATCCTTACCCTTTAAGACATTCTGATTGATAATAACGAAAGCAAGCATATCTCCATTTCCAGCCTTTACATATCCAGCAAGCGAACTGACTCCCGTTACCGTTCCTGTTTTAGCATGAACATTGCGATATGCCCTTCCTTTTTTCATACGGTTTCCCAAGGTTCCATCGACGCCAGCTATCGGAAGAGCTTCATATAAAGGACGGAATATTTCGGCACGTGAATAAGCATACTTCAGGTATTCCATCATCAGTGCTGGAGATATATAGTTATAAAGTGATACGCCACTACCGTCTACAATGCTATAATCATCAGGATTATACCCGATCTCATTTTTCATAAAATCGTAAATGACATTTTGTGCGTCCTTGTATCCTACATACTTTTCATCCGAATGATGAATGCCCAAATGATAAAACAGAGCTTCGGCAGATAAGTTATCGCTTTTCTTCAGAGCTCGTTTTAGCACAGGAGTTAGTGGACGTGACAAAGTATAGAGCCCCGTTGCTTCATCAGGGCACATTCCATAGGAAACAGCTTGTACGGAAATCCTTTTTTTATTCAGCTTATAGGCAAATGTATGCAAAAAGAAATCTTGCGAAGCATACATGTTCAGCTTCTTGGTACATCGATAATTTGCATTTCCACTGATATAAATCGTATTACCGTTATCCAGCCAGTTACGGGTAACCTTCAGCTTCCCTTCTTGTGGCAGATAGCTTTTGGCAAGATTGCAAACAGTATAATAATCCGATTCGGGTACAACCTCTACTTGCGGACGTTTTCCTTTTGTACCTGGAATAACCGTTACATTCACACATCCTCGATTCAGCATAAGCGGAGAAAGATAAGGCTGGAAAGATTCGGGTGTATCATCCCACGACCATCCGGGCCCCCAATAAATAGAATCGGTCAATGATACATCGGCAACCAGACGGCCTTGAATAGATCGGATTCCGGAGTTATGAACAGCTTCTGCCAGTTTGTTCATATCCTCGTCCATAAACTCCGGATCAAACCCACCGACTACATACAAATCTCCTTGCAGTACACTATCTTGCGTGATTGTACCTGTATATGCTACCCTTGTGTTGAAAACATAATATTCACCTAATTCCGCTAAAGCCGTAACCGAGGTGATCAGTTTTTCAATGGAGGCTGGACGATAAAGTTTCTTATCCTGATAAGCATAAACCTGTTTTCCCTGAGTCAGATTGAAGACACTAATGCCTACTTCCGACGTAGTCAATAACTTATCCGAAGAAACCACAGCATCCAGCCGTTCGGCTAGTGTCTGCGCCGCCAGCGTACAACAGCATATAATAAAAGAGATAAATAGCAGTCCGATTCGTTTCATACATTACAATTCTCTGAAGATTTCACCTACTGTAGGATGTGGAAAGACAAAACGTTTGAAATAAGCTAACTTACGATGTTCCTCTACCATCATACCGCCTAAGACTATCAGTTCGGAAGCCGGATTTCCCAATATGTGTACGCCCAGCACCGTATCAGCATCGTCTACCAGCACCTTAAGTATTCCGTTTGTACCTTCATTTTCGGCAACAAACCTGCCAGAGTAAGCCATGGGTAGCTTTACAACACGATAGGCAATGCCTTCCGACTGTAGATTTTCTTCTATCTTACCAACAGAAGCAACTTCCGGATTCGTATAGACAACTCCAGGTATAGCTTGGTAGCTCATTTCTTCCGATTCACCCAAAATATCTTTTACGGCTATCTCGGCTTCTCTAACGGCAGTATGTGCTAGCAAAGAAACTCCGTTCAGGTCACCACATACATATACACCGGGAACAGATGTACGTAAATGAGCGTCTACACAGATATTTTTACGTTCATTCCGCTCCAAATTCAGATTTTCGAGTCCGAATCCTTCCGTAACCGGACGACGACCGACGCTCATCAATAATTTATCGGCGCATACACTGCCCGCCCCATCTGCATTTTGATAACATACATGTATGCCTTCTTCATCCTGCGAAAGACCTGTAACTTTAGCACCAAGCAAGAATTTCACACCTCGCTTGGCATATTCTGCCCGTAAAGCAGCAGCCAGTTCACGGTCGATGCCGTTCAGTATTTCGTTCATCATTTCAACAACCGTTACCTGTACGCCCAAGCTGGAAAAGAAAGAAGCGAACTCCATTCCGATAACCCCTCCTCCAACAATTGCAAGCGAGTGAGGTAATTCTTTATTGTCGAGCGCATTGCGGTGCGTCCAATACTCCACTTTTTCAATACCTTGTATGGGAGGAGTAACCGTTTGACTACCAGTACAAATAATCAGATGCTCACATTCGTATGTTTCATCTGCACAACGAATGGTATTTTTATCGACAATATAAGCTTCCCCGCTGATGATCGTTACTTGCTGAGCCGTCAATTTAGCCTTGATACCTAACACAAGTTTACGGACAACTTTTGCTTTTCGTGAAATAATCTTCGGTAAATCGAACGATGACTCTGAAACGTTTACTCCATATTTCGAAGCATGACGGCCGTAGTCGTATACTTTTGCAGAATACAGTAACGTCTTAGTAGGTATACATCCCTCATTCAGACAAACACCTCCTAAACTGTTCTTTTCAAACAATACAACACTCAATCCTGCTTTTCCAGCAGCCTCGGCAGCTGTATATCCGGCAGGCCCTCCACCGATGATTGCAACTTGGTATTTCATATGATAGTTAGATTAATAGGTTCACATTCAGAAATTATCTCCAGACTTCGTACTCCATCTGGGGATAATATTCATACAAAGCATCCACAAACAGTTCCGGTTCCTTCATAGGACACCATCGATCTCCTTTTTTTGAAATAATACGCAATGCCTTACGTTGAGGATCAAAAAACACTTGGGTTACGTCTTTTATCATAGCCTTAGAGAATCCCAGATAACAAACAATCCTGATTATTCCTTTTTCATCTATCTGATACTCCTTTACTTCTCCATACATGGAGAAAAGTACATCCAGAATAAAAAAAAGTATAAGTACCACTACTGATATACCTAAATTTTCCTGATTATAAAAAACAACGATCAGAGTCAAAATGAGCGAACTTATAAGTGTACTTATCAACGTTTCACAAACAAATCTTTTTACCGATTTTCTAGGTTTGAATTTTTCCATAAAGCATAAATTTTAGTAGCTCACTATGTTTATTCTTCAATCTTCCTTTTTTTCTCTATCCAGCGAAGAAATTCACTGGCATTTTGAGGAGAAATACATATTTTTTCCACTTTGTCGTTATTATGATATACAATTTCGATCCGATCGACAGATAAAGCAGGAGCAACTGAGAAAGATTTTATTTTCCGCAAATCCTTTATATCATTCAATAATATCGTTTTATCAGCAACAAAACGTCCTGTCTCAATTTGCAACTTACCATTATCCGTCACAATATAACGAGTATGAATCAACATTTCAATTTCAAATATCATGACAACTGCAACCAATATCGTTGCTATCGTATAATGAAACCAGAAAAAATCAAACAGCAAAAAAGCCGTAACAGCCATCAGCAACCAATACCACCAGTCTACCTTAGAATGAAATGTTCTATCCATTGTGTCTGCAAGATTTATTAATTATTGGGTGAAGATAGCAATTTATCGCCGAATACGATACATATTAAAGGTTCTTTAGAAAAAAAACAAAGATACGACACGGTCATACTAGTTTTTTTGTAGTTTTGCAATAGTATTATACATGTTGTTATGGTAAGAAAATTCGATTTTCTCGTTATCGGTTCAGGAATTGCCGGAATGAGCTTTGCGCTAAAAGTAGCGCATAAAGGTTCGGTTGCACTGATCTGCAAAGCCGGACTGGAGGAGGCCAATACCTACTATGCACAAGGAGGAATTGCTTCCGTAACGAATCTGAAGGTGGATAATTTCGAAAAACATATCCACGACACAATGGTGGCCGGCGACTGGATTAGTGATCCGGCAGCAGTAGAAAAAGTAGTACGTAATGCTCCTGCCCAAATTGAAGAATTAATAAAATGGGGCGTAAATTTCGATAAGAATGAAAACGGAGAATTCGACCTACACAAGGAAGGAGGACACTCCGAATTTCGTATTCTTCATCACAAAGACAATACCGGAGCTGAAATTCAAACCAGCTTGATAGAAGCGGTAAAACAACATCCTAATATCACGGTATTTACTAATTTCTATGCTGTAGAAATCATTACTCAACACCATCTCGGTATCATAGTTACCCGTCACACTCCAGGTATCAAATGTTATGGTGCTTATGTATTGAATGAAAGTACTGGAGAGGTAGATACATTCTTGTCGAAAGTAACAGTAATGGCTACCGGCGGTTGTGAAGCAGTCTATACTCATACCACCAATCCATTAGTCGCTACAGGTGATGGTATCGCCATGGTTTACCGTGCGAAAGGTGTTGTAAAAGATATGGAATTTATTCAGTTCCACCCTACGGCTTTATATCATCCGGGAGATCGTCCCAGTTTCCTGATAACAGAAGCAATGCGCGGATATGGAGCTGTATTAAGGAATCTGGGAGGCGAAGAATTCATGCAGAAATATGATCCACGTTTATCTCTTGCTCCTCGTGATATCGTAGCTCGTGCCATCGATAACGAAATGAAACAAAGAGGTGAAGATCATGTCTATCTGGATGTAACACATAAAGATCCCGAAGAAACGAAAAAGCACTTCCCGAATATTTACAAGAAATGCCTTAGCTTGGGCATTGATATCACAAAAGACTATATTCCAGTAGCTCCTGCTGCCCATTACTTATGCGGTGGTATAAAAGTAGATTTGGATGGACAATCCAGCATCAAACGCCTATATGCTATCGGTGAATGTTCTTGTACCGGATTGCATGGTGGAAACCGACTGGCATCCAATTCACTTATTGAAGCTATCGTATATGCCGATTCAGCAGCTAAACACGCTTTAAGCGTCCTCGACCGCTATGATTTCAATGAAGATATTCCTGAATGGAATGCTGAAGGTACTATCAGCAATGAAGAGCGCATCCTGATAACTCAAAGCATGAAGGAAGTAAATCAGATTATGGAGGCCTATGTAGGTATCGTACGAAGCAATTTACGCTTAGTACGTGCATGGAATCGTCTGGATATTTTATACGAAGAAACAGAACGTCTCTTTAAGCGCGTAAAAGCTTCACGAGAAATTTGCGAACTGCGTAACATGATTAATGTAGGTTATCTGATTACTCGTCAGGCTATGGAACGTAAGGAAAGTCGTGGCTTACACTATACCATCGATTATCCTCATGCAGCCCGAAAAGAAGGTGAACAATAAACAAAACAAACCTTTATTAATATCTGAAATAAGCCCGGTTTACATCGGGCTTATTTCATTTAATCAGACTTTATATAAATAATCACACCAATTATTTCCCGCTATTTCCCGTTTTATTCTTTAAAAGGGAACTTATAAAGTTCAAGACATTTCGTTCGAAATATCGCCTTATAACGCGCTAAAACTAATCATTATTAAAGAATGGATGGAATATTCATGTCAAATCAACTCAAAGAAGCATTGATTTTCGCTATAATTCTGTCCTCTGTACAGATCTTTTTTATCCCTATAAAATTCAAACTTAGGAAAACAGATTCTGTATGACAAGTTACATTTTAAGTTTTTACATTAATCCGTCTTCTCACGCTAATCCCGAATAAAGAACTCCCGCTCACGGTTCAAGAAAGTAAAGGGATAAGGCATTCTTATTGTTCAAACCTGCTAAAATCTATGCTTAACCGACGAATCCCCCAGGTTGTACCTTGGTTACAGGAATTCTCACTCGAATGAAAAGTCACGCTAGCGAGCGCATGCCTGAAGCCGACTTATCTGCCATCTACCGATATAAAGAGTATCAGCACTCCCGCTCTCGGAGCGTCCTGTCGTATACGGGCAGGCACAAAAAATTCCAAGAAACAAATTCTATCAGATTGTTCAATCGGGCACGGACAAACCCCTGTTTCTTCCTGTCCAGGCTGGCTAGAATTTATGCCCGACCAAGAATCCCCCAGGCCGTACCTTGGTTACAGGAATTCTCACCCAAATGAAAAGTCATGCTAGCGAGCGCACGCCTAA
>ERZ779832.276-NODE-276-length-16872-cov-4.90141_pt1 | contig 16872 bp, 13 predicted proteins | sample MGYA00511250_ERZ779832 | MGnify/ENA primary metagenome ERZ779832 (study PRJEB29588, sample SAMEA2154726) | human gut metagenome | biome: human gut; feature: human-associated habitat; material: faeces | place: Denmark | collected 2008/2010 ...
TTCCCAGCTGCAAGCCCTTGCTGGTTTGTGAAGCTACATTGGCGATGCCGGCTTGCAAGCCTCTGTTCTGATCGCCGTAGTTTGCGATACCAAGCTGTAATCCGTGGTTTTCTACGGCAATGTTCCCTAATGCGGCGAGCTGTACTCCATTGTTTTTGGTTCCGGCCACATTCAGCAGACTGGTCAGTTGTACGCCGTTCATCGATTCTCCGGCTACGTTCATCAATCCTCCTATAACCACGCCTCTCTGTGTTCTTCTGGTGACATTGGCAAGTCCGGCTACATGCAGTCCGGAACTGTTTCTGCCAGCAACGGTAATCAGTCCGCTGATGGATACTCCGCTTTCGTCCAGTCCTGTCACATTGCCGAGGGTAGACAGGGCGATGCCCGACATGGAGTTACCGGTTACGTTCATCAAGCCCGCTATCGTAACGCCTTGTGTGTTCTTTCCCGTTACGTTGGCTATACCCGAAAGCTGGAATCCGGCTGCGTTCAGTCCTGTCACGTTGGTGATACCGGCCACCTGAAAACCTTTGGAATGATAATGCGTGATACTGGATATTGCATTTATCCCCAGTCCGGTCAGGCAGGGATAGTTGCTTATCAGCCCAAGATTTACGTAAGTACGTGGAGGATCTTTTTTCTTGTTGGTGATATTGATAGCTAAGTTTGCTCCCTTTTTCAATCCTTTATTGTTGCGCGTCTGTGCGTATAAAGGAGTTGTTCCTGCCAGAATACATCCTGACAGGAACACGCTTATCATTTTTGTGCTGAGTTTCATCCGTATTTATTTTACGTCCTGATAGAGGAATCGCTTGATGCTCTTTTTCGGAGTTTTCTCGAACTCTTCAGGATAGATTTTGATTCGTGAAATTTGTGAGTAAGCCGGCAGCTCGGAGTTCAGGGTAACGCGGTTTTCTTCCATGGCGACCTCTATATCCTTGTTGCTCATACCCTGAGCATAAGCCTCGTCAAAGTCCGGATAGATCAGCGCAGCCAGCTTGTTGTCGTTTTGCTGTATGACGATACTTTCGGCTACATACGGAAGATTGTTCAGCTTTTCCTCTATTTCTTCCGGATAGATGTTTTGTCCGGAAGGGCCGAGCAGCAGGTTCTTGCTTCGTCCCTTGATGGTGACGTTACCTTCTTCGTCCATGATTCCCAGATCACCTGTATGCAGCCATCCGTCAGCATCGAAAATTTGTTTTGTTGCCTCTTCATTTTTATAATATCCCAGCATCACGTTGTCGCCGCGTGTCAGAATCTCGCCCACGATGTGCTGCGGGTCGGGACTGTCAATGCGTACTTCCATGCGCGGAGCAGCCTTTCCGCATGAGCCCATGCGGAAACGTTTCCAGTCTTCGTAGCAGATGATTGGTCCGCATTCTGTCATTCCGTATCCTACGGTATAAGGGAAATCGATACTTTTCAGCAGTTTTTCCACTTCCTGATTGAAGGCGGCCCCAACCACGATGACCTCGTAGAAATTACCTCCGAACCCTTTGATCATTTGTTCGCGTACAGCGGCTTTTATCTTGTCGTTGATGATGGGGACCTTCAGCAGCATCTTCATCTTGAGCGTTTCCAGTTTGGGCAAGACGTTTTTCTTGATGATTTTTTCGATAATCAGTGGCACAGCGATGACGATGTGCGGCTTGACTTCGGAAAATGCCTGGAAGATAATCTTCGGGCTGGGCATGCGGGTGAGGAAGAACACGTGACAGCCGCTGGCAAACTCGTACAGAAATTCGAAAGCCAGTCCGTACATGTGTGCCATGGGAAGCATGGATACAACTCTGTCGCCCGGTTTCAGCGGAAGTACTTCGAACGCAAATTGGGTGTTCGACCACAGAGAACGGTAGGGGAGCATTACGCCTTTCGAGAAACTTGTCGTCCCCGAAGTGTAGTTGATTACCGCCAGTTCCTCCGGTTCATCGCGGCGATATGCTACATGTTCGCGACGGAAGTTGCGCGGAAACTTCTTTCCGAACAGTTCATTCAGATGCTCTCGGGCATACTCCAGCTGTTTGCTGCGGCATACCAGCAGGGTAAAGTCCGTCATCAGGATGATACCTTCCAGTAAAGGCATTTCCGCTTCGTTCAGGGCTTCCCATACCATGTCGCCCACAAAAAGGAGGCGTGCCTCCGAGTGGTTTACGATATTGTGTATATTGTCTGCCTTAAATTCATGTAAGATAGGTACAGCTACTGCTCCGTAGGTCAGTATGGCAAGGAAGGCTACCCCCCAGTGTGAACTGTTGCGTCCGCACACGGCTACTTTGTCGCCCGGCTTGATGCCGCTTTCTGCCAGCAGAATGTGTAACTTTTCTATTTTGCGGGCAACGTCCTTGTATTGTAGGGTTGCACCTTTATAATCGGTCAGTGCATCCAGGTCCCAGTTTTCCTTGATGCTTTTCTCTACAAAGGCAATGAAACTTTTTTCCATAGAATGAATTTTTAGTAATGCACAAAAGGTGCCTTATTGTGCAAAGATATTGTTTAATTCTTAGTATTCCAAATTTATACGACGTGTTATGATGGCTTTTGAGAGCTTATATCCAAAAAATGTATCTCGGGATATTTTGTTCTGTTTTTTGCTTAAAACAAAATCGGATATTGCTTGGTTCGTATCGGTCTGACAGAAAAATGCTAATTGCTGCGGTCTGTGAGCATTTGCGGAATAATTTGCGGAAAACACCTCGGGAAGTATATGGAAAGACGGGCGGGGGTAAGATAGATTTGTACGAAAAAAAATATCTTTTGTACAAAAAAATATTTTTTTCGTACAAAAGATATGAGTTTTCTGGGCGGCTTTACAACAGAAGCCGTAGGCATAATCTTATTATAGCTTAGACACATTTTCCGATTTTCCGGTAACCTGACGTGGATTGCCTGCATAACGAATTTCACCTCCGCTGCTTGTACTGACAGATAACGATTCGGTTGCGTGACATAGAATGTCGCCTCCCGAGCTGGCGCTGGCACTGACTTGTGCGGCCTTCAGGTCTTGGGCGTAGATACTGCCGCTCGACTGAGATGAATATTCGGCGGTGGCACATTGTCCGGACAGACGGATGTCGCCGGAAGAACCAGTCAGGGCCTGTACGCTGCCTGCACACGATAATGACTGAATCTGGCAGTCGCCCGATGAGCTGGAATGAAGATTGGCCTCGTTGCAGCGTGCCTCATCGATTTTCAAGTCGCCGCTGCTGCTGGTAGATGCCTCCAGCACGTGGCATGTCACGTCTTTGATGGCAATATCACCGCTGCTGGAGGTTTGAATATTCAGGTTTTTACACTGGATTCTGCCGGCATCGATGTCACCGCTGCTCGAAGTGGTGAGCGTTACATCCTTGTCTGTTTTCAGCGGACTGGCAAGCGTGATGTCGGAAGAACTGGAAGTGGCAAATGCCGTCACCTCAGGAGCAAAGACTTTTACTTCACATTCGTATTTTCCCCTTATGGAGAGTGATTCTCCTTTGGGAAAATTGTAGCCGACTTCCAGTTTATCTCCATTCTGATGTACTTTTACGTACGGAATGATGTTGTCGGGAGCATAGATTTCAGCGTAAGTCTTGCCTGAGGTCTGCGTATAGATTACATCTATCGAGGTAGAGGATTTGATGGAGCCGATATCGCTGAGTTCTATTTTCTTGGTAACGTATTTGTTGCTTGGCTTGATGGTCTTTCCGTCTATGGAGAGGGAACAGCTTTCGACTGTTATCAATGCCAGTGCAATGCCTAGTGTGGCTGCAAGTTTTGATGTTTTCATAAGCAATGTTTTTTTTTTAGTTTCTCATATACTTAGACGCAAGTTTGTGCGAAATGTAACACACTTTGCCGAAAAAAATGAAGGGCAAGGCAAAAAAATACAATTTTGAGGGAGGAAGAATCAGATGTTGATATTTGTTTTGTTGAAAGTAAGTCGTTGAGAACCTGATGGATATCATTCCAAAGATGTCATCTGAATAATAAAAAATCCGGCAAATCCCCACGAACAAGGACTTGCCGGATTTTTGTACAGCGGAAAATATTTATTCTTCTCTGCTGCTGTAGTATTTCATGAACTGTGTACGTTCGAACGGATTGATGTCGCCGGCAGCTTCGGCATTCATCTTGCCTTTAAACTGCGACAGGCTTTCGTAGCCTTTATCGTCCATCCATTCAGCCAGTTCTTTCTTCATGTTTTCAATTTCCTTGGCACCGTACTGGTAAATCACACTGCATACTTCTACAGCTGCTGCGCCTGCCAGGATTGATTTGATGACACCCTTTCCACAGTGTACGCCACCAGAAATAGCATAATCCAGGCGTGGTACGGCTGCCGAAGCGATGGCTGTCCAGCGCAGGCGGTCGGCCAGCTCATTCGGAGTGCTCATGACGTTGGCATTGGTAAAGGTCATCGTATCGATGTTGATATCCGGCTGATAGAAACGGTTGAACAGAACTACGGCTGCGGCTCCGTTGGCATAAAGCTGGTTGATGAGAGAAACCGGATTGGTGAAGTTGCTTCCCAGTTTCATGATTACGGGGATTTTTACAACTTTCTTAATGTGGCGGAGAATTTCGATGTGACGCTGTTCGAAACTTCCCGGGGTATAATCTTTGTCGGTCTGCAAAGACAGGATGTTCAGTTCCAGGGCATCGGCTCCGGCCTTTTCCATTATTTCTGCAAAGTCCACCCATTCGCTGTCGCTGTAGCAGTTAATGCTTGCGATACTGTCGCTGTAGCAGTTAATGCTTGCGATAACGGGGATATGACATGTTTTCTTTGTCTCTTCTATCAGGCTGATATGTTCGTTCAGCGCGTGCGAGCGTACGTATGCTCCCAGATAATCGTCAGCTTCGGGGGAACCGTATCCCTGCATGGAGCCTGCCTGCATGTTGATTTGTTCCTCGAAAACGGACTTCAGGACTACTGCTCCTGCGCCGGCTTCTTCCAGTTTTTTAATTTTTTCCGCACTGTTAGTCAGTCCCGAACTACTGATGATAATCGGGTTTTCAAGTGCCAGTCCTGCGAATGTTGTTTTTAGTTGTGCCATATTAATTAGATTTTAATAGATTCTTTCTCCAAAAATTTTGCTTCCCACACGTACCATCGTACTTCCTTCTTTTACAGCTATCGGATAGTCGTGCGACATACCCATGGATATTTCACGAAATTCCGGACGATCGGAAAAATAATCCTTTTTCAGTTCGTCGAAGAATGTTTTCAGTGAATGAAATTCTTTGGCAATTTCTGTCGTGTCGTCTGTGTTTGTAGCCATGCCCATGACGCCTGCTATGCAGACATGATTCAGGCTTTTCCATTCTCCCGCGCGAAGCATCTCCCTGCAACTGTCGAATGTAAATCCGTATTTGCTTTCTTCCTGCGCGATGTGTATCTCGAGCAGGCAGGGAATGACGCGGTTGTACTTGGCAGCTTGTTTGTTGACTTCAGCCAATAATTTATAGGAGTCGGCGGCATGTATCATTGCAATGTAAGGTGCAATGTACTTTACCTTGTTGGTTTGCAGGTGTCCGATGAAATGCCATTCGATGTCTTTCGGCAGTTTTTCGTATTTCCCCGATAATTCCTGTTCCTTGCTTTCGCCGAAGATACGCTGTCCGACAGCATAGGCTGCTTCGATGGCTTCGGCAGGATGGAATTTCGATACGGCCACCAGACGGACGTTTTCCGGCAATTCCGCTACCACTTCCTTTAAATTAGTTTGAATATCCATTATCAGATTTGTTTTTTTTGAGTATTATCTTTTATCGGCATCCGGAAATTCGGGCTTTACATCCGGCTCGGCAGAATAGGGATATACATCCATGATGGCAGTTTCTGCAATCGAAGCGATGGAATAATCGGCCATGGTTCCTTTCATGCCTTCGTCCAGTTTCTTTACGGCATCACGCAAATCGGCAGCCTGTACCAGCACGTTTGTCGCTGTTTTCTTTTCGGCTCCGCTTTTTTCATCAAGCGTAATGAAGTACAGCTTGCACTTGAACCAGCGGTCGGCTGCATCTTCTTCGCAAGGGAACAACTCGCTGTAGTTGGCACGCTTGATGTCGGCTACGGTAAATTCTCCACTGATAAAAGGGGTGATTTCTTCAATAATGCGTGACTCCGCTTCTGTAAAACTGAGTGCGTCTACTAGGTAAGGTTCTGTTACTTTTTTGTTCATGCCGTTTTCCGCTACTTTCTCGTAGCGGATTTTACATTCGAACCAATTATGCATCATAATGATTTTCTTTCTGTGTTAGTTTGACAATGTTCATGCAAATTTACACTAAAATTTTAATTAAAACCCTTACATAAATAATTTATTTGCTTACTCGCGCAACTTGCATCGGTTCTGCTGCATGAACTCCTGGAGCTCAGCGGCGTGATTCCCTTGTAACAGAATGTGATGATTCCCCAGCGGATTGGTCAGGAAGTAACTTACGGGCTTGTTGAGCTTGATCTTGAACTGCGTGCGGCATGAAGTCGACAGGTTCGTGTTTTCGGTAAGATATCCTTCTGCCAGATAATATTCGTCCAGACATTCACTTCCGCACTTGAAAAGTGTCACATCTCCTTCGTGCATCATTCCTTGTATGGCGATACCGCTTTGGGTTTCAAAATGGTCGCGTATGATAAAGTCGTTTACCATTTTGGTGGCAATGGTGCAGTGAGCCAGCAGCAGCTCGTTGCGTTTGGTATCAATGAATGACGGGTTTCCCATAAATGACGGTTGTCCGGTAACGGCTTTCGCCATGAGCATGGTCATGATGGCCTGCAAGCCGCCGCCTGCAAGTCGCCTTCACAGCCGGCAGGGATTCCCTCATTATTTAACAATGAGAGGGCTAGGCAACCGGTAGTCTTTAGTTGTTTAATCAGGGAGAAGCAGGATAATGTCACGGCATCCAGCTTTTCGGAAGTACATAGTTGCTTGATAGCTTTGTACAATCGCATGGCTTTGAGGAGTTCTTCCGGAGTTGTGTCCTGACAAGCTTTTGCTTTGTTGGCGAAAATAGAGGCTTCCAGCCCGATTTCGTCGTCGGTTATGTTATAAAAACGCTTATAAACTTCCTGAAGCGGAATATCGATGTAGTTTACTCCCCAGCGCTGGCTGGCCAGAAGATAATCTACGTGACTGGCTACCAGCCCGGGAGCCAGGGAGCCGGTGTTCCGATGATTCCGATACGCTTGCCTCTCAGCGAACGTTTGGCGGCGAAGGCCTTATGGTGGCGTAGAACCTGTTCTGTCATATCGGCTACTTGTCCGTGAATGATGCGTACCTTCATGTCTTTGTTGTGCATGCATGCTGAAATCTCCAGTGCGGCGGCAAGTGAATTGTTCAGCCCGTCGGCAAGTAACGTAATCGGATAGGGTAGGGAACTAAAGTTTCTGATGACAGCATCTTCTACACCTCCGCTTGCGATGAATGCCAGTTTGTATGCATTGGCCGGTATGCTTTCTGTTTCTGTATGGTTGACTAAATGAAGAGTGAAATGTTGTTCCAAGGCCATGAAGAGCTCCTTATGGCTTTGGTAAGTCTGTTCCATTTTGTAGCTTCCAGATGTAAATATAATTAGGTATAAGTTCATAGCTTAATATGTGATGGTTTTACCTGTACGAATATACATTTTTTTCTGTTTGTTGCTTTGATGTTGTGTAGAGTTTTTATGTTTTTTGATAGAGTTTAGAGCCTGTTTAGGCTTTCTTGACGGTGGAGTGTCGGATTTATTTTATAAGAAAAGTTGTGCGTTTTGTTCTTTCGGGCTATATTTGTAGCCACATTTAAATCAAATTGTTAATTTATGCCACAAATATCCATTAGAGGAAACGAGATGCCTGAGTCGCCTATTCGTAAACTGGCTCCTCTGGCTGAAGCTGCAAAGGGAAGAGGAATTCATGTGTATCACCTGAATATTGGTCAGCCGGACCTGCCTACTCCACGAGCGGCCCTCGATGCGATTCGTCATATCGACCGTACGGTACTTGAATACAGCCCGAGCCAGGGTTATCGCAGTTACCGCGAAAAATTGGTAGGCTATTATAAGAAATATGATATAAACCTTGATGCTGATGATATTATCATCACGACCGGAGGATCGGAAGCGGTATTGTTTGCCTTTATGAGCTGTCTGAACCCGGGAGATGAAATCATTGTACCCGAGCCTGCTTATGCTAACTATATGGCATTTGCCATTTCGGCTGGTGCGGTGATTCGTACGGTTACTACAACAATCGATGAAGGGTTCTCTTTGCCGAAGGTAGAAAAGTTCGAAGAACTGATCAATGAGCGTACCAAAGGTATCTTAATTTGTAATCCGAATAATCCGACAGGTTATCTGTATACGCGCCGAGAAATGAATCAGATTCGTGATTTGGTGAAGAAGTACGATCTCTTCTTGTTCTCCGATGAGGTATATCGTGAATTTATTTATACGGGTTCTCCTTATATTTCTGCCTGTCATCTGGAGGGGATTGAGCAGAATGTAGTATTGATAGATTCCGTATCGAAACGTTATTCGGAATGTGGAATCCGCATCGGTGCTTTGATAACCAAGAACGAAGAGGTACGTAAAGCGGTGATGAAATTCTGTCAGGCTCGTTTGAGTCCTCCGTTGATCGGGCAGATTGCTGCCGAAGCTTCACTGGATGAACCGGAGGAATATTCGCGTGAAATGTACGATGAATATGTAGAACGTCGTAAGTGTCTTATTGACGGATTGAACCGTATTCCGGGAGTCTATTCGCCTATTCCGATGGGAGCGTTCTATACCGTAGCTAAACTGCCGGTGGATGATGCCGAAAAGTTCTGTGCTTGGTGTCTGTCTGACTTTAATTATGAAGGTGAAACCGTGATGATGGCTCCGGCAGCAGGCTTTTATACGACTCCGGGTGCGGGCAGAAACGAGGTGCGTGTGGCTTATGTATTGAAGAAAGAAGACTTGGCCCGTGCTTTGTTTGTGCTGCGCAAGGCACTCGAAGCTTACCCTGGACATGTAGACGAATAGTATGAACTGGAAGCTTTTTATAGCGCACCGTATCTATAAGAGCAACGAAGGCGGAAAGGAAGTTTCAAAGCCTGCCGTACGTATTGCGATGGCAGGCATTGCCATTGGTCTGGCAGTGATGATTATTTCTGTAGCTGTCGTAATAGGTTTTAAGCATCAGGTGCGCGACAAGGTTGTCGGCCTTAGTTCCGATATTCTTGTGACCAGTATGGATGAAGCACAGTCGTATCAGACTACTCCGGTGGTAGCCAGCGACAGTTTGTTGCAGGTTTTGAAAACAGTTCCTTCCGTGAGTCATGTGCAGCGCTATGCTACCAAACCGGGAATGATCATGACTTCCGACAATTTTCAGGGAATGGTCCTGAAAGGTGTAGCTCAGGAGTATGACACTGATTTCTTGAAAAAACATTTGCTGGAAGGAGAGGTGCCGTCTTTCTCCGATTCTGTATCCAGCAATGCGGTTGTTATATCGAAAACCATTGCCGATCGACTTTCTTTGAAGGTAGGAGATAAGTTGTATACTTATTATCTGGAGGATAATATTCGTGCTCGCAGGCTGACGGTTGCCGGCATCTATCAGACAAACTTTTCGGCTTACGATGACTTGTTCCTGATAACAGATTTGTATACGGTAGTACGTTTGAATAACTGGAAGAAGGATCAGGTAGGAGGAGTCGAAATAGAAGTGGGCGATTATGCCTTGTTGGAACAAATAAATGAGGAAATCCGTGGGTTGCTGAACGAAAAAACAGATCGTTATGGAAGTATGTATTACTCGCGGACAGTGGAAGAAGTATATCCTCAGATATTTGCCTGGCTCGATTTACTCGACGTGAATGTGTGGGTTATCCTGATTCTGATGGTCGGTGTAGCAGGCTTTACCATGATTTCCGGCTTGCTCATTATTATATTGGAAAGAACTAATATGATAGGTATACTCAAGGCTTTGGGAGCAGACAATACTTCCGTGCGTAAGGTTTTTCTTTCATTTTCCGTATTGCTGATACGAAAAGGAATGCTTTGGGGAAATATCGTTGCGCTTTTGTTTTGCGTATTGCAATACTATTTCAAGATAATAAAGCTCGATCCTGCTACGTATTATGTCGATGCAGTTCCAATTGAATTGAATGTAGGAATATGGTTGCTGCTGAATATAGCAACGCTGATGGTTTCCGTCTTGATGCTGGTAGGCCCTTCTTATCTCGTCAGTCGTATACATCCGGCTAAATCAATCCGGTTCGAGTAATAATCATGTAAGATGAAAATAAAATGTCCTGATATTTTAAGGGAAAATCTTTCAAATGATCTTAAAATATCAGGACATTTTTTGTATTGGATGTTTAGCAAGGAATTATCCTATTTTGCTTATTTTCTTCAAGCGTTCCTCATCGATCAGCTTTATCTTTCGGCCGTCGATAATAATTAGTTTTTCAGTTGCGAAGTTCGATAAAGTACGGATAGCGTTCGAGGTCGTCATATTCGACAGATTTGCCAGATCTTCTCTTGAAAGATAAATGCTAAGCGTACATTGGTCTTCTTCCAGTCCGTAAGTGTCTTTCAGGAATAATAGAGATTCAGCAAGACGTCCGCGGATATGTTTTTGAGTCAGATTTACCGTACGTTCATCAGAGATACCCAAGTCGATGGAGAGCTGACGGATAAAGAACATGGCCAGTTCTGCATTTTCCTGAATAAGCTTGACGATAATCGGCATGGGAATAAGGCATATCGTACAAGGTTCGAATGCTGCTGCTGCCGTGACAAAGTTTTCTTCTGCAAAATAGGCACGGTAAGCAAAATATTCCTTGTTCTTGATTACACGGATAATCTGGCTGCGTCCACCCACTCCATCTTTGTAAATCTTTACTTTTCCGCTAAGCAGGCACATCAGATGCATCGGAGTTTCTCCTTCGCAGTAGATTGTTTCGTTCTTTTTATATTTCTGTATCGTAAAATTTTGCGCAAGCAATTCACGTTGCGCTTCGGTAAGAGGCTGCCACAAATCAGGGATACTTTCGGCAATCTCGGCTTCTGTTAATTCCTTCTTGACCATAAGTGCTATAAAACCATGTTTTGTAGCACAAAGGTAGGAAGAAAAATTTAAGAACTTGATTTTCTTCTTGAAAAATGTCGTGTACACATGTGGAATTATTATATATTTGCTTTGATTTATGGTAAAATTAAGAAATATATATCATGTCATATTCCGTCTGTTGGTATGTCTCTTTGTGTGGAGCTACATTACAGCAGTTGGGGGCGGCAACCAGGCGTTGGCTTCCTCGTATAAGCCGTATGTGGCTGATACCATTTTGACTCGTATCTTTCGCTCGGCCTCGGTCTATGCAGAAGAAGTAGGAGAGTACAAGGCAGACTTGTATTTGAAAGGAAGGCTACAGATACATAAGCAGAATAAGATTATCAAATATGTTCCTTCCATGTTTCGTTTCGAAAAGGGAATCAACGACTATATTCATGAATCAATCAGTGAGTTGCATTATACGGCACCTAATATTTATGACCGGAAAATCCGTGCTGTCTCAACTACCTTTACGGGCGGGAACAGCCGGTTTTTCGATATTCTGGAGTTCATGAAGTTCAATATTTATGCTCCTTCTCTGATGGAAGACAAGCTTCTTTCTCCGTTGAATGAGCAGTCGAGCGTACATTATTATTATTTACTCGATTCGGTAGATTATTGGAAGGCGGGGGAGGTTTACAAGATACGTGTGATACCCCGGTACCGAAGTACTCAGTTGTTGGAAGGATTTTTCTGGATTTCGACAAAAGACTGGACTATACGCTATCTTGACTTTCGCGGAAAATACGATTTGATCCGCTTCCATATAGCTATGCGCATGGGGGAGGCCGAGGATACAAAATATCTTCCTCAGCTGATAAATCTGGATATTATATTCAAATTCCTGCGCAATAATCTGGAGATGAACTATACCGGTTGGCTGAAATACGACGAAGTGATTTTCAAGAAGAAGGAAGAGATGGACTTGCTGTTGAGGAAAAGTCGCAAATACAATCTTTCCAATTCGTATACGTTGACTTGCGATACGACCCGATTGGTACAGGATCGTGATTCGTTTGCCCGCATCCGTCCGTTGCCTCTTACCGATTGGGAAGATAGCCTTTACAGAGCGTTCGATGAAAGACGCTGGAAAGAAAGAGGGGATACATTACCCAAAGTCGAAACGAAATTCAAGAAAAACCTGGTGTACATGGGCCAACTGGGGGATGCACTGATAAGCAGTTATAATGTGGATATCTCAAAAGTTGGTAATATTACTTGCTCTCCTCTGATTAACCCTCTGCTGGTAAGTTACAGTCATCGGAACGGAATTTCCTACAGTCAGGAGTTTAAATACAATAAACTGTTTCACGATGGAAGGCTGTTGCACATTGTGCCGCAGATAGGTTATAACTTTACAAAGAAAGAGCTCTATGCAAAGATGGACGCAGAGTATGTCTATAATCCTGAAAAACATGGCTCTATTATGATAAATGTAGGAAACGGTAACCGCATATATAGCAGTATTGTGCTCGACCAGCTGAAGCAAACTCCCGACAGTATATTTAGTTTCGACGGACTGGAGCTGGATTATTTCAAGGATGTATACCTGAACCTGTCGCATAATATCGAAATATTGAATGGCTTGACCGTATGGACGGGTATTGCCATGCACTGGCGTTATGCTGTAAACGGGACTCCCGAAGTAGCCGAACGCGTACGTTTGAGATACAACAGTTTCGCTCCTCGTTTACGGGTGGAGTGGACTCCGGGCATGTATTATTATATGAACGGGCACCGGAAGATTAACATAGGTTCACGTTATCCCACTTTCCTTATCGATTATGAGCGTGGTATTAAAGTAATGAAGAATTTCGGCGAATACGAACGCTTTGAGTTTTCTGCCGAACAGAAGATACGTGTCCGCGACCTACATACCATTGCGTATCATATAGGAGGGGGATTCTTTACCAACCAAGAAGATATGTACTTTGTCGATTACGTGAATTTTGCTAACCGAAACCTTCCTCAGGGCTGGAATGACGATATAGGTGGCACGTTTCAGATGCTGGACGGACGCTGGTACAATGCTTCACGGCATTATTTCCGCGGGAACATGACGTACGAAACACCTTTCCTGCTGCTATATCCTGTAGGGCGCTTGCTCTCATTCATTCAGAAAGAGCGAATCTATGCCGGCGTCTTGTTCATGCCTCATTTGAATCCGTATGTGGAACTGGGCTACGGTGTTGGAACCCATCTCTTCGACTTTGGAGTGTTTATAGGCAATGAAAAAGGTAAATTCACATCGGTAGGATGCAAATTTACCTTCGAACTCTTTAACAGATAACGGTTGTATTTGTTTATTTTCTCAGAAAATCTCTTTTCTTACGCAGCAGATACTGGGTTTGTCGAACCAGGCTCCACAGCGGACGAAGCAGGTCGAACAACGGGAAGATGCAGCATAAGTTTTCGTTCAGGTCGTGTGCTGTACGGCGGAATACCATCATGACCGAGATAAAGCGGAGCAGCCAGAGCAGTACGACAATGCCTGTAACGATCCATTGCTGTTCTACGATGCTCATAGCCAGTGCACCGATGGTAGCCAGATGAAACAGTCCGCATGTCCACGTCTCAAAGGCATTTGAGATTCTTGCCATCCCACGGTAATAGTGGCCGGTAACCAACGCATTCATTTTCCGTTCGAACCAAATGCGTTTATAGGGAGGAACCGGCATACGTACGATGCTGTCCGGACCCGATGCCACACGCGTATTGTACTTGTTGGCTACGGCATTGATAAACAAATCGTCTTCCCCCCGCTGGAGTTGCAGGTGGTCGGCAAAACCTTTGTGCTTTTCGTACAGGCTCTTCCGGTAGGCAAGGTTACAGCCTACCCCCATGTAAGGATGTCCTGCCAGCGCCATGCCCAGATAACGCAGGGAATGGAAGAAAGAATCTGTGATAATGCGTCGGGCAAACCAGCCTTTTTGGGGCAGATAATTGCTGTAACCCAGTACGATGTCGGTGCTTGGAGTCATTTGTGCCGCAAGGCTTCTCAACCAGTCCTTGCTGAACGGACGGCAGTAAGGTTCCGTTACCACAATCCAGTCGTAGCGGCTGGCACGTATACCCATGGCGATTCCCAGCTTTTTCCGGCTGACGTAGCGGGCAGTTTTCGGAATAGCAGTTTTCGGAATAAAAGTATGGTAAAGGTTCTCGTAGCGGTCGGACAACAGTTTCAGGATATCTTCGTCCTCGCCGGCCGACTTGTCGTTGATGACGATGACTTCAAACTTCGGATAATCCTGTTCGAGTATTGCCGGAAGGTTTTGGTTCAATGCGCTGCCGGAGTCTTTTGTCACGATAATGACCGAAAGCGGAGGCAAATCGGTTGCAGAAGGTTCATTTCCTTTTTTGAATAGTTGGTGTATGCGGTTGTAGATTCCGAAGACATAGCATAATTGAATAATGCAAAGTATGCCACAGGTTGCAGCCAGCAGAAAGGTCGTAGATGCAAAATCAAGTGTAATCATGTTGTGAATCTTATAATAAAATCGGTACAAAAATAGGGCAAATTTTCGAGATAGACGTCAATCTGACTTCTAATAAAGGATGATTTTTTGTGCCTTGCTCATTTTTCTTTATCTTTGCATGACAAAAAATAAAGGTGTTACGCCGCCTGTTGAATCAGAAATATTAAAGATAAGAAATGAAGAATATACGTAATTTTTGTATTATTGCCCATATCGACCACGGAAAGTCCACATTGGCCGACAGACTTCTGGAGTATACACAGACTATCAAGATTACGGAAGGACAGATGCTGGACGACATGGATCTGGAGCGTGAGCGCGGTATAACTATCAAGAGCCATGCCATCCAGATGGAGTATACCTATAAAGGAGAAAAATATATCCTGAACCTGATTGATACTCCGGGACACGTGGATTTCTCGTACGAGGTATCCCGCTCCATTGCTGCCTGTGAAGGTGCTTTGCTGGTAGTGGATGGTTTGGAAGGCGTGGCGGGGCTGCAGGCGCAGACGATTTCGAACCTGTACATGGCACTGGAACACGATCTGGAGATTATTCCGGTAATGAACAAATGTGACATGGCAAGTGCCATGCCCGAGGAAGTGGAAGATGAAATAATCGATTTGCTGGGCTGTAAGCGTGAAGACATTATCCGTGCTTCGGGAAAGACCGGCATGGGAGTTGAGGAGATTCTTCAGGCGGTGGTAGAGCGCATCCCTTGTCCGAGTGGCGACGAAAACGCACCTTTGCAGGCACTTATCTTCGACTCTGTATTCAATTCGTTCCGAGGTATCATTGCATATTTCAAGGTAGAAAACGGAATTATCCGTACCGGCGATAAAGTAAAGTTCTTCAATACTGGTAAAGAATACGATGCTGATGAGGTGGGAGTACTGAAAATGGATATGGTTCCCCGCAAGGAACTCCGTACGGGCGACGTTGGATATATCATTTCCGGTATCAAGACTTCACGGGAAGTCAAGGTAGGTGATACGATTACACATATAGCTCGTCCGTGCGACAAGGCAATCGACGGATTCGAGGAAGTTAAGCCGATGGTGTTTGCCGGCGTGTATCCTATAGAAGCCGAAGATTACGAAAACCTGCGTGCCTCGCTGGAGAAACTTCAACTGAACGATGCTTCGCTTACCTTCCAGCCTGAATCTTCACTGGCCTTGGGATTTGGATTCCGTTGTGGTTTTCTGGGACTGCTCCACATGGAGATTGTACAGGAACGTCTGGACCGTGAGTTTGACATGAACGTCATTACGACCGTGCCCAACGTATCGTATATGGTATACGACAAGCAGGGAAATGTGCAGGAAGTACACAATCCTGGCGGCATGCCCGACCCGACGCTTATCGACCATATCGAGGAACCTTATATCGATGCTTCTATCATTACTACAACCGACTATATTGGTCCGATTATGACCTTGTGTCTGGGCAAGCGAGGTGAACTGATCCGTCAGGATTATATCTCGGGCAATCGTGTGGAACTGCATTATAAAATGCCGTTGGGAGAGATCGTCATCGACTTTTATGACAAGCTGAAGAGTATTTCGAAAGGATATGCTTCGTTCGATTACCATCAGTCGGGCTTCCGTCCGTCGAAGCTGGTCAAGCTCGATATCCTTTTGAATGGAGAGTCTGTCGACGCGCTTTCTACCCTGACTCACTTCGACAATGCTTACGATCTGGGACGCCGTATGTGCGAAAAGCTGAAAGAACTGATACCTCGTCAGCAGTTCGAAATTGCCATTCAGGCAGCTATCGGTGCAAAGATTATCGCCCGCGAAACAATCAAGGCGGTGCGTAAGGATGTAACGGCCAAATGTTATGGCGGTGACGTCAGCCGTAAGCGTAAGCTGCTCGAAAAACAGAAGAAAGGAAAGAAGCGAATGAAACAGATCGGTACGGTAGAAGTACCGCAGAAAGCTTTCCTTGCCGTGCTTAAACTGGATTAAATTTATAATTCTTTATTTGTTTCATACCCTTTGCTTCTTGCCGGATTCCTGTACAGTCAGACTACACAGACTGGTAGGAATGGAGCGTGATGCAAAGGGTATTTTGTTGTCTGAAAGAACATGCCTTCGTCTTTAGCGAAAACTTCCTTGACACTTGGAAAAAAACGTGGCGACGTTTTTTATTTTTTTGTACAAAAAACTTTTTTATTTGTACAAAAAACAAGTTCTTCTTGCTCATATGCCTCTTGAAATTTGTAAATCTTTTCATGAAAGATAATTTCACTTTTTCGACAAAGTCTTTAATTAGGGATATTCAGTAAATGTCCCCAAAATAAGATGGCATATGAAATGATTATGGTCT
>ERZ779832.287-NODE-287-length-16291-cov-3.80685_pt1 | contig 16291 bp, 15 predicted proteins | sample MGYA00511250_ERZ779832 | MGnify/ENA primary metagenome ERZ779832 (study PRJEB29588, sample SAMEA2154726) | human gut metagenome | biome: human gut; feature: human-associated habitat; material: faeces | place: Denmark | collected 2008/2010 ...
TGAGCCTTCAGCTCCATTTGCTGCTGAGCCTGTACAAAGCCTGTATAATCATATACCAGAGGGGTGTCACGCTTAATAACCTTCATGGTTTTAACCAAAGCTGCCTTATTGCCGCCCTGCTGCTGCTTTTGACCACAGCCTGCAACGCTCAGTACAAAGGTTGCCGCCAGCGCCGCAGCCATTGCTTTTCTCGCACGGCCGGAGCGAATAAAACTTAACATAAAAAAAACCTCCTTCACCTTCACTCTGAAACTACTCAATATATATAATGACAAATGATACTGCTATATTGTCGATAGCACCTTTACCTGAAAATATTCCTGCTCCAGTTTCAGAATACTACTATTATAATGGACATTTTTCAGAAATGCAAACTTCATTTAAACAAATTTCGCCGCTTTTTCTTGCATTTTCTTCACTTAGCTTCGTCTCACAAATTTTGCTGACTGACCAGTCAGCTTTTGCTGTTTAACAGCTCTTTTTTCAGCAAAAATTTATGCAGATTGCCCAAAGCAAAACCCGATACCTGGTCTACGCCATCAATACGCTGCATCAAGAACAGGTTATCGCCTTCAATATACCATTCATCCGGCAGTCTGTCCTTATATACAACCTTCTTATTGGTATTCAGCAGATTAATCAGCGGCAGCAAATCCTTATCCTTGACGTTAAGCACTTCATCCAGTCTGATTTTTTCGGCAGTCTTTGGATTTACGTTCAGCTGATGATGGATAAAGCTGTTTTTACCGCTGATCAGCTGCAGGCTCAGAATCTGTTCATCGGCACGCATCACCTTAAAAGCCATATCTGCCTCACCCTTGTAAAAATGCTCCAGATAATCTTTGCATTCATCCTGCAGCAGCTTATTCATTTTATTTTGCAGCTCTACATCCTTGCCGGCAAAAACCGGGAAGGTCGCCTCACCGCCAGGAACTACCATCTTACGCACCAATATAGTACCGGCAGCAAAATCCTTGCCATCATTTACGGTATTATCCTTAGGCGTAGGCGCAAGCGTCATAATGGTCAGGGCAAACTGTTTCCATTCCTTAGTTTTCTTGTCCTGCTTCCAGATAGCACCCACATCTGCCAGAGGCTGCTTTTTCTGCACCAGCTGCTGACAGCCCAATAATTCATCTGCGCCGTCATTATCTACATCGTGTGCTACGAGAGAATGTAAGCCGCCATACTCCAGCTTGCCGTCTTCAACCTCACTGCCTGCTGCCGGTGTTAAAACCGATTTATTGCCGTCGATTAAAGTTACATGCATTTTACCATCCTTGGCAAAGGCTTGCGTCACCAGTCCCATGCTTTCGGCAGCACCAAAGACCTCACGCACATTTTTCTTATTGGCAAAGGAAAGTACACGGTATTCACTTGGCGCATGCCAATCTCCTTGAGCAGCACTCACCAGCAGCTGCTGTCTGGCGCTTTTGCCCGCCCACAGCTTAATAGGCTGCAGCTGGCAATTATATCCTCCCTTAATAGAAGGTGCATGAGCCGTCAAAAGCTTCTTGTCCTTATCCTTAATCATAACAAGCAGATCATTGGCGTAGCCGTTAGGCAGCCTGTCACCCCAAAGCTCGGCAGTAACAGTCTGCTCTGCTGTCAGCTGCAGCGGCACCTGCGCCAACAGCGTGTCAGCGGCTGCAGCAATAGTGCTGCAGAAAAGTACGCTGCTGCAGGCCAGGCCTTGCACCATCCATTTTATCTTCACGTCTTCACGTCCTTTCTTCAAACGTACTATTATATTATAGCATTTTTTTGTTATAAGTAGCTGTTAAAACACAGATTTTTTACATAAAGGTACCCAAAACATCGGCAAATTCTGTTGCATTTCGTACAAAAAGGCTTTTTCTTATTTCTCAAAACGATTTTTTCATTAATATTACTGCTTTTTATTGTTAAATAGTGTAGAATAAAAGCGGTATTTTATGATTTTTTGGGAGAAGGGAAGGATTTATTAATGAAGAAAATGGTTGCTCTTCTGCTCAGCCTTTGCCTATTAGTATTAGCTGCAGGCTGTGGCGGTAACGATTCAAAAAAAGACACACCCAAAGAAAAGACTAAGGTAAGCCTTGGCATGCTGCGCCTGACAAGCAGCGCTCCTTTATTTATCGCTATGGATAAGGGCTTCTTTGCTGAAGAAGGTATTGAAATCGAACCACAATGGTTTGATGCCGCTCATCCGATTGCCGTATCCACTGCTTCCTCTAAGGTTGATGTCGGCGCTACCGGCATTACGGCCAGCCTCTATAACATGGCAGCCAACGGGACAAAGCCTGGCATTGTTGCGGATAAAGGACGTGAACAAAAGGGCTACTCCTCTTCTGCACTGCTTGTGACCACCGACAACTACAACGCCGGCGTAAAAAGCCTGAAGGATTTGAAGGGCAAGCGTATCGGTATTACGCAAAAGGGCTCTACCTTCCATTATATGCTTGGCAGAATGCTGGAAACCCAGGGCATGAGCCTCAATGATGTGGAAATTGTTCCCCTGAGCAAGCTCAGTGCTGTTATGGCTGCTTTGGAAAGCAAGCAGATTGATGGCTGTATCTTAAACGAGCCTAACATCACCAAGGTGCAAAAAGCAGGCTACGGCAAACTGGTCGTACAGGTTGGCGACGTTATTCCTTACCAGACCTCTGCTATCTTCTACTCACCTGACTTTATGAAGAATAAGGATGCGGCTGTACGCTTCATGCGTGCTTACAACAAGGCCTGCAACTATTACTACGAAGCTGCAGTAGAAAAGAAGGATGCCAAGAAGCTCGAAGAGGTTGTTAATATTGTAGCTAAATACGTTAAGGCTCCGGCTGAAGACATTAAAGCAGGCCTGCCCTATATTGATAAGGACGGCAAGCTGCTTGTCAGCGATATTGCAACCCAGATTAAATGGTACACCGACAACAAGATGATTTCCGGCACACTGGATGCGAAGGATGTTGCCAACACCAGCTTTCTGGATGAAGCAATGAAGAAATAAACTATTGTATTAAAGCAAGACTGGCGTAAATGTAACAGCTGCAAAATGCGTTGACGATGCTTTAGCACCAAAACGCTGCGACTGATATATTAGCGCCAGTCTTTTTGGAGGATGGTAGAAAATGAAATTAGAAATCGCAAATATCTGCAAGGATTTCACCACCACCAGCGGTAAGCTGCTTCCTGTTTTGCAGGATATTAACCTCAGCATTAATAAGGAAGAATTTGTAGCATTAGTAGGACCGTCCGGCTGTGGTAAATCAACCTTGCTCAATATAACTGCCGGGCTTATGGAGCCCACAAGCGGTAACGTAAAATTTACTGATGTCGCCGCAGGCTATGAGCCTCGTATGAGCATCGTCTTTCAGGAAACAGGCCTCTTCCCCTGGCGTAATGTGCATGATAATATTGCCTTCGGTTTGGAAACAGCAGGCATGAAAGCAGATGAAAAGGAAGCACGCATTAAGCATTACATTGAGCTTGTAGGCTTAAAGGGCTTTGAAAAATCCTTCCCGCACCAATTAAGCGGCGGTATGCGTCAGCGCGTTGGCATTGCCCGTGCTTTAGCTATCGAGCCTGACCTGCTGCTGATGGATGAGCCGTTTTCTGCCTTGGATGCGCAAACACGCACCATCATGCAGGAGGAGCTGGTAACGCTGTGGGAAAAGACGCGTCTGACCACGCTATATGTTACACATAATATTCAGGAGGCAGTAATGCTTGCTGACAGAGTTGTACTGCTTTCGCGTCGCCCCGGAAAGGTCAGCAAAATACTGCAGATTACCATTCCGCGTGCCGACCGTGCTAAGCCTGAGCACACAGACGAAATTGCGGAATTTGTCCGTATCATTTGGGAGCATATCAGCAAGGATGCGCGTGCTGCCTTAATGGAGGTGGAAGACAATGTCTGAAAAGAAAACTGCTGCGAGCGCAGCTAACGAATATATCGTACGCAACCGTATGACGCATTGGCAAAAGACCTATCCGCATTGGGTAAGCGTTGCTTCCATCATCATCCTGCTGCTCTTTTGGGAGGCTATCTGCCGCTGCGGCCTGGTTTCTTCTCTGTTTTTGCCGGCACCTAGCCAGATTATCAGCGCCCTGCTTACCATGCTTGCTGACGGCGAAATCGGCGTTAGTCTGGCCGCCAGCATATACCGTATCCTAATCGGTTTTGCTATCGGCAGCCTTATCGGCCTTGCAGTCGGTCTTGTTACCGGTACCTCGGCACTGGCAGATAAAATCGGTAATCCTGTTGTCAACGCTCTTTATCCTATCCCTAAAATCGCTTTGCTGCCGTTGTTCATTCTTTGGCTGGGAATTGGCGAGCTGTCGAAGGTAACGATTATTGCGCTCGGCGTCTTCTTTCCGGTAGCAATGAACACCTACAGCGGTGTCAAAAATGTTGATACACTGCTTATCAAAGTCGCAGTCAGCTTTAACGCCAGCTGGTGGAAAACGATGAAAAGTGTTGTTCTGCCTAACGCCTTACCTATGATTTTCGCAGGTCTGCGCCTTGCTGCCGGCACATCTCTGCTGCTGCTGGTAGCTGCAGAAATGATTGCCGCCCAGGTCGGCATCGGCGCCCTCATCCTGCATTACGGCGATGTGATGATTACTGACCGCTTGATGGCCGGAGTTATTGTATTGTCATTGCTCGGCCTGCTCTTTAACCTGTTCCTGCAATGGTTGGAGAGAAAGGCTATCCCCTGGAAGAACTGAGAAAAGCACAAAAGCACTGTCTGCTCACTGATATTCTTATATCAGATAGAGCTGACAGTGCTTTTTCTTTTTCTGCTAAAATCTTACAACAGCTTCTTAAAATACTGTTACGCTGATACACAAAAACTGCTTTCTGCTAAGCTATTATTGCAGCCTTGCCGAATCCTCTTTTAAAACTGCTGTCACGGTTTCCGGCGGCAGCTCGCCTATCTTCTTGATCAGCTCAGGCTGCTTGGGATGTTCGGCAATAACCTTCTCCATCAACACCATGTCCAGCCAATGGCCGTGCTTGAAGCCTGTATTATTGAAGGTACCAATAATTTTATAGCCACACGCCTCATGCATTTTGACGCTGTGCTCATTTCTGGCAGTAATGCAGGCATAGGTCACAACTATTCCCTGCAGGCGCAGTAAAGCTTCCAGCGCCGTGTACATCACCTTGCCCAATCCGTGTCCCTGACCCTCAGGTGCCAGATAAATCGTTACCGCGGCACCCCACTGATAGGCAGCACGCTGCATATAAGGATGGGCATAAACATAACCCAACAGTCTGCCATCATGCTCACAAACTATATAAGGATAGTGCGCAGAAATATCTTTGATTCGCTCTGTAAATTCTTCTACCGACGGTACCTCATATTCAAATGATACATCACTGAGCGTCCTGTCGCTGCTGATGACAAAGGGCGCGTAAATTGCAAGCAGCTCTGCAGCGTCCGTAAGCTTCGCAAGGCGAAGCGTATACTTCATCGACATTTTATCGCTCCACCTTTACTTCAAACATTCTGCTCCACGGCAGCGTAAATTTATATTCTTCGGCAGTATTGCCCATATACGGCTTGCTTACCTTGTTGATTTCCCGGGTAATAAACTCTTCCGCCGCAGTACGCTGCTCCTCATTCAGTCCGCTGTTGGGCCAATAGTTAGGCCAGATAAGCTGCTGGTAGGTTTGCATGCGCACATTCGCCTGATATGCCCAATCATCAAGATAGCGTACATTAAGCAAATTTTCTCTTGCTTCCGGCGTTAACTGCTTATACAGCAGTCCCTGCGCCAGAGCAAAGCCCAGGCTGTTGCCTGCGGTATTCCAACCGCCATAGGAAGCCAGACGATATGCCAACTGTTTGTCAAACAAGGTCTTGACCAAAGCATTGTCCGCACCATTGCCAAAACGGATGTCTGCCACAGTCACAGGATGATTATGCTTAAGAATGCGTTCAACCTTATTAACGAAATTTACGGTAGCAGGCAATGCCTTGTAGCTGTTGCTTGCATCAGACGCCTCATGCGTCACACCATCGGCAGGAGTGTTGACAGCCAAAACCAAATCCGCATTTTTGCGCGAATATACCGGGAAGGCACCTGCCGCATAGATATGCTGCTTGGCACTAACGGCCACAGTATCATCCTCGTAGGTAGGCACTGTTTTACCGCCCATGCCGGAAGCATAGGTTACATTTACCAAAGGCAGCTCATACTGCAGACGATTGGCAGCACGGCTCAAAAGCAACAGGCCAAGCTGATCTGCGCCAGCGAAGAAACGGATTTTCTCCTTCGGCAGCTCATTTACCAGAATATCCATCTCGCGTGCTTCCCTATGTGCCTGAGAATAGGCTGCAGTATCATCACGTCCGATAAGCATATAGTCAAAATCGCCGCTTTCCACACCATGCAACAAAAGCTCTGTGGCGCGGATATTATTGCTGCGGCGTGTAAACATATCAGCAAGTATTTCCCGTGGAATGCTGCTGCGCAGTTCCGCCAGCTCCTTGACCTCTTTACGCTTAATCTGCTTAAGCTCCAGCTTGTCCTCAAGTTCTCCCAAGCGGAAAATCTTAGGGCCCCATTCCTTATAATATGCAGGCTCTGTCGGCGCACTGCTAGCCTTAGGCGAGCGCATAATAGTAGTAAATACATAAACCTTCTGTCCGCCGTGTTGCCTTTTCAGCTCTACCAAGCGTTCAGCACGCTGCTGCAGAAGCTCCGGCGAAATTTCATGTGTGCGCGATGCTACCAGCCCGCCATAAAGCAAAGCATCGGAGGAAGCAACAATGGCTACCGATTCACCGGCCTTAGCCTCCAGCCAGTTAAAAAGCTTTTCCGGCTGCCCTGCTGACTGAGCACCGGCAATATATTCGGCCGGCGGCAGCTGTACATCCCAGCCTGCAGCCTGCATCGTCTGCACTGTGTAATCAAGGCACACCGGTCTGTTGTCCATGGGTATATATAACAGAGTGCCCTTAGCGGCAAATGCTGTATGAGTAGTCAACAGTAAAGCGCAAAGCAAAACACTTCGCAAAACCTTCATCATTTTTATCACTACCTTTAACTCTTTCTAAGCAGAGATATTCCTCGCCTTAATAGAAATTCTACAGCAATAAATAAAATTCCTGCGTTGACTTATAATTTCTTCTTGCATCTCTCGGTTATGATAAAAGCTCATCGCAAAACAAAAGCTCCCTGCTTCAAGGTATACTTTGAAACAGAGAGCAAAGCTACGTTATAAATTTAGCTTAAGCGTTAGCAAATCTGCTTAAGAAATCCTGGGTACGTTTATTCTTCGGATGCGTAAACAGCTCCTGCGGCTCGCCTTCCTCAGCAATTACGCCTTGGTCGATAAAGATAACACGGTTAGAAACGTCACGGGCAAAAGCCATCTCATGCGTTACGATAACCATCGTCAGGCCTTCCTTAGCAAGGTCGCGGATAACGCGCAGAACCTCGCCAACCATTTCCGGGTCCAATGCGCTTGTCGGCTCGTCCATCAAAAGAACCTCCGGCTCCAGCGCCAGCGCACGTGCGATTGCCACACGCTGCTTCTGACCGCCGCTCAGCTGATGCGGTTTGGCATTTACATAAGTATCCATACCAACATGCTTCAGATATTTCAGTGCTGTTGTGCGAGCTTCCTCCTTGCTTTTGCCAAGGACCTTAACCTGACCGACCATGCAGTTCTCAAGAACGGTCATATTGTTAAATAGGTTAAAGGATTGGAACACCATGCCTACCTTTGTACGATACATAGTGAGCTTTTTGAAAGCTTCATTTACATCTGTACCACGGTAATCAATAGTGCCGGCAGTCGGATGCTCCAAATAGTTCACGCAGCGGATAAGCGTAGACTTGCCGCTGCCGGAAGGACCGATGATGCAGACAACATCACCGCGACGGACATCAAAGCTGATGCCCTTTAAAATTTCACGCTCGCCAAAGCTTTTCTTTAAATCATGGACTGATAACAAAAGTTCCTTTTCCATAGCTTAGTACCGTCCTTTCGGCTTCTTAGTAGGCAGAGGAATATCACCGCAAGGATCCATCATCGGGTCATAGGTAACCAGCTGATAATCCTTAGGGCCATCCATCTTGCTTTCCAACCAGCGCAGCAGGCGGGAAGCGGTAAAGGTCATAATAAAGTAAATTACGCAGGTAATGAAGAAAATTTCAAAGTATTTGTAGTACACGCCTGCAGCAGACTTGGAAGCAAAATACAGCTCTGTTACGGAAATAACGTTCAATACAGAGGTATCCTTAATATTGATAATCAGGTTGTTGCCCAGCTGCGGCATAACGTTGCGCAGAGCCTGCGGCAGAATAACGCAGCGCATAGTCTGGATATGGTCCATACCGATAGCAATTGCTGCTTCCTTTTGTCCCGGGTCAACAGATTCAATACCGCCACGCACAGTTTCTGCCATGTATGCACCGGTATTGATAGAAACAACCAAAAAGCCGGCAAACAGCGGTGACATATCGATATCAAACAGGCTCATTGCACCGTAATAAACAACCATAGCCTGTACAATCATAGGTGTACCGCGGAACACCTATACGTAAGCGTCTAATAAGCGCTGCACGCAGCGCACCAAAGTTCTCTTAACCTTGCTGTCATTATCCTCCAAAGGAATTGTTTGGATAACACCAACAATAAGACCGATAATACAACCGATAAATGTGCCTACTACTGCCAGCAGCAGAGTAACGACCGCGCCCTTCAGCAGGACAGAGCCATATTGCTGCAGCAGGTAAACTACCCAGCCAAAAAATGTTTCCGGCATTACATACACCACCTTAATTTAATACAAAAAGGAGCGACAACCGCCGCCCCTTGCAAATGGCGTAACTCGTTATTGCAACGCAGCTATTCCATTCTTATACAGCTTATTTTGCCAAAGGCTGTTTCTTAATAGCTTCATCCATAATCTTATTGAAGTCAGCCTCGGTCATACCGCTCAGAACCTTGTTCATAGCGTCTGCCAGTTCCTTGTTGCCTTTTTTAATAGCAATGCCGATTTCAACATCTTCTTTAGAAGTTTTGAAGCCTTGACCTTCAGGGAAGGTTACCATGGTCAGATCAGGGTTAGCAAAAGCAGCAGCCTTAGCAGTCGGGATATCGGTTACAATCAGGTTGCATTTGCCGGATTTCAGCGCAACAATCATGCCGGGAACGTTGTCAATAGCAGGCAGCTTTTTAACGTCCGGAACCTGGTCAATCTGGTCATACCAGATGGTATTCAGCTGAGAAGTAGCAACGGAGCCTTTGAGGTCGGCAACGCTCTTAGCCTGAGCTTGCGGAGAATCCTTTTTAACCAGTGCTACTACAGTTGCATAGTAGTAAGGTTTGGTGAAGTCAACGGACTCTTTACGTTTGGAGGTAATGGACATGCCGGCGATAGCAGCATCAATCTTGCCGCTTACTACTGCAGGAGCCAGGCCATCCCATTCGATTTTATGGATTTCCAGGTCAGCGCCCATGGAATCAGCTAATTTTTTAGCAATCATAACGTCATAGCCGTAAGCATATTCGTTAGAGCCAGCAATTTTTACAGCGCCGCCGTCAGCAGACGGTTGGGACCAGTTGTACGGAGCGTATGCGCATTCCATACCAACCTTCAATACCTTTTTGCCGCTGTCAGCTTTTTTATCGCCACCGCCACAGCCTGCGGTAACAGCCATTGCAACAACCATAGCGCCGCACAGAGCAGCTTTTAAAAATTTCTTCAAGTTCATCAAGAACACACCTTTCATTGTGAAATTATCTATTAAACTATGTAATACTTTACTATATTGCTGTCAAAAAAGCAAGCTTTACAGCAAAGATATAATGTATACATAAGCCTTGTACATGAAAGCCGTACTATCTCCCTCAAGACACAGTACGGCTTGAAATACTTAAGCTTATTTTTTCAGTCCGTTAATAATACGTTCCATAGCTTCGATGGTATTTTCACGGCTGCCGAAAGCAGTCAGGCGGAAGAAGCCTTCGCCCATTTTGCCGAAGCCTGCGCCAGGAGTACCTACAACCTGCAGTTTTTCCAGCAGGAAGTCAAAGAATTCCCAGGAGCTCATGCCGTTCGGGCATTGCAGCCAGATGTACGGAGAATGTACGCCGCCATAATATTTAATGCCAACCTTATCAAAGCCTTCCATGATAATACGTGCATTTTCCTGATAGTAAGCAATGCTTTCGCGGCATTGTTTAATGCCTTCTTCGCTAAACACAGCCTCTGCACCGCGTTGGATAATGTAAGGAACACCATTGAACTTAGTGGTCTGGCGACGCAGCCACATTTTGTTCAGTTCCATTTCCTTGCCGCTTTCGGTTTTACGAACCAGTGCATGAGGAACAACGGTATAACCGCAACGGGTACCGGTAAAGCCGGCAGTCTTGGACAGAGAGCACAGCTCAATAGCGCATTTTTTAGCATCTTCGATAACGAAAATGCTGCGCGGAATTGCCGGATCAGTTACATATGCTTCATAAGCAGCATCGTACAAAATAACAGCATCGTTTTTCAGTGCATAAGCAACCCATTCTTCCAACTGCTCTTTAGTATAAGCAGAACCGGTCGGGTTGTTCGGAGAGCACAGATAAATTACGTCAGCCTTTACATTTTCGTCCGGCATCGGCAGGAAATCATTTTCCGGCTTGCCTTCCATATAAATAATGTTACGGCCACACATAATGTTGGTATCCAGATATACAGGGTATACCGGATCAGGAATCAGGATAGTGTTTGCATTGCTGAAAATATCGGTGATATTAGCGCAATCACTCTTTGCACCGTCGCTGATGAAAATTTCATCGCTTTCCAGGGTAACGCCGAAGGAAGCATAATATTTTACCAGTGCTGCATGCAGGAAATCATAGCCCTGCTCAGGACCATAGCCACGGAAAGTTTCCTGTACGCCCATTTCTGCTACAGCTTTCGCCATTGCATCAACAACACATTTTGCCAGCGGCAGGGTAACGTCGCCAATACCAAGGCGGATAATCTTTTTGTCCGGATGTGCCTCAGCATAAGCGCTTACCTTGTGCGCAATATCAGCAAAAAGAAAGCTTTCTTTTAAGTTACAATAGTTTTCGTTTACAAATGCCATTGAAAAACCCCCATTATTAAAATCATTTTAAATTTATAGCAAACGCCTGAAAAATTACTAGCTGCAAGCATTGCGATACCTGCAGCCAGTAGTTCAAGCAATTTGTTTACTCGTTGATAACGCTCTCAGGAATATCAATTACGCCGTCAAATACTGCGACTGCGTTGCCCTCCAGGGTAACATGGTCATTCAGCTCATGCGTAACCTTGAGCAGACCGCCTTTGCAATGTACATTGAGCGGTTCGCCCTTCTTGCCTGCTTTATTCAGCATAATGCAGGCTACGGTAACAGCGCTCGCACCGGTGCCGCAGGCCCAGGTTTCGCCGCTGCCACGCTCCCAAACGCGGAACTTAACAGTATTCTTGTCCAGAACTTGTACAAACTCAGTATTCACGCCTTCAGGGAACAGCTTATGATGTTCAAATTGCGGTCCCAGCTCCTCCAGGTTCAGGCTGTCCACATCATCCACAAAGGTAACAAAATGCGGATTGCCCATAGAAATTGCCGTACCGTTATAGAAAACCTTTTCTTTGGTTACATCGTCATGATTATCATTCAAAACAATTGCCTGATCAACAAAAATATAATGGTCGCAGTTCATCGGAATTTCGGTAGCACGGAAAACAGGCTTGCCCATATCTACCTTCGCACCTACAACCTCACCGTTTTCGACAACCATTTCAATTTCCTTTACACCGGAAAGTGTTTCCAGCGTAATAGTAGTTTTATCGGTCAGACCTTTGTCATGCACAAATTTAGCTACGCAGCGCACGCCGTTACCGCACATCTTGCCTTCGCTGCGGTCAGCGTTGAACATACGCATTTTGAAATCAGCAACGTCAGATTTGCAAACGCAGATAAGACCGTCACTGCCAATACCAAAGCGTCTATGACTTACATATTCGGAAATAGCGCCCGGGTTCGGCAGCATCTCCTTGGTGCAGTCTACATAGACATAATCATTACCAGCACCATGCATTTTTGTAAATTCTATTTTCATGGCCCTTCCTCCTTTGAATCCTCTTTACTCATTATAACAAAAATATACTGAAATTCCAACCGGATAAACAATAAAGTTAGCTTTAGCGCACAAAAAAGCCGGCACATTTGCGTACCGGCATATTACAATGAGCAGTATTTCTTTTTTTATCAGCAATGTATTCACTTCCAGCAGTATTTTGATCAAAAAAACACTCCGAAAATTATTTACGCAAATCTTTTAGACGGTCTGCACCACATCAGCGCAGCAAAAATCAGCACAGCAGTCACACCCATGCTTACAGGATAAACATACATTAAGGTACGGAAATCATGATACACAGGGAAAACAAAGGCAACCCACAAGAAGCGTACACCGCAGACACCTAAAATCGTAAGCAGCGAAGGTAAAAACGATATGCCGAAGCCACGCAGATAACCGGACATAACATCATACGAAAGGCTGAAAATGTAGGCACAGAATACAATAGAAGCCCTGATATAACCAAGCCTGATAACCTCGCTGTCGTCGTTGATAAGCGCAATAAGCCTGTCACCGAAGAGAAATACGATAAGCATACAAAAGCCCGTACAGATAACATCCTCCAGCAGGCATAAGCGTAAAATCTCACGGCAGCGGGCCATCTGTCTGGCGCCATAATTCTGCCCGACAAAGGTTGTGCACGCCTGTGTAAAGGAGCTGAAAATACTGAACGCTACCATCTCCAGAATCAGTGAAGCGCTGGAGGCAGCAATTACCTCTGTTCCCAGGCTGTTGATAGCCCCCTGAATAACAACATTCGCCAAGCTGAAAACTGCGCCCTGGATGCCTGCAGGCAAGCCGATGCTTACAATTTCTTTCAGCGTAGGCATATCAAGGTGCAGCTTACTCCATTCCAACTTAATTATAGAATCTGTTTTCAGCAATAAGCGAAGCAGAATCAAAGCAGAAACCGCGTTAGCCAACACTGTAGCAATCGCTACACCGGTAACATCCAGCTTGCATACGCAGACAAAGAATAAATCCAGCACAATATTGACCAGGCTGGCTGCAATAAGCGCCATCAACGGTTTTTGCGTTTCACCGATACTGCGGAAAATAGCCGCTTCAAAATTGTACAGCAAAATAATCGGCATGCCTAAAAAATATATTCTGAGGTACATCACAGCTGAAGGTAAAACTTCTGCCGGAATTTCCAGCAAACCTAAAATCGGCACAACAGCAAACTGTGCAAAAACAGCAACCGCAATACCGATAATCAGCGAAAGCAGTACAGCAGTATGCACCGCCTTCTTTACACCTTCCGTATCACGTCTGCCGATAGACTGCGCAATAACAACATTAGAGCCCAAAGCTAGGCCCAAGAACAGAAAAATAATCATACCGATAATCGGCAAATCTGTTCCTACGGCAGCCATTGCCGCTGTTCTGTCGCTGTTAGCAAAGTTGCCGGCAATTACTACGTCTGTCGCCGTAAAAAACTGCTCTAAGATAGCTGTTGCAGCTACCGGCATAGAAAATTTAAATATTTTATCCCATAAGGAACCATTAAGCATGTCCATGCTTGTCCGCATATCTTCAATACCTTCTCTTTCTTTTATCTAGTGATAGATATTATAATACTAAATTTAGGCAATAGCAAATTGATATTTTCTATGCCCGGTTATAGTTATAAGGCATATGATAAGCAATACTTAACATACAAAAAGCCGATACATTTCTGTATCAGCTTTTCGTTCATAAAATATTTCATTTAAGCAGTCTGTTTACGCATATAAGTACGCATAACCAGCAATGTTACAAATAATAAGCACAGCGTAATAGGCAAAGCAATCAGCGCTAAGGAGCTTTCCGTAAAGTACGCAATACCGCCGGCAATCAGATAGCCGGCAACAGACACGGAAGCTGCAGTCAAAGCATAGGGCAGCTGTGTGGAAACGTGGTTAACGTGGTCGGAATGCGCACCAGCGGATGCCATAATCGTTGTATCGCTGATAGGCGAGCAGTGGTCACCGCATACCGCGCCGCTCAGGCAGGCAGCAATAGAGATAATCAGCATTTCATAGGTATCTCCGGAACCGAAAACGTTGCAAACTACCGGAATCAGAATAGAGAAAGTACCCCAGCTTGTACCGGTAGAGAACGCAAGGAACATAGCAACAACAAAGATAATTGTCGGCAGGAACATTTTCAGGATACCTGCGGAGTTTGCAACAAGATCATGCACATAGAACTTTGCACCCAAAAGACCGGTCATACCGGACAGAGTCCAAGCCATAGTCAGAATCATAATCGGCGCAACCATTGCTCTGAAGCCTGCAGGAATACACTCAGTAAATTCCTTAAAGGTCATTACGTTGCGTACCATGTAGAAGCAGAAGGTAAAGAAGAAGGTTGCTATGCTGCCGAGTACCAGGCCTTTAGGAGCATCGGCACCTGCAAAGGCATCAACAAAGCTTTCACCAGTGAAGAAGCCACCGCTATAAATCATACCGATAATACAGCAGATAATAAGTACAATTACAGGCAGTACAAGGTCAATAACCGCACCGTTAGGCTTATCGGTATTGTCATCATCATCACCATACGGACGAGCAGCAGTAGTAAACAGGTCACCCTTATTTGCGTTATCCTCATGAACCTTCATGCTGCCGAAATCAAATTTCATGATGGTCAAAAGAAGCATCATAGATAAGGTAGTAATTGCGTAGAAGTTATAAGGAATAGTCTGCAGGAACATGTTAAAGCCGTTAATATCAGAGCCTTTAGGTACTGATGAGGTTACAGCTGCAGCCCAGCTGGAAACCGGTGCAATAATACAAATCGGCGCAGCAGTTGCGTCAATAAGATATGCCAGCTTTGCACGGCTAACCTGATGTCTGTCGGTAACAGGACGCATTACGGAACCAACCGTAAGACAGTTGAAATAGTCATCGACAAAAATAAGTACACCCAGTGCAATAGTAGCGAGCTGCGCACCAACGCGTGTCTTGATATTTTTAGAAGCCCACTGACCGAAAGCAGCACTGCCGCCAACCTTGTTCATAAGAGCTACCATGATACCAAGAATAACCAAAAATACCATAATACCAACGTTACCGCTATCCGACAGCTTGGTAATCATGCCGCCGTTTTCATTGTAAAGCATAGTATTTAAACCAAGCTCAAGATTACCATTGGAATGTAACAGTGCACCGATTGCGATACCTACGAACAAAGAAGAATATACTTCCTTAGTAATCAAGGCCAAAGCAATTGCGATAACCGGAGGCAGCAAAGCGCCGATAGTCGAATATACGGCAGGCTTATAGGTTTCAGGATCAACAGTGTTAGGATGCTGTCCGCTTATATAAAATAGGCCAGCCATGATAACAAGCAGTATCGCCAAAAATAAGTAATTGTTTTTTCTCATCTAATTAATCACTCCATAATTTTTTTCTAAAAAGTCCGAAAAAATTATATCATGATTGCATAACTAAAAGCAAGCATATTATGAAAAATCACTGACAAATTGTAAAAAATTATACAATGTTTCCTAAATAAGTGCAAAACAGAAAACTTTAATACTGATTTATATTGCTTCAATGTCTATTCACAGTTGACAAATTTCGAGGCTCGCAGAGCAGGAGAATATATTCTTTATTAGCGCATCCAAGAAGCGAGTACGCAGGACGATGCTAATTAATAAGAAAGCAAGTTAATTGAGCGATGGATATATCGTGCAAGGAATAGCAATTTTAGCAAATGAGCATTTGGAACCATAGAAACAAGGGTATGTAACAAAATGTTACTCTCTGACAAATTTTATCGCAGTTTCGTACTGGTTCCATGCGAAATTTGCGTCGTGCCCTTTTGGCACAGGAAAATTGCTGCTGACTGAAACGATATATATCTCGCGAATATAAAAAGCTTGGTAGAAATCCTGATGAATTGAGCGAGGGGTATATCGTGTAGGGAATAGCAATTTTAGCAAATGAGTGTCTGGAATCATCGAAGTGTTGCATTGTCTGAGCGCTAAGCTATCTACTATAGTAAAATCTCTTTGCATAGCGCGAGTTTTGCGACAGTTCGTCTTGATTCCACACGAAATTTGCGTTAAGAAATTGCTGCTGACCGGAACGATATACTCCCCGCGAATAAAGAAAATTCGCTAGAAAGCCTGACACATGCTCGCGCGTCGCTTTGCTCCTTCAAGCATGGCTATCTATCCCTCCAAAAATACTCCCT
>ERZ779832.303-NODE-303-length-15349-cov-5.01504_pt1 | contig 15349 bp, 10 predicted proteins | sample MGYA00511250_ERZ779832 | MGnify/ENA primary metagenome ERZ779832 (study PRJEB29588, sample SAMEA2154726) | human gut metagenome | biome: human gut; feature: human-associated habitat; material: faeces | place: Denmark | collected 2008/2010 ...
GATTTCTTCCTCAGGCTATTCAGGAAAAAGGCAGAGAAATCAGAACTTTTATGCCAAAATGGGGCAATGTCAATGAACGCAGAAACCAATTACACGAAGTCATCCGCCTGTCCGGCATGAATTTAATCATAGACGATACGGACCATCCGCTGATTATCAAGGTAGCATCTATCCAAGCTGCACGTATGCAGGTTTACTTCATTGACAATGACGACTATTTCCAGCACCGCCAAATGGTAGCTGACGAAAACGGTGTAGAATACAAAGACAATGACGAACGTGCTATTTTTTATGCACGCGGCGTATTGGAAACGGTAAAGAAATTACGCTGGTGTCCGGACATTATCCATTGCCAAGGGTGGATGAGTGCATTTGTACCTCTTTATATCAAGAAGGCTTATCAGGATGAACCGTCATTCAGAGACTCAAAAGTAGTATTTTCGGTATTTGAAGATGATTTCAAATCGGACTGCGAAGGTAATCTGACTGAAAAACTCATGCTGAAAGGCATTGAAAAGAATGATGTGGAAAGCATCGTCAAATCTCCGGCAAATTACGAGGAGCTGTGCAAACTGGCCATTGCCTACTCCGACGGTGTGATACAAAACAGCGAAAAAGTGAACGAGAATGTCATGAAATTCGCCCGTGAATCGGGTGTGCCCGTGCTCGACTATCAGCCTGCCGATACCTATGTAGATGCTTTCAATGAGTTCTATGACAAAGTATGGGAGTTTGAAAAGAAATAACTCACTAAGAATAATAAAGATGAAAATCAAATACTTATGCGCATTGTTGTTGGCTGCACTTATTTATAGTTGCGATGATTCAACAACCGGCATCGGGACTGATCTTATCCCCGGTGGAGATAAGATTCCGGCAAATACAGACAGTTATGAGTTTACCACCAAATCTCTGTTGGCCGACTCCGTTTATGCACGTACCAGTACTGCATATTTAGGACGATATACCGATGAGCAATTTGGAGAATTTACTGCCGACTTTATAGCACAGTTCACCTGTATGGACAACTTCAAATTTGAAGAAGAGCTGACCAAAGTCATCGGAGTAAATATAAGTCTGCAATACGGGTCTTTCTTTGGCGACTCACTGAATGCCATGCGCTTACAGGTTGACACATTGGACAAGGTTATTCCTGAAAAAGAACTAAGCACTTTCTATACCAGTGTGGATCCTAAAGATTATTATAACGAAAAAGGAAAGCCTATCGCTGTAAAAGCCTATTCGGCAGTAGGTCCGTCTACAAGCAAAGATGAAACTACAACCACAAGCAGCGGTGTCAAGCAAAGAACAATTATACAGACTATCAAATTGCCCAATTCATTAGGCGATCACATCTTCAACAAATACAAGGAGAACAAAGAGTATTTCAAGACTCCTGAAAGTTTTATCAAGAATGTATTAAAGGGAGTTTACATTCGCTGTACTCATGGCGACGGAACCATTTTATACATTGACGGTTTAAGCCTGAATCTTAATTTTGAAGCCCTGATAGAAAGTTCTTCCGGCAAGCGGGATTCGTTGGTTTACAAATCCTATTTCTTTGGAGCAACCAAGGAAGTGATACAAGCCAACCACTTCAGTAACGGTAACAGATTGGAAGAGTTAGCCCAAGATCCGGACCATACTTACCTCAAAAGTCCGGCAGGTATTTTTACAGAAGCGACTTTCCCCATTGCAGAGATTTACAATGAACATAAAAGAGATACGCTAAATGGTGTAAATGTATCATTCACACGCTACAACGAGAAAGAGTCCAAATACAAAATGGGCATCCCCCAATATGTATTGATGGTCAGAAAGAAAGATATGTTCTCGTTCTTTGAAGAAAACAAGATTATCGATAACAAGACTTCTTTCTTAAGTTCATATAGCAGCAGTAACAATACATACACCTTTACCAACATCGCTCCCTTAATCACTTACTGCATTGAGGAACGGAAAAAAGGCATAACAGCAGCAGGTGGAGATCCTGAAAAGGAAGAAGACGGAAAAGAATGGGACGCTAAAAATCCGGACTGGAACAGAGTTGTCATCATACCTGTCAAAGCAGTATCCAATTCAAACAATGAAATAGTTGAAATATCCAACAGCTTAGGTATGGAAAGCGTTATGTTAAAAGGTGGAACGAATCCTGAGAATAAGCTGAAAATGCAAATCTTCTACACTACATTTTAAGACTTTTTTATTTAACCAAATAAAGAACAGGCGGCAACTACAGCAATATAGTTTCCGCCTGTTTAATTTACTCCACCGTAATCATACCACACCGGATGATAAATGGAAATTCATGGAACGCAAATATCCCATCAACACTTCACACCATGATTGAGAATGACCATAAAAACAGACTATATAAAATAAGCCGGCAAAATCCTTTTCACGGATCCTGCCGGCTTATTTATGTTTATGGGAATCCTCTATCCCCTAGAAAGGCAAATCATCCTTCTCGTCTGTCGCGGCAAAATCTACCGGTGCAGCGGGAGCAGCATTCATGGGAGGAAACGGAGCATCCGGTGCAACAGGTCCCTGGGCACCCACACGCTCTACTTTCCACGCACGGATACTGTTGAACCAACGACCATTCCACTCGCGGGCATCCACATCAAAAAACACATTCAACTCTTCACCTGCCTGAATATTAAATTGCGCTATCTTATCTGCTCCAAATACGTCAAAACACATTTTTTTAGGATATTGATCATGCGTTTCAATTACGTATTCTTGTACTTTCCATTCATTTCCTGTCTTTGAAACTCCTCCTCTCGGTTCGAGGACTGCTATTACTTTTCCTGCTAATTCCATATTACGTTATTTAAATTCGCCACGAAAGTACACTTTTCCTTGCGAGTAAACTAATTTTTTCGCCATTTTTTGCGCTTGAACCATAATCTTTTCGTAACTTTGGCAGTTAAATGAATATAGAGATATAGAATATAAATATAATAATATAAAACTATGAAGTTCATCGTTTCAAGTACTGGATTATTCAGTCATTTACAAGCTATTAGCCGAGTAATCAACTCCAAAAATTCGTTACCTATTCTTGATTGTTTCTTAATGGAACTGACTGACGGAACGTTGTCGCTCACTGCCTCTGACAGCGAAACGACCCTGTCCACTTCTTTGGAAGTAAATGAAAGTGACGGTGACGGACGCTTTGCCGTTTCTTCAAAAACCATACTCGAAGCCCTGAAAGAAATACCCGAACAACCACTGACTTTCCTGGTAAATACAGAGAATCTGGAAATCACCGTACAATATCAGAATGGTAAATACAGCCTGATGGGACAAAATGCCGACGAATATCCGCAGGCTCCCGCATTAGGCGCAAATGCGGTACACGTAACAATGGGCGCTCCGGTGATGCTGGCAGGTATCAACCGTTCTTTGTTCGCTACTGCCGATGACGAGTTACGTCCGGTAATGAATGGTATTTATTTTGATATCACTACCGAAGACATCACTTTCGTAGCCTCAGACGGGCACAAATTAGTACGCAATAAAACATTTGTGGCACACGGCGATGAAAAAGCCGCTTTCATTCTGCCCAAGAAACCGGCAACCCTGCTGAAGAACCTGTTGCCGAAAGAACAAGGAGATGTGCAAATTGATTTTGACGACCGTAACGCTACGTTTACATTAGAAAACTACAGCATGATATGCCGTCTTATCGAAGGACGCTATCCCAATTATAATTCAGTAATTCCGCAGGATAATCCGCACAAGGCCACCATTGACCGCATGATGCTGATCAGTGCGCTCCGCCGTGTATCTGTATTCTCATCACAAGCAAGCAGTTTGATAAAACTCCGCCTCAGTGAAAATCAGATCCAGATCTCCGCACAAGACATAGATTTCTCCACCTCAGCAGAAGAAACACTGACTTGCCAATATACAGGAAGCCCCATGAGCATCGGCTTTAAATCAACATTCCTGATCGATATTTTAAACAATATCTCGGCACAGGAAATACTTTTCGAACTGGCTGATCCTTCACGTGCGGGTGTTATTGTTCCTGTAGAACAGGAAGAAAAAGAAGACCTGCTGATGCTGCTGATGCCTATGATGCTGAACGACTAAAAACGACACGCCACCATGTGGCGGAAAAACAATATATAATACAAGCTGAAAATGAAATTGAACTTGAAGAATCCTATTGTTTTTTTCGATTTGGAAACAACGGGAACAAATATAAACACAGACAGAATAGTGGAAATATGCTATCTGAAGGTGTACCCAAACGGCAACGAAGAAACGAAGACCATGCGTATCAATCCGGAAATGCATATTCCCGAACAATCTTCTGCCATCCACGGTATTTATGACGCAGATGTGGCGGACTGCCCTACTTTCAAGGAAGTGGCAAAAGAGATAGCCCGGGACATTGAGGGATGTGACCTTGCCGGTTTCAATTCCAATCGTTTCGACATTCCGGTTTTGGCCGAGGAGTTCCTGCGCGCAGGAGTAGACATTGACATGATGAAACGAAAATTCATTGACGTGCAGGTGATTTATCACAAACTGGAACAGCGCACCCTGTCTGCCGCCTATAAATTCTATTGCGGAAAGAATCTGGAAGATGCCCATACAGCCGAAGCCGACACACGTGCCACATACGAAGTACTGAAATCCCAATTGGACCGCTATCCGGAAGAATTGCAAAACGATATGGCATTTCTAGCCGAATATTCAAGTTTCAACAAGAACGTAGATTTCGCCGGACGCATTGTTTATGATGACAAAGGCGTGGAAGTCTTTAATTTTGGGAAATACAAAGGAATGTCGGTCAGCGAAGTATTACAAAAAGATCCGGGCTACTACAGCTGGATACTGAACGGTGACTTTACGCTGAACACGAAAAACGTACTGACAAAAATCAGACTACGTGAATCGGGAATGATGAAATGAGTATGAAAGGAAAAAAAATCGTACTAGGTATAACCGGAAGTATAGCCGCCTATAAAGCGGCTATACTCATTCGCGGACTTATTAAGAAGGGAGCGGAAGTACAAGTCGTGATTACCCCCGCAGGCAAAGAATTCATCACACCTATCACTTTGTCTGCATTAACAAGCAAACCTGTTATCAGCGAGTTTTTTGCCCAGCGTGACGGGACATGGAACAGCCACGTTGATTTGGGACTATGGGCGGATGCCATGATTATCGCTCCGGCTACCGCATCCACTATTGGTAAAATGGCCAACGGAATAGCGGACAATATGCTGATCACGACTTATCTGTCAATGAAAGCTCCCGTATTCGTAGCTCCGGCAATGGATCTGGATATGTTCGCACACCCTTCCACCCGGAAGAATCTGGACACGCTCCGTTCTTACGGAAATCATATTATAGAACCGGCAGAAGGGGAACTGGCAAGCCATCTGGTAGGAAAAGGCAGAATGGAAGAACCGGAAAAAATAGTGGAAATTCTGGAAGCTTTCTTTGCCAAACAACAAGACATGGCCGGAAAGAAAGTAGTCATTACCGCCGGTCCAACCTACGAGAAAATAGATCCGGTACGCTTTATCGGCAATTATTCTTCAGGAAAAATGGGATTCGCACTTGCCGAGGAATGCGCTTCACGTGGAGCGGAAGTATCGCTAATCAGCGGACCGGTAACGATTCAGGCCCATCACCCTAACATCCGCCGCATAGATGTGGAAAGTGCCGGAGAAATGTACGAAGCCGCCATCCGCGAGTTTCCTACAGCTTCGGCCGGCATCCTGTGTGCGGCAGTGGCCGACTTTACCCCGGAAACCGTAGCCGGTCATAAAATCAAAAGAGAGAAAGATAATTTAACACTGCAACTGAAACCCACACAAGACATTGCCGCCGCACTGGGAAACCGGAAAAAAGACGGACAGACATTAGTGGGATTTGCCTTGGAAACAAATGATGAAACAAAAAATGCACAAAGAAAACTGGAACGTAAGAACCTTGATTTCATTGTACTGAACTCATTGAACGACCAAGGAGCCGGGTTTCGTTGTGACACCAACAAAATAACGATTATAGACCGTCAGGGAGCAACTCCTTATCCGCTGAAAAGCAAACAGGAAGTAGCAAGGGATATTATTGACAGACTGGTAAATAATAAATAATTTCTTAATTTGCCACGTTGCCAATGTGCTAATGCGCTAATTACCATGCGGAATACAACAGCGCAGCAAATTAGCAAATTGACAAATCAGCAAATTATTAAAAAGGAGCAAGAATATGCTGCAATCTATCTATATACAGAATTATGCATTGATTGATACATTGGATATCAGTTTCACCCCCGGCTTCTCTGTCATCACCGGAGAGACCGGCGCCGGTAAATCGATTATTCTAGGCGCTATCGGCTTGTTACTGGGACAACGGGCCGATATCAAAGCGATCAAGAAAGGCGCCAATAAATGTATTGTAGAAGCACGTTTCAACATCTCCGCCTATCAGATGGAGCCTTTCTTTACCCAAAGAGATTTGGAATATGATCCGGATGAATGTATTATCCGCCGCGAGTTATATGCATCAGGTAAAAGCCGCGCATTCATAAACGATACTCCGGCCTCATTGGCGCAGATGAAGGAACTGGGCGAGAAACTGATAGATGTACATAGCCAGCATCAAAACCTGTTGCTCAACAGTGAGGGATTCCAATTGAATGTATTGGATATCCTGGCACAAGATGACAACGAACTTTCAGCATACAAGGATATTTATACCGAGTACAGAAACGTATGCAAACAGCTGGCCGACTTCATAACGCAAGCCGAGCAAAGCCGGAAGGATGAAGATTACATCCGGTTCCAACTGGAACAGCTGGATGATGCAAACCTTCAGGAAGGAGAACAAACCGAACTGGAACAGGAAGCCGAAACCTTGAATCATGCCGAAGAGATAAAAGCGGGTTTGTACAAAGTGGACCAAATAATGGCTTCGGAAGATGCCAGCCTGTTATCCGCTACCAAAGAATGTATGCAAACCCTGCATAACATAGCGAGAGTGTACACACGTGCCCAGGAATGGATAGGGCGTTTAGACAGTTGTTACATAGAACTGAAAGATCTGTCGCATGAAATAGCAGGCGCACAGGAGGAAGTGGAGTTCAACCCCACCCGTCTGGATTATGTAAATGAACGCCTGAACTTAATCTACTCTTTGCAACAGAAGCATCACGTACAAACAATAGAGGAATTGATAGCCGTGCAAACCGACTATCATGAGAAGCTGAACGCCATCACTTCTTTTGATGACCGTATAGCAGAACTTACCGCCCAAAAAGAAACGCTATATGACAAAGTGATAAAGCAAGCTGCTGTGTTGACAAAACTCCGTTCCCAATCGGGCAAGCACATTGAAAGACAGATGCAAAGCCTGCTGGTTCCTCTCGGTATGCCCAATGTGCGCTTTGTGGTGGAACTGAATCCGCGCAAGGAACCGGACAGTAAAGGGATGGACAGTGTGACATTCCTGTTTTCGGCCAACAAGAATGGAACATTACAAAATGTAGCTTCCGTAGCATCGGGTGGTGAGATTGCCCGTGTCATGCTTTCGCTGAAAGCCATGATAGCCGGAGCTGTGAAACTGCCTACTATCATCTTTGATGAAATAGACACCGGAGTTTCCGGTTCCATCGCCGAGAAAATGGCGCTCATCATGCAGGAGATGGGAAAACAAAACCGTCAGGTCATCAGCATCACCCACCTGCCCCAGATTGCAGCACGCGGCATCACTCATTATAAAGTATATAAGGAAGATACGGAAACAGGCACCAACAGCCACATCCGCCGCCTGACTGATGAAGAAAGAGTAAAAGAAATTGCCAATATGCTAAGTGGGGCTACCTTGACAGAGGCAGCCCTGAACAATGCAAAGGCGCTGATAAGTGGCTAGTGCCAATTACCACTAACCACCTGTCACTAACCATTAACCACTTATTAAATATGTTAGAAAAGAATGAAATGATTTTCGGTGTACGCGCTGTTATTGAAGCCATACAAGCCGGAAGAGAGATAGATAAAGTATTGGTGAAGAAAGATATACAGAGCGAACTGTCCAAAGAACTGTTTACCTGCTTGAAAAATACCCTCATCCCTGTTCAGCGTGTACCCGTGGAGCGTATTAACCGTATTACCCGGAAAAACCATCAGGGAGTTGTAGCATTCATCTCCTCTGTCACCTACCAGAAAACAGAAGATCTGGTACCTTTCCTGTTTGAAGAAGGAAAAACACCCCTATTCGTCATGCTGGATGGAATTACCGATGTACGTAACTTCGGAGCCATTGCCCGTACCTGCGAATGTGCCGGTGCAGATGCCATTATTATTCCCTCGAAAAACAGTGTCAGTGTCAATGCCGACGCAATGAAAACATCAGCAGGAGCTCTGCACACTCTTCCCGTATGCCGCGAACAAAATCTGACTAATACCATCAAGTATCTGAAAGACTGCGGATTCAAGATTGTAGCAGCCACGGAAAAAGGTGATTATGATTACACCAAAGCAAACTATAAAGATCCTGTATGTATCATTATGGGAGCCGAGGACACAGGTGTTCCCTACGAACACCTTTCCCTGTGCGATGAATGGATCAAAATACCGTTAATGGGTAAAATAGAATCATTGAACGTATCGGTTGCCGCAGGTATTCTGATTTATGAAGCTGTAAAGCAACGCGGCTTCACAGAAGACAAAACGGCATCCGCTTTATAAATACCGTATCATCGTTAACAAACAACTAACTATATCATGAAGAAAGTACTTTTGATACTGGCATGCGGCATAGCCGCCCAGCTAAGCTATGCACAAGCAACCCCAAAGTGGGCCGGCAAAGCTAAAAAAGCCGTTTTTTCCATCGTTACATACGATAAAGATAACAAAATCAAGAATACAGGAAATGGATTCTATATCAATGAAAATGGAACGGCATTATCCGATTATACCCTGTTTGAAGGAGCCGAACGTGCAGTAATCATTAATGCGGACAGTAAAGAATTGCCTGTATTGCGTATCTTGGGAGCCAACTCCATGTATGACATCGTAAAATTTAATACTGAAACCGATAAAAAGACCATAGCATTAAAATCGGCATCACAGCCGGCATCGGTAGGTGAAACAGTCTATCTGCTACCCTACTCGACTCAAAAAGCGGCAACCTGCCAGACAGGGACCGTCACCAAAGTAGACACCATCGGCGACAAGGCATATTACTATACACTGGCAATGACAACCAACGAAAAAACAGTAAGTTGCCCTATTATGAATGCCAATGGAGAAGTATTAGGTTTAATCCAAAAAAACGCATCGGATGAAGCCAAGGAAAGTTATGCCATCGGAGCTACATACGGTGCCTCGCTGAGCATCACCGCCCTTTCTTTGAACGATATGTCACTGAATAAAATCGGCATCAAAAAAGGACTGCCCGAAACAGAAGACCAAGCACTGGTGTACCTGTTCATGGCATCTTCACAACAAAATCAGGACGAATATATCACCACATTAAACGATTTCCTGGAACAATATCCCAACAGCGCGGACGGATATATACGCCGTGCCACTACTTATATGGGATTTAATGATGATGAACACAACGCTTTGGCAGATGCCGACCTGAAGAAAGCACTGGAAGTGACAGCCAACAAGAGTGAAACGCAATATAATATCGCTAAATTAATTTATTCGTACACCATCTCTTTAGGTGACAAGAAACCATACGGTGACTGGAGTTACGACAAAGCTCTCTCCATTATTCATGATGCCATGCAGGCCGACAACCAACCCATTTACACACAATTGGAGGGAGACATTCTGTTTGCTATGAAAAAATATCCTGAGGCATACGCCGCTTATGAAAAAGTGAACCAGTCTTCCATAGCCTCTGCCGCTACATTTTACTCGGCAGCCAAAACCAAACAACTGATTGAAGGAACAGATATGAACGAGGTTATTGCCTTGATGGATAGTGCTGTGGCACGTTTCACCAAGCCTTATACATCGGAAGCGGCTCCTTATTTCTATGAACGGGCAGAGATAAAAGCCCAGACAGGCAAATACCGTGAAGCGGTAATAGATTATGATACTTTTTATGATGCCATCGGTGGACGCGTTACAGCCGCCTTTTATCTGCAACGCGAACAGGCGGAAATACAATGTAAAATGTATCAGCAAGCTATCAACGACATTAATAAAGCAGTAGAAATGACTCCTGAGGATGTAGCCATGTGGGTGGAAAAAGGTTCGGTGCATCTACGTGTAGGGCAACATAACGAAGCAATAGAAGCATTGGAAAAGGCTATCTCTTTAGACCCGAAAGCCGCAGCCGCATATCGTATGCTGGGATACTGCCAGATACAATTAAAGAAAAACAAAGAAGCCTGTGCAAATTTTGCCAAAGCAAAAGAACTGGGCGATGAAGTGGTAGACGGACTGATACAGAAGTATTGCAAATAATACCGGGAAGCTCCATCTGAAATCCGCGAATCTTGCTACATGATTTCTGAAATCTTGTTGCATGATTCGCGGATTTTTGCTACAAGATTTCAGGAAACATTCCCTGTCATTCATGAAAAAGCAGGAAAGAAAAAAATTCTACTTATCTTCCAACTGCCGTATAATCAGTACCCGTTTCGTATCTTCCGTCACCCGGAAACGGTCATCGCTACGCTCTCCTACCAGCCATACAATCCGGTCTGCTGAGCAAACCACATACTGATTTTCTTTCTGGAAAAGAGAAAACTTACGATCTGTCAGATAATCGCTGACCTTCTTTTTCCCTTTCATTCCGAAAGGAACAAACTTATCCCCCTGCCGCCATTTACGCACCGTGAGAGGTAGTACCACCTTATCCGCATCCAAACAGGCCGTATTCTTATTCCTGGGGATGACAAAGTCCGGCATTATTTCCTGCGTTTCCATTGCAAGCCGGAATGGGGGCACATTTTCCTCCACTTCCTCATCCGCCGGCTTCCTCCTGCGAATAATCAGCTCCGTCCTGTCGCGCAGCACCTCCCATCCGGCAGAAACGAATCTTTTTCCCGACTGGGCAGACAAACTGCGGAATACATCTCCTACCTGAACGGAATTGAAACCTAACGGATGAAGAATCTCAAACAGCAAAGCCGCCGGAACACTCTCTTCCATCAAACGAGAAATAAGAATATGGCCGGACTTTTCCATCACCCTTTCTTTCCCCGCCTCTATTTCCTTATTATATATAAGAGAAACATCAGTCAGACGTCTGGATGTTTCAGCTATACTTTCACTGACAGAAGGATTCAGCTCACGCAACATCGGAAGAATATTCAGACGGATTTTATTACGCATATATTCATCTTGCAGATTGGTACTGTCTGTAACATAACCTTGACGCAAACAACGCAAATAATCCAAAATATCCTGACGGCTCACCTCCAACAAAGGCCGTACAATGCAGCCGTTATGCGGACTGATACCTTTCAAGCCATTGATTCCCGCGCCACGTATCAAATTCAATAAAAAAGTTTCCACACTATCGTCCCGATGATGGGCTACGGCAATAACAGCCATCCCCCTCTCCTTACGCAGTTGTTCGAACCAATCATAGCGCATTTCGCGAGCTGCCATCTCAATAGAAACATGATGCCTTGAAGCATAAGCGACTGTATCAAAATGAGTAACATGCAAAGTCACTCCCAGCCCTTTACACAACTCATTGACAAACCTTTCATCTCTATCGGACTCCTCACCACGAAGATGGAAGTTACAATGGGCAGCCTCACAATGATACCCTAAAACAAGCAAGACACGCAACAAAGCTACCGAATCCGCTCCGCCACTCAATGCCACTAACACCTTATCATGCAAAGTGAAAAGTTGTTTTTCCTCTATATACTTCTGAATATTCCAATGAAACATGACACAAAGATAAGGGTTCTGCAAGACAAAAACAAAGTGCCTGTTCTTTATTTAAAAACAATCTAAATAGTTTGCATACTTCTAAGTAATAACTTATCTTTGCGAAAAATTTAAAACAAGATGCGTTTATCCGAATTAAGAACAGGAGAAAAAGGCGTAATAGTCAAGGTGTTAGGTCACGGTGGTTTCCGCAAGCGAATCGTTGAAATGGGTTTTATTAAAGGAAAAACCGTAGAGGTAATCTTGAACGCCCCTTTGAAAGACCCTATAAAATACAGACTACTAGGTTACGAGATCTCTCTCCGAAGACAAGAGGCAGATATGATTGAGGTGGTAAGCGAGCAGGAAGCACGCACGATGCAGAACCCTTACCATGGTTCCATAACAGAAGATGTACCCGTGTCCGAATCAGAACTGGTGGCACTGGCAAAAGGCAAACGCCGTACAATCAATGTAGCCTTAGTAGGTAATCCTAATTGTGGAAAGACTTCGCTATTCAATATTGCATCCGGCGCCCATGAACATGTAGGAAACTACAGTGGTGTGACAGTAGATGCCAAAGAAGGTTTTTTCGACTTCCAAGGTTATCATTTCCGTATTGTAGATTTACCCGGAACCTATTCTCTTTCAGCCTATACTCCGGAAGAACTTTATGTACGCAAACATATCATTGAAGAAACTCCGGATGTAATCATCAATGTGGCAGACTCTTCCAACCTGGAACGTAATTTCTATCTTACCACCCAATTGATTGACATGAATGTGCGTATGGTCATCGCACTGAATATGTATGACGAACTGGAAAGCAGCGGCAACAAACTGGATTACATCAAGTTAAGCCAATTGATCGGAGTGCCTATGATACCTACTGTCTGCCGGCGGGGTGAAGGCATAGACCAACTGTTCCATGTTATCATCGGTATTTACGAAGGCGGGGATTTCCTGTCACAAAAGGGCAAAATACGTTCTGAAATTCTGGAAGATCTGAGAGACTGGCACAAAACCTATGTACCCGACCACGAATTCGGAAGCCACAAAGAAGAGGAAGATGCCCGCCCACGCGGATATATGCGCCATATTCACATTAACCACGGTCCTGAACTGGAGCGCAGTATCGAAGAAGTAAAAAAAGCAATCAGTCAAAACGAAGACATACGCCATAAATACTCCACCCGCTTCCTATCTATCAAATTACTGGAAAACGATAAGGAAATAGAAAATTTCATCTCTACACTGCCTAATGGCAAAGAAATTATAGCGATACGCAACAAGGAAACCTTACGTATCCGTAAAGTGATGAACGAAGACAGCGAGCAAGCTATTACGGATGCTAAATATGGTTTTATTACCGGAGCTTTGAAGGAAACATTCACCGACAATCATTTGGAAAAAGAACAAACAACCCGCGTGATAGACAGTATTGTGACACATCGCATTTGGGGATATCCTATTTTTTTCCTGTTCCTTTACATCATGTTTGAGGGAACCTTTGTTTTGGGTGACTACCCTATGCAAGGTATTGAATGGCTAGTAGACCAGTTGGGCAACCTGATACGGAACAATATGGCTGAAGGTCCTTTGAAAGACTTACTGATAGATGGTATTATCGGTGGAGTGGGCGGTGTTATCGTTTTCCTGCCGAATATCCTCATATTATACTTTTTTATTTCTATATTGGAAGATTCGGGGTATATGGCACGCGCTGCATTTATCATGGATAAAATAATGCATCGGATGGGACTGCATGGCAAGTCCTTTATTCCACTGATTATGGGATTCGGCTGTAATGTACCTGCCATAATGGCAACACGTACTATAGAAGACCGAAAGTCCAGACTAATCACCATGTTGGTGAATCCTTTAATGTCCTGTAGTGCTCGTCTTCCCATATATTTAGTTATGATAGGTGCTTTTTTCCCTAACTGCGCCAGCTTTATGCTACTTTGCATCTACACAGCAGGCATTTTATTGGCAGTAATAATGGCCCGTATTTTCAGTAAATTTCTGGTGAAAGGAGAAGATTCTCCATTTGTGATGGAACTCCCCCCCTATCGTATGCCTACCTCTAAAAGTATCATGCGCCATACATGGGAAAAAGGAGCACAATATCTGAAAAAGATGGGAGGCATTATCATGATTGCCTCAATTATTATCTGGTTTCTAGGGTATTATCCACAACATGATGCTTACGAAAGCGTGGCTGAGCAACAAAAAAATTCATATATCGGACAAATAGGCAAAGCCATAGAGCCTGTTATCAAACCGCTAGGATTTGACTGGAAGTTAGGAATCGGACTTATTTCAGGTGTGGGGGCTAAAGAACTGGTAGTAAGCACACTAGGAGTATTATACACAAATGAAGGAGATGTGGAAAATGTGAATCTTTCTAACCGCATCCCCATTACTCCACTGGTTGCATTAGCTTACATGCTGTTTGTATTGATTTACTTCCCCTGTATTGCCACTTTCGCAGCAATCAAGCAAGAATCCGGCAGTTGGAAATGGGCCATATTCACAGCAGGATACACCACTGGATTGGCTTGGCTTATTGCATTTACTGTATTTCAAATAGGAAGTCTTATCGTTTAATAAACCTAAACCTAAAATTATTTGTTTATCAAGCATGGAGTTACAACAAATTATAGTTATTGCAATTGTATGCCTCTGCACCATATGGATAAGCATACGTATCTTTCAGTATTTCAAGCGCATAAAGAACAATAGCAATCCGTGTGAATGCTGTAGTTCGGACTGCGCCATGAAGTCTATGCAGAACAAGCCAAAGTACGGTTGCGAAAAAAATGCAGAAAAAGTGAGAAAAAAATAGCAGAATATTTGCAGATTAAAAAAAATGTCGTACCTTTGCAACCGCAATCGAGAAACAAAGATTGCTAACGACAAGGTTCCTTGGATGAGTGGCTTAGTCAGCGGTCTGCAAAACCGTGTACGGCGGTTCGAATCCGCCAGGAACCTCCAAAAGCGAAAATGGATTAGAATGAAAATTTCTAATCCATTTTCGCTTTTCAGCTACTTACGTCCTCTATGGTAGAAGTAGAGAAGGGTGGGCTTCCACCCCCGCGACTCCACTGGAGATGTTGAGGCTTTATAGCTCCCTCTATAAATTATATTACAGACATCCATCTGCATGCGAAATCAAACAACAAACCGTTTTCACCCCGTATGACGAATGTGAATATTTTATGGACGGGTGCGATATAATGTTAGATCAACTTTATTCTTATCCCCTGGGATTAAAATGCATTATATGCCATGAGCAAAGGAATTATAGTTGTAGGAGGTACAGAAGAGGAACATTACAACTTATTAGGGCTCAGCGGAAATTTCTGGTTGGTAAGTTTTAAAATTAGCTATCTTTGCTTACCTTTGTTTTATGAAACCCGAACGACTCCTTCGTGCCATCCTTCCGGATGTGCTTATAGACAACTTTGATA
>ERZ779832.304-NODE-304-length-15342-cov-5.03395_pt1 | contig 15342 bp, 8 predicted proteins | sample MGYA00511250_ERZ779832 | MGnify/ENA primary metagenome ERZ779832 (study PRJEB29588, sample SAMEA2154726) | human gut metagenome | biome: human gut; feature: human-associated habitat; material: faeces | place: Denmark | collected 2008/2010 ...
TTTTCTTTATCCGGGTATTTGATTCGTGGCAAGCAGGATGGCAGTCGTTTTCCTATTGCCGGGCTTGGCAGCCTTTTGTTCGGATTATGGCTGATGATTATGCCGGCATTTTTTGTCGGTATCCTGATGTATGTGCTGGGTGCTGTTTTGGTACTGGCGGGAATCAGTCAGATTGTGAATTTATCTGCTGCGCGTAGTTGGACGGTGGTACCGGGAGGTTTCTTTGTGATACCTGTGTTGGTGCTGATTGCAGGTATTGTGGTATTATTTAATCCATTTACGGCTGCTGCTGTTCCATTCATCATTCTGGGAGTGAGCAGCATTGTATACGGACTGTCCGATTTGATAAACATCATCCGCTTCCGTCAGAAGAAAGAACCGGGGATGCCTGAAATAGAGGATATTACTCCTATAGAAGAGATAAAAGACTAATCCGATTGATATGAAAACACGAGGAAGCTATATTTTATATCTTTTGATTTTATGTGTGGTTGTAGGTTGTAAGGGAACTTCTTCACCTTCCACCGCGTCCGAAACGGATGAGTATGCCGGAACATGTGAGGGGGAAAAAGCGAAAGCTATTTTGTGGGTGGATTATAAAAGAGGACGTAAGATAACGGACGGGACTCCGATAAGAACGGTAAAGGTTTATGCGGATGTTCATGCCGATGGAAGTCTGAAAGTGCTTTCCTGGTGTAAAAAGCAGCCGATGAAGGTAGAAAATTACTTATTGAAAAGAGTGGAAGTTTACCGGATCAGGAAAGAAATATTCGAAGGGGGATATCTGAAACCGGGGGAACAGTATTTGCAGTTACGCTATCTGCCGGGAGAGATGAAATAATATGTTGTAGGAAGCATTGAAATTCGTAGGAAAAGGTTTTTGTTTCTTTTATATTTCATATCTTTGTGTAACACAAATTGTTAGAAATATGAAGAAACAAATCTTATTGTCTTGTGCACTTGCCTGGGCTGTGATGGCAGGTGCTGAAACGATTGACATTACTACTTTCCGTTATGCCGGACCCTACGTTGTACAGGCTCCTTTTCAGGTGGACAGCGTGGATGTGAATTCAAAGACTTTTGTATCCGGACGTCTGTTGGATACTCATCTTTCTGTGGACGTATTGCAACAGGGAACTTTATTTACAGGCGGGGTTTTGCCGGGAAGTGACTCGGGATATGCCTTGCACATGATGGGTTTTGTGTTGGAGAATACTCGTTATGCCACAGCCAAGCTGAAGATTGACGGGCTGAAAAGATACCAGCTTTATGTAGATGGAAAGAAGCAGGAAGGAACTGAACTCGCTTTGGAGCCGGCCACCCATTCTGTAGTTATTAAATATCTTTCTGAAGCAGGGAAAACAGATTCCTTGAAAGTGAGTGTGGATACGGATCAAGAGGGAAGCATTTCACTTAAGCAAGATAACAAAAAGCTATATACTTTGGCGGATGTGTTGCATGGAACTCGTTTTGCCGGAGTAGGGCTTTCCCCTGATGGCAGATATTTGATTGCCAATTATCGTACGACTTATGTAGGTGGTCGGTCGGCCGGTAGTACGCGCATTACTGAACTTGCCAGCGGTAAGGTTTTGGCGGAGCGTACTGAGAATATGCAATGGATGCCTCGTTCTAACCGCTATTATTATACCCGTACAGGGGTGGATGGCAGACAGCTGATAGTTGTGGATCCGCTTACCGGAATGGAAACTGTGTTGGTGAATAAATTACCTGACGGGTATTTCCAGTTCGCACCTACGGAAGACTACCTGCTTTTCACCATGACCCAGGAAGGTCCGAAAGAACGTAAAGAAATTTATGAGGTTCTGGAACCGGATGACCGCCAGCCGGGATGGCGTAACCGTTCTTATCTGGCTAAGTATGATTTGAAGACCGGTTTGTTGCAGCCACTGACTTTCGGTTATCACAATGTCTGGGCTGCCGATATTTCCAATGACGGCCGGTATCTTTTGATGATGACCAGTCAGAGCCGTCTGACCAAGCGTCCTACTACTTTATTCTCACTATATCGGTTGGATATGCAGACTTTACAGGCGGAACTGCTGATAGATAAAGATGGTTTTATCAGTGGAGCCCGTTTTTCACCTGACGGAACGCAGGTATTGGTATCCGGCTCGCCTGAATCGCTGGGTGGAATAGGGAAAAATGTAAAGGAGGGGCAGACTCCGAGTATGACGGACGGTCAGCTTTATTTGCTGAATATAGCTGATAAGAGAGTCACTCCGCTGACGAAAGATTTTAATCCCAGCGTACAGCGTGCCGTGTGGAATAAGGTCGACGGGCAAGTCTATTTCACGGCCGAGAACCGTGACTGTTACAGTTTGTACCGGATGAATCCCGCTGATGGGAAAATTCAGCAACTGGAGGTTTCAGAAGATTTGGTCAACTCATTCTCATTGGCGCAAAATGCTCCGGTTATGGCCTATTATGGACAGAGCGCCTCAAATTCCGACCGTTTATACACCATGAATACCAAAAAGATGAAATCATCTTTGTTGGAAGACTTAAGTAAAGACATATTGAAAGATGTGGAGCTGGGCGAATGCAAGGCCTGGAGTTTTACCAATTCTCGTGGTGATACCATTTATGGTCGTTATTACCTGCCGCCTCATTTTGACGCCAACCGGAAATATCCTATGATTGTGAATTATTATGGTGGGTGCAGTCCGGTCAGCCGTAATTTCGAAAGCCGTTATCCGCATCATGCATACGCGGCATTGGGCTATGTGGTGTATGTGATAGAACCTAGCGGTGCTACCGGTTTCGGACAGGAATTTTCTGCCCGCCACGTCAATACAGCTGGGGAAGGGGTGGCACAGGATATCATAGAAGGTACAAAGCAGTTTTGTAAAGAACATGCTTTTGTCAATGACAAGAAAATAGGCTGTATAGGTGCATCCTATGGCGGCTTCATGACACAATACTTGCAAACACAGACCGATATTTTTGCAGCGGCCATCTCTCATGCCGGTATCAGTGATCATACCAGTTATTGGGGGGAAGGATATTGGGGATATTCGTACAGTGAAGTTTCCATGGCGAATAGTTATCCGTGGAGCAATCCTGATCTTTTTGTAAAACAAAGCCCGTTGTTCAATGCGGACAAGATACATACGCCTTTGCTGTTCTTGCACGGTGATGCGGATGTGAATGTACCGGTGGGAGAGAGTATTCAGATGTTTACAGCACTGAAGTTACTGGGGCGCGAAACGGCTTTTGTGGCTGTAACGGGACAAGATCATCATATTGTAGATTATGGCAAGAGGATTCAGTGGCAGAATACGATCTTTGCCTGGTTTGCCAAATGGTTGCAGGATGATGCGACTTGGTGGAACGCTATTTATAAGCCGAAAAACTTATAACTTTTATATAGGTGTAAGAGACTTTGGAATGTTAGTATTGTTAGTATGTATAAGCTTATATGTTAGTATGTGTAGGCTTATACGTACTAACGTCTGACCTTACACATACTAACGTGGGCTGAGTCTGTTTTCACTATCCGTTTTCCCTATACTGTTTCGGTGACATTCCTGTATATCTTTTAAAATATTTCCCAAAGAATGAGATGTCTGGGAAATTAAGTGAATAGGCTATTTCCTGAATGGTAAAGTCTGTGGATTTTAGTTTGGCTTCCGCATCTGTTATCACTAGTTTGGCGATGATATCTGTAACAGTTTTTCCCGTAATCTTATTGACAGTAGTGCTGAGGTGCTGAGGGGATATATGAAGCAGGTCGGCATAAAAAGCTACACTCCGTTCTTTCGTATAATGTTTGATGATATATTGGACCAGGCGTTTCACAATTTCTTCTCCACGGTTGAAAGTACGTGTGGTTACATTGGTGTTCTGATGAATGCTGCCTACACCGTGCAATATAGTGAGCAGCATGGTGCTGATTAACTCTTTATTGGGCTTGGCTCCCATACGTTTCATTTTTATCAGCAACCGGAAATAGTCTTGAAACAACTCGGTTATTTCGGGACGCAGAGGGATAATGGGTGTGTCAATCAGGGCTGAAAGATAGTTCATGGTGGAATTGAAGAGATTTATTCCGTTCAGCAACTCTTTGTTGAATCCTATCAAGTACAGACGACAGTCGGGACTTTGCCGGTGAACATGTACAAAGGTTTCTGGCAGAATAGTGACAATGTCGTTCTTTTGTATCTTGTGTTCAGACAGATGGATCGTTATGTCACATTCACCTCGCAGGCACAGAAGGAACAAGCATCCTTCCATTCGTTGCGGATAGTGGTAAATACGGCCTAATGATCCTGTCATGTCAATTTCTGCAACGAAATCCTTATTCGATTTAAATAAGTTAATGTCATCTATATACTTCATAAAAATAAAGAAGGTTTTGATTATGCACCACAAATATAGGGCAGTTAGAGCAGATAACAAAGAAAATGCTTAAAAATAGACTAATATATCTTACTGTTAGCACTTGTACGCTTTTAATAATTATAAGAACTTTGCAGCGAAACTAATAGTGAAGATAAACAGTATGAAAGGTAAAAATTTGTCTATTATGGCAATGATTGCGGCAGTGTTCTGTTCTTGCGGACAGCAACCTGCACAAGAACGCGGTCCTCGGCCCGTGAAATTGGCGGAAGTGACCTCGTTAAGCAGGATCGAAAAATCGTATTCAGGTGTTGTGTCGCCTGATCAGTTCAGTGACTTGGCATTTAAAATGTCCGGTCCGCTGGTAGCAATGAATGTACTCGAAGGACAACGGGTGAAGAAAGGACAGGTAGTGGCCGAAATTGATCCGACAGATTACAAACTGGATTATGACGCTAAGAGGGCTTCATTCCAAAAGGCGTCATCACAAATGCAACGCGCAGAGAAACTGTTGGCCAAGAATGCTATTTCCATGCAAGAGTTCGAAACGACCCAAGCTTCGTATACCAATGCCAAATCGGCATTTGAAAATGCGCAAAACACATTGAATGACACCAAACTACGCGCTCCATTTGATGGCTTTATCCAAAAAAAATATGTTGAAAACTATCAGCGTGTACAGCCAGGACAAGGAGTGGTGTGTTTGATTAATCCGGCTAAATTGCAAGTGGAGTTCACTATCCCCGAAACGAATATTTCTTATGTAACTTCTCCTTCTACTATTTACGTAGAATTTGATGCCTATAAAGGAAAATTATTTCAGGCAAAAGTAAAGGAGTATGTAGAGGCTTCTCCCGATGGGGCAGGAGTTCCTGTATTCCTTTACATTGATGATCCGGAATTTGATTTGAAAAAATATAAGGTATCGGTGGGCTTTTCTTGCCGTGTTATTGTCAATATTGAGAATGATGTGGTAAAAGAAGGAATTACAGTGCCTTTGTCCGCTGTAGTGTTTGATAATAACTTGAATAGCAAGATCGTATTTATATATAATCCGTCTACACAGAAAGTAGAACTGCGTAAAGTCAGTGATGAGGGAATTATTGTAGGACGTAACGACCTGATAGTATCCGGAAATATTGAACCGGGCGAACAGGTTGTGTCTGCCGGAGCGTCTTATCTGGTAGATGGCCAGCAAGTAAAAATATTAACAGAATAAAAAAGGAGAGAGCATATCATGAATATTCCAAAATATTCTTTGGAGAACCGGAAGGTTATCTATTTCTTTTTGGCTATTTTGTTGATAGGCGGAGTAATCTCCTTCTTCAAGCTGCCTAAGAAAGAAGATGCGCCTTTTGTGATAAAGACTGCGGTATTGGTTACCCAGTATCCGGGAGCGAATCCACATGAAGTGGAGAAACTGATTACGGAACCGATTGAACGTGAAATTCAGTCCATGACAGATGTATATCAGATTAAATCGGAATCTTATTTCGGACTGTCTAAGATTTCTATTGAACTTCAGCCTACGATTGATCCGGATTATATGCCTGTAAAATGGGACGAATTACGTCGTAAAGTGGCGAATATACAACCTAAGTTGCCCAGTGGGGCGTCTACCATTACTGTAAATGATGACTTTGGTGATGTGTATGGTATTTATTATGCTTTGACAGCTGATGAGGGCTTCTCGTATACCGATTTGCGTGACTGGGCACAGCGTATCCGTACTCAGCTGACCCCGATTGAGGGAGTACAGAAAGTAATGTTATACGGAGAGCAGACCGAAGTGATCAATGTCAAGATATCTACCTCCAAACTTTCGGCATTGGGTATTGATCCCACTTCGATTATGGGCATCTTGCAGAAGCAGAATATACAGGTGAATACAGGAGATATAGCGACAGAAATTTATCAGTTGCGCTTGCGTACGGAAGGGACTTATACCAGTCTGGAAGATATAGAAAACCAGTTGATTATCAGCAAGGACGGACGGGAAGTCCGTTTGGGGGATATTGCAACAGTGGAGCGTGGATACTATGATCCGCCTTCAACCTTGATGCGGGTCAATGGTAAACGTGCTATCGGTATAGGTGTGGCCAGTGGAGCAAAGGATAATGTGGTGGCTGTGGGTAAAGCAGTGGACGAAAGGTTGGCGGAAATAGAGCAATTGTTGCCTATCGGCATTGAACTGACCTCGCTTTATCCTGAGGACAAGATTGCTGATGAGGCGAATAATGGCTTTATCCTGAATTTGATAGAATCATTGGTTATTGTTATCCTGATTATCTTTGTGGTGATGGGATCGCGTGCCGGTATGCTGATAGGTAGTTCCTTACTTTTCTCGGTAGGTGGTACTTTGCTTATTATGTTGATGTGGGGGGTAGGATTGAACCGTACTTCCTTGGCGGCATTTATTATCGCCATGGGGATGCTGGTGGACAATGCCATTGTGGTAACAGATAATGCGCAGATAGGTATCAAGCGCGGAAAATCACGTTATCAGTCATTGATAGAGGGAGCCATCAAGCCGCAATGGGCATTGCTGGGCGCTACTTTTATTGCTATCTGCTCTTTCCTGCCTTTGTATCTGGCACCGGCATCCGTGGCTGAGATTGTGAAACCGCTATTTGTTGTATTGGCTGGATCACTGGGGTTGAGCCAGACTACGACTTTTGGTAATTTTATTTTGAAAGAAGCTGTTCCCGGCGGTGCGATGAAAGACCCGTATGATACTAAACTCTATCATAAATTCGAGAAGTTTCTGACCTTGCTGATTAAACGCCGTTTTGTGACATTGACCACGGTTTTTGTAACTTTGGTGCTTTCTTTGGTTATTATGGCTGTTATGCCTCAGAGTTTTTTCCCGAAAATGAATAAGCCTTATTTCCGTGCTGATCTGGTATTCCCTGAGGGATTTAGTATTCATGCGGTAGATCAGGATGTGATGAAGGTGGAGGATTACTTGAAGAATCATGAGAAAGTTAAATCATATTCGGTGACATTGGGTGGTACTCCGTTGCGTTACTATTTGGCAAGTTCTTCTTTTGGACCGAAGTCTAACTATGCCAATGTGATGGTGGAAACTAAAGACCCCGAAGATGCAGCCGAAGTAGAACAGCAGTTTTATGAGCACATGACTCAGAACTTTCCCAATATCATTACCCGTTCGGCACTTTTTGCTTTGTCTCCGGTGCCTGAAGCTGCTATTGAGATCGGTTTTATCGGTGAAAACCCCGATACATTGACCGCATTGGTTGAAAGGGCGAAAAAAATAGCCCGCCAGTGTGATATGGTGACGGATATCCGTTCCAACTGGGGAGATAAGGTGCCCGTGTGGAAACCGATGTTCTCTCAACAGAAAGGTTTACGCTTGGGGATTACCCGTCAGCAGGTTGCCAACTCATTCCGTACGGCTACCAATGGTTTGCCTTTGGGAGAATATCGTGAGGGGGATGTTTCCTTGCCTATTCTGTTGAAAGATGAGGATGTGGAAAAAATGAACTTGAATGATGTGAAAAGTGTGCCTGTATTCAGTACGAAAGGAAATTCCGTGAAAGTGGAACAGGTAATCGATAATTTCGCTTTGGGTTATGATTATAATGTAGTCCGTCGCTTTAACCGCGAGCGTTGTATGATGATGCAATGTGAACCTAAACGTGGAGCCAATACGATGGCTGCGTTTAAACAGGTGCTTACTGCCGTACAAGAGCAGATGCAGTTGCCCGAAGGGTATAAAATGAAATATTTCGGTGAGCAGGAAACACAGGATGTAAGTAATGCTGCATTGGCGAAGAATATTCCGCTGACTTTCCTGTTGATTTATGTGGTTCTGCTGTTTCTTTTCCCCAGCAACTACCGCAAGCCGGTATTGATTATGCTTATGTTGCCGCTGGTGTTTATCGGTGTGGTATGGGGATTGCTCTTGTTTGGCAAGTCATTGGACTTCTTTGCCATCCTCGGTCTGTTGGGATTGATTGGTATGAATATCAAGAATGCCATTGTGCTGGTCGATGAAATCGGACTTCAGTTGAAGGATGGAAAGGGGGCTGTGCCTGCCGTGGTCGAGGCTACCAAGACACGTATCGTTCCGGTGACCATGGCTTCCGGAACTACTATTCTGGGTATGCTTCCATTGTTGGGCGATGCCATGTTTGCAGGTATGGCGGCTGCCATTTTGGGGGGGTTGTTCGTATCGACGGTACTGACCATTTTTGTTCTTCCGGTAACTTATTGTATTTTCTTTAAAATCAGAGCAGACAGATAATGAAAACTAAGATGATCTATATTATAGGTATGGCTTGTATGACCGGTACACTTTCGGCTCAGACTGTCGTGGATTATTCTACCTTTGAACAAAAGGTACTGGATTATAGCCAAACCTTAAAACAGAGTGTGGCACAACGTACAGCTATGCAGAAGGCTATGAAAGCGGCAAAAACCGCTTTCTTCCCGGCTGTTGATGCAACGGGAAGCTATCAGTATCGTATTAACAAATACGAGATGGATCTTGGCGGAATGGCTGTTCCTATGGAGCACGATTCATACAGTGCCGAAGTAGGGGTATCACAACCTATTTATGCCGGTGGAAGCATCTATCACAATTACAAGGCTTCCCAAATACAAACCCAGATGGCGGATAAGTCGGTGGATTTGACAACGGATAATATTATCTATGCTGCTGAAGCCAGTTATTGGGGAACAGCCGCACAAAAAGAAATGTATGAAACGATGTGCCAGTATGTGCAGATTATTGAGCAGTTGACCAAAGTGCTGCAAGACAAGTACGATGATGGCTATATCAGCAAGACGGATCTCATTCAGATGCAGACCCGTTTGAAAGAGGCTGAATTGCAACGTTCCAGCAGCTACCAGTCTTATCAGGTCGCCTTGCAGAATATGAATGTGCTGATGGGATTGGAACCGCTGGCTGAAATGGATTTGACGGATTCTATTTCTACCATATTGCCTATGCCTGCTTTTATTGGAGCGGAAACAGCCTTGAATGTGCGTCCCGATTATGCTATCTCACAGTTGGATGTGGATTATCAGAAAAGACAGGTAAGTCTGGCTGCCGCCAAGTACAATCCTTCTCTTTCTATCGGTTTTAAAGAGACATGGGGAACACAGATGTTGAACATTTCGGGCGAAACTATGTTTAATAGTAATGTGTATGCCTCTATTAAATTGCCGATTTTCCATTGGGGAGCCCGCTTTAAATCGACGGCTGCACAGAAGGCTATTTTATTAAGCAAGCAGTATGCATTGCAAGATAAGCAAGACCAAATAAGCAAAGAAGTGGCGAAGGCGTGGACTAGTCTGACCGAGAATACCCGTCAGATAAGTATTGCCGAGGAGAACTGCAAACTGGCAGAAGAGAATTTGGATTTGAACACTTTTAGTTATACTGAAGGTAAGTTGACTATTTTGGATGTGCTTTCTGCACAGCTGACATGGATACAGGCATATACAAACCTTATCCAATCTTATTATGAGCAGAAGATTGCGTTGGCTGATTACAGAAAAGCAACCGGTATAAGGTATTTAGGACAGAAATAGGTAAATTCAGACCAGATTCTTATTATATAAAAAAGTCACAATAAAGCAGGTTTGGCTATCTTTGTATCCAGACCTGCTTTATTTGTTTTTATTCAGTTTATGTTTACTGTAAAGCTTGTTTTAACAGTGGAAAAAAGAATAGATTACAATGAAGAAAATATCATTTTGGATCGTAATCTTTATATGTATGGCAGATGCGGCTTTGGCAGTCACGCAAGAGGGTGGGCTGTTTTATTTGCCTGAAGATACGACAATGCAACACAAAGACAGCACAGTACAGAAAAGGACTTTTTTCAAAAAGTTTCTGGACTATTTTAATGATGCTAATAAAGATAAGAATCATAAGAAATTTGATTTCAGTATTATTGGCGGACCACATTACAGTACGGATACCAAACTGGGGCTGGGACTGGTGGCGGCGGGGCTTTATCGTACCGATAGAAATGACATGCTTCTTCCTCCATCCAATGTGTCTTTATTCGGAGATGTTTCCACTGTTGGCTTCTATATGTTGGGGATACGCGGAACTCATATCTTTCCGCAGGACAAATACCGGCTGGATTATACTCTTTATTTTTATTCCTTTCCTTCCAAGTTTTGGGGAATAGGGTACGATATGGGTAAGGTAGATGCCAATGAATCTGATTTAGATCGCTGGCAAGCACAAGTTAAAGCTAGTTTCCTGTTTCGGATAGCGGATAATCTATATATAGGTCCTATGGTATCTTATGATTATGTGCATGGTAAGAATATGGAACGCCCCGAACTACTGGAGGGGATGAATCTTACTACTGCTAATTATGGAGTGGGCCTTTCTTTGGCATATGATTCGCGCGATGTGTTGACCAATCCCCATAAGGGATATTATTTGAATATTACCCAGTGTTTCCGTCCTAAGTTTTTAGGAAACGATTATGCATTCAGTACTACGGATTTGCGTACCAGTTATTATCATCCTGTATGGAAAGGAGGATTGTTGGCAGGAGAATTACGCGGTACTTTTAATTTCGGTAATCCGTCATGGGCCATGATGGCGTTGTTGGGAAACTCGTATTCCATGCGTGGTTATTACGAAGGGCGCTATCGTGACAAGCATAAAATAGAGGGGCAGGTGGAATTGCGTCAGCATGTATGGAAACGTAATGGTGTTGTAGTTTGGATAGGGGCCGGAACTGTATTCAATAAGTTCAGTGCTTTGTGCATGGACAGAGTGTTGCCTAATTATGGAATAGGTTATCGTTGGGAGTTTAAAAAGAATGTAAATGTTCGTCTGGACTATGGATTTGGAAAAAATGGACAGTCTGGTTTTATCTTTAATATAAATGAAGCATTTTAAAGAATTTATTCAGTGGTGTTGTGAGCCACAACGGTTGTTCGTTCTGTTCATCGTTGTCTTGGCCATTCCCAATGTGGCATTGTTTTTTACAGAACAGCAAATGACACTTTGGGCACGTATTTGTAATGTCATTCTGCCGGTATCGGTTTATTGGTTGATTATGACATTGGGGCGTAAACCTGGAAAGACTATTTGGATCTTATTTCCGTTTGTTTTCTTTGCGGCATTCCAACTGGTATTGCTATACCTGTTCGGGCGTTCTATCATTGCAGTAGATATGTTCCTGAATCTGACAACTACTAATTCCGGGGAGGCGCTGGAACTGTTGGATAATTTACTGCCGGCTGTAATTGGTGTTTTTGTTGTTTACATTCCTGCTTTGGTCTTGGGAGGTTTTTCATGGGCCCGGGGTAATCAGTTGGAATATTCTTTTATTCGTTCTCAACGTAAGTATGCCTTGGCAGGCATTGTTGCAGGAGCGTTATTGACCGTTATCTGCTATGCGACGCAACGTGATTATCAAGTAAAGATCGAAATGTATCCGGCTAATGTATGTTATAATCTAGTATTGGCTGCAGAACGTGCGGGCGAAACAGCCGGATATGCGGAAACTTCAAGGGATTTTACTTTTAATGCCAGTGCCGCACATGATGAAAACAGCCGGGAAGTTTATGTCTTGGTGATAGGGGAAACGGCCCGTGCCTGTAATTTCGGACTTTATGGTTATGAAAGGAATACTACTCCATTACTTGATAAAATGGAGGGGGTGGTAACTTTCACGGATGTGCTTACCCAGTCTAATACTACTCATAAAAGTGTGCCTATGTTGCTTTCGGCAGCTTCGGCTGAGGATTATGACTGTCTTTATAGACAGAAAGGAATCATTACCGCTTTCAAGGAAGCAGGATTTCATACTGCCTTTTTTTCGAACCAGCTTCCTAACCATTCTTTTATTGATTTTTTGGGGATGGAGGCAGATGATTGGAAGTTTATCAAGAAAGATGCTCCGAAAGGAGCCAATATTTCGGATGACGAACTATTGTTTCTGGTAGAAAAGGAGCTAAAGGCAGGTCATCAAAAATTATTCATCGTGCTGCATGCCTATGGATCACATTTTAATTATAAAGAACGTTATCCCGAATCCATGTCTGTCTTTAAACCGGATAATCTGACAGACGCCAAATATGAGAATAAAGAGTATTTGATGAATGCATATGATAATACCATCCGTTATACAGATGGTTTCCTGGCTTCTTTGATCACTTTATTGCAGAAAACAAACTCTTTTTCGGCTATGCTTTATACTTCGGATCATGGAGAGGATATTTTTGATGATAATCGAAAATTATTTTTACACGCATCCCCGGTCCCGTCTTATTATCAACTGCATGTACCATTTTTAATTTGGTTGTCCAAAACATATAGAGAAAAGAATGTGGAAGTACATGAAGCTATATTGCAGAACCGTGAAAAACCGGTGGCGGGAAATGCCTCCGTGTTTCATACCATGCTGAATTTGGCAGGGGTACAGACACCTTATAGGGCAGATAGCCTATCGGTAGCAAACAGACAATATCTCATTCGTCCGCGTTATTATCTTAATGACCATAATCTTCCTAAGTCATTGGATAAGATAGGATTAAAAAAGGAAGACATAGAACAGTTCAGACGGAATAATCTTGTTTTTCCTTGATGTGAAAAAGATTTAAAATGGTTGGAGAATTATAATAGAATTACGTATTAATGATTATTTTCGCACAGCTTTGTTATTGTATTTATTACGAAAACTATTATAATTCTTTTATTATGAAAAACAAGAAAAACAATTTCTATCTGATGGGAGTGGTGTTTATAGCCATTCTCGGCGGTTTACTTTTCGGTTATGATACAGCTGTTATTTCGGGGGCGGAGCAGGCTCTGCAAAAACATTTGGGATTAGATGCTTTCTGGCATGGCGTGACTGCTTCCAGTGCATTGATAGGTTGCGTCATTGGCAGTGCTTTTTCCGGTTATTTTGCTTCGGGGCTAGGACGTCGTAATTCGTTGCGTCTGGCTGCTTTATTGTTCTTCCTGTCTGCTTTAGGCTCTTATTATCCCGAATTTTTATTTTTCTCGAAAGGAGATACTTCGTTTGCATTGATCCTTGCTTTTAACTTTTATCGTATCATCGGGGGAATCGGTGTAGGACTTGCCTCTGCTGTTTGTCCGATGTACATTGCCGAAATTGCCCCTTCCGAAATTCGTGGTAAATTGGTTTCCTGTAATCAGTTTGCTATTATTTTTGGCATGTTGGTAGTCTATTTTGTCAATTATATGATTAAAGATGGTATGCCGGATGAAGTGCTTGTTTCCGATGGTTGGAGATATATGTTTGGTTCAGAAGCGGTTCCGGCTGCATTATTTGGCATTTTATTGTTTTTGGTTCCTGAAACTCCGCGCTATTTGGCTATGACCCATCAGGATGATAAAGCGTTTTCTGTACTTGAAAAAGTAAATGGAACAGATAAGGCTAAAACTATTTTGTCTGAAATAAAGGCTGTAACTTCCGAGAAAACGGAAAAACTGCTTACATACGGGCTGACAGTTATTGTAGTCGGCATCTTGCTTTCTGTATTTCAGCAAGCTATCGGCATTAATGCTGTGCTTTATTATGCACCGCGTATTTTTGAAAAAATCGGTGGCGGTGGCGATGGTATGATGCAGACTGTGGTAATGGGGGTAGTTAATATTCTCTTTACATTGATTGCCATCTTTACCGTAGAGAAGATGGGACGTAAACCCTTGTTGATTGTTGGTTCTATTGGCATGGCTGTAGGTGCATTCTGTGTTGCGTTTTGTGATGAGTTTCAGGTGGGAGGTATTCTTCCTGTTCTTTCCATCATAGTTTATGCTGCATTCTTTATGATGTCATGGGGACCTATCTGCTGGGTGTTGATTGCAGAGATATTTCCGAATACTATCCGCGGCAAGGCAGTGGCTATTGCTGTAGCTTTCCAGTGGATATTCAATTATCTGGTTTCTTCCACTTTTCCTGCCATGTATGAATTTAGTCCGGTATTTGCCTATGGGCTTTATGGCGTGATTTGTGTGCTTGCAGCTCTGTTTGTGTGGAAGATGGTTCCTGAAACAAAAGGAAAGACTTTGGAAGATATGACTCGTCTTTGGAAAGAAAGAGCAAGATAAGTTGGTGCGATGCCGGAAATGGTGTCTTTCATACCGGAGAATAGAAGCCATCCCTTTCAACTTAACAAATAGAAAGTTGGACGCGAAAATGCCCTCATGCCCTCACTTTGGCTCTAACTGGTTTATAATGAACTGCTTATTAGTGATGGTAGCATCTGTGTTAGTGAGGGCATTGCCCTCACTAACACAGATGCTTGAAAATAAATTATTCTAACTTTATCATGTGATATAAAGTACCTTTTCTGCTGGTTTTTGGGTGAATGTTCAGTTTGCGGATAATGTGTCTGTATTAATTTATCTTGTTGATTGACAGGTTTTTCACGTTTGTACTCTTGCAAATAATTGAAAATCTTCATGTGCGGTCAGCCTTTCTCCCTTCTTCTCTGTAGTGGCGGAATAGAAGTGACATTTAAACAACTGTTCCAAAGGCGAAATTTACTCAAATTCGGTGTTGTTTTGCCAAAATACCTTCTCATTTTCATCATTCAACCCATAACGTTCGTTCTTATAAAGCAGCTGCATGGCTTGTGCAGCGAGTTGGCGGTAGTCTATGTATGCATATTTCCCTGTCTCTTATCTGTTTTCTCCCTTTTATTTTCTCACTTTTATATATTTGTAATTGCTTATTCACCACTGTGACTAAGTTTAATTACAGTAGTGGTTAAAGTTAACTACAATAGTGATTAGACTTAATTACATTCGTGATTAACAGATATTGAACTTTTAATCGTCAAAGAAGAACAGTATGATACAAACTACGGCACCGTTATTTATGCCGTTTGTGCAAGGAAGAAAAACTGAAAAAACAGGGGGCTTACCAAATAACCGGTTTATAGGCTTGTGAATGTATATTAACGTGAGTTCGAAATAAAATCAAAAAATAGCAAGTTGTCCGTCATTGACAA
>ERZ779832.310-NODE-310-length-15035-cov-69.2208_pt1 | contig 15035 bp, 14 predicted proteins | sample MGYA00511250_ERZ779832 | MGnify/ENA primary metagenome ERZ779832 (study PRJEB29588, sample SAMEA2154726) | human gut metagenome | biome: human gut; feature: human-associated habitat; material: faeces | place: Denmark | collected 2008/2010 ...
CTGATTGCCATTATACCCAGGGCGATGCCCTGGGCTAGGAGCTTTTGGGCCTTCAGCCCGTTCTTGAACCACATGCTAAAATACAACACCATGATATTAAAGTGAATTATATCGAAGAAGATGATGTTACTCAAGGTGAGTCTCAAGGTGGTATTCAAGGTATCCCTTACCCCATTTCCTCCTTCACTTCCACCACTACCTCGCTGCCCCTGACCATCGCCTTCTTGATGCGGTCGTAGAGCTGGAGGAAGCGTTCCTGACTCTTGAGTACGAAGCCGGGAGCATGGGCCTCGCCGATGAGGATGCCACCCTGGCGCAGACGGAACGGACCATTGCCCGGCTGCATCATGGGACAAGGAAGGGTATAAAGCTCTTCCAGACACCCGAACTCATGACTCTTGCGCTCCTTGCGGCAAAGCTTGCAGGTTTCGGGGAGAGGAAGAGAGGAAGATGAAGAAGAATCATCCCTTATCGGTTCGAGGAAAAGCATCTGGCGGGCGAAGCATTTGCATTTAGCCACCATGATGTGATATTCACCCGGCTCCAGACAGCCACCCTCGCGCTCCATCGTATCACAAATGTACTGATGGCCTACAACGATACCCTGGCGATTAACTACTTCCTGACTAAGGCGACCAACAATGGCGCCATGATCTCTACGAAAACGATTTAAAAACAACTTCATCATAATACGCAACAACTTAAAAACAACAATAGAAAAACATTTGAAATTCACATTCACTTTCACATTTTCTGAACGTAAAACGACTGGTAATAATCAGACAAATCCTTGCAACCTTCCGGCAACTGATGGTACACCAGCTGAGGGAACATTTCCTTCAGTTTCATATAAAGACCGATGCCCGGTTTGTCCTGATCAGGCCACATGTGAAGATTCCTTCCCGCTAAAAGATTGCGACATTCTGCATTACAAAGCGTAGCACTCGGGATGGCTATTGCCTTGTACCCCATAGACATAGCGCTCCAGCAGTCGGTACATCCCTCGGTAATAACCAATGGCTCTTTTTCTGCCACCTGCGGCAAGATCTGCATCCCATATACCATCGGCTTGCTACCTGGTGCAAACTTAAACCGCGGTTTTTCTTCAGTCTTATCTCCCAGATATCTGCTCTGAACCGTCAGCAGATTGCCATGAACGTCATAATAGGGAATCAACAGGGAAGGACCATCAAAAAACTTTCCACCAAAGCGATAGCCAGCAATGGAGAAATCTGTGCTCACCACTCTACACCAATAGATATATTCCGGGCGCAGCTTTCTCTGATAGAACAGGAAATCCTTGGCTTTATCTGTCAGTTTCTTACCCATGAGCATACGCATCAGATAATCTACGTCAGGCTTATGCTGAAACTCGCCTCTGAGATTGAGTCTGTCCGTATCACATTCAGATTTTCTATGCTCAGCAACAGCTTTATCCCGATGAAGCACATCCTTACGGTTTCCCGCAGAATGATTACCGGCGCTGATATTGAATCTTCTGCACAGCCATTGGCAAGCCTCCGAAAAAGAGAGATTCTCCCGTTTCATCACCAGGTCGATATTATCTCCACCCCACCCGCATGCAAAGCAATGACAAGTGTTGGTGGATGTCCAGAAATGCAAACTCGGATGGGTATCATTATGACTGATACAGAGGGCATTATGATACCGCAAACCCATTCCCAATTCATCAGCAACCTCCAGGATGCTGATAGCTCTAAGTTTAGAGAGCGTATTTGAATCAATATATTCTGCCATCTTCTAATTGTCTTTTTTAATATTACCATCACCAATAGTGCCTTTCTGCTGCGTCTTTCTAAGCACCTTTCTATCCTCGCCCTTTGCTGGTTTTTCGAGCCATCCCCATCTGCGCCAGTTGCATACCATGTTGCGGGCAGGGGTCTTGAGTCCCTTCTGCGTCAGAAATTCCTCCAGGAACTGATAAGAGAATTCCTGCGGCAACTCGCTGAAATAGTCTACAGTATGATAAGGCTCTCCTTCGCCCTCGGCAGAAATCTGCTCGAAAGCCTTGCCCCACCGCTGCAACATATTCTGCAAGATGCGGTCGGCACAAGCCAGATAGGTCTGCCTAACCAGTTTCCGGATTTCCTTCTCGCTCTTCTTCCCTTCCACTTTGTAAAGCACTTGCATGAGGGCAGCGATGCGGAAGGCTGAAACCGAACTGCGCTTGTAGAAGACATCCATCGACTTGGACATGGTTTTCACCACCTGCTGGCGGCAGTCGTTACACCATTTTACCACCGTCTTGTAGAGCCAGCTCATATCTTCCTCTATCTCCTGATGGAATTTTCCATCTTCCTCATAGCACAACCCGAAGAGCTTATCCAATGTATTCTCCAGCTCATTACGCTGCGTATCGGTCAACGCCTGAAACTGTGGCGGATTGTCGCCCAGATGACTGATGAGCGGGCATAAGATGGTTCGGGTTACAGCACCGCCCTCAATGGCAGCCTTGTTCATATATCTGCTCACCGCACTCTGGGTGCCGCAGAAAACGAACGACAGCAAGGCATCTACCATGGCACTATAGCTGGATTCGCTCATGAAATCCTGACCATATACGCTGCCCAGATCGTAAGCCGTCTTGATAACCTGCGAGAGGTCGGCAAACTGGCGCTTGGCAGAATGCACGATGGCAGAAATCTCATCGGCAAATTCGAAGAGCGTCTTCGGAGCACCATAGAGCTTGACGGCAGCATCGCATCGCTTGATAAACATGGTGAGCGATACGGTTTCGGGCAGGATGGTGATGTCGGTCTTCGGTTCGGGTGGCAGCTTGCCATCCTTCTTTCCCTGGCGTCGCTTCAGGGCAGCATACTCCTGCTCCTTGGCTCTCATTTCGCTGTCGCGCTCGATGAAAGGTTTCATCAGGGTACGCATGATGTATCTGGCAAACGACTTTCCGCTCGACTGCTCGCCCTCTACGATGACCTGCAACACGATGGCCGATTTTTCTCCCTGATTATCATACACATACTGTATTCTGACACGTGTAAGATAAACGCTGAGCATGGCAGCAGCCACCACCAGCGTAGGATACTTGAGTTCAGAAGGCGAAGTGATCATCCATTCTCTGATGCCCGACGGATAATCCTTATCGGCAATCAGGTGATGCATGGGCATCTCTTCATTCTCTTCAGCCTGTTCAGCCAGCTTTTTTCCTATCAACCCAGATGCCAGCTTTGCTCCTTTCAACCCAGATGATACCATGTTATTGATTCCGCCCTTGGTATCCTCAGGCTTTGCCACTGGATTAGTCTGAGACGCTTCCTGTGGAGGTATTTTCTTTCCTTTTTCCATAATCCCAATCATTGATTATTTCTGAATGCAAAAGTAAGGAAAAAAAGCCTCCCCGGCAATAGGCGTCCTGCCGGTTCGCCTCCTACTAAGCCTCATCGCCGGCAACTAAGCCTTCCGCTAAGCCTCGGGCTCATCTGAAGGCATAAAAAAAAGCACTCTTTGCTTGCAAACGAAGCAAAAAGTGCTGATACTGTATTATTTCTAAAAAATCTTCTGTTCAGATATGTTCCTATTCTTTTATATTATCACCCCCACTGACATAAGAAAGAACCAAACGGCGAACCACGGCATGAATGTCTTCATTAGGGAACTTCTGGCGATATTTCTCCGTAAGGTCTTCGCAGAAATACATCTTGCTATGAAGCAAAGAATTAGGAATATTTTGATGCATAAACACATCGTATGTTGCAACAGGCTTGCCATCCTTTGTGTCGACAGGCACAATATTCTCCTTATACCAACCTTGTCCAGATGCGGTAGGGAACAATCTATAATTGTCCTTATACTCCACTTTACCAGCGATGCTCAGTATATATCCGTCAGCAGACTTATCGTCCTCAGGATTCACCGCATATAGCATATATAAAGGAGAAAGCGTCGAGTGAAATTTTATGATAAACTGATATTTCTTGCTTCCTCCAAAAGGAGGGTTTGCCTTCAAATCCTGCTCTATATCCTCACGAATTTGTGGCGCATCCACCACAAACTCTACTTCGCCAGTATAATTGACGACAGTTTTCCATGACTGTGGATTCGGCTGAATAACTTCACCATTGTCATTGCTGTTGTCACACGCACAAAAAGCCAAGACTACCAACAGTAGTAAGACTGATTTTTTACTAAATACTTCATATCCTAATTTGTTTATTAAACCTATTCTATTGTTAAACGTAGAATATGCCTAAAACTTGCACTATTTTACGTTTTTAACATTCCGTCTAAAACTTGCCAACACTCACAAGAAGCTATCATTTCCCCGCTTCCTACTGTCCCTTACGGTAGATGGCAACAAAACGGTTAGCGATATTGATGAGTTTCTGCCGGGCGTTAGGATCACTTACGTCATCAAACAACCAGTTGGGAAATTCGCCACGCATCTTGGAGAAACGCTTGGAGATGGCACCGCCATTGGTCAGATCGGAAGGCATGCCCAGCTGCTCTGTAAGATACTTGCAGAAAGATTTGCCATTATCAAATTTGCCTTCAAAATCATCGATACAGGAAAGCGCCACCATAATCAGGGCATAGTCTTTCTTCAAAGGAATAGCCTTCTCGTCTATCATCTTCTGCAAGGCTCGCTTTACTCTTTCTCCCTGGCTCAAGTCGCCCCATTCCTTCTCATTATCTTCTTCCGTTTTTTCCTGCCCGCCGTTTTCCTGATGCTCATCGTCTGTCACTTCCAATTCCAATGCCCTCTGCGGTTCAGGCTCGAATCCGTGCAGATAATCTTCATCATTGTTCTGGCGCATCAGTTCATTAATCTGAGATGAAACGAAGAAACCATCCTCGCCATAATAACCGATTTTGGCTGCCAGCTGTTCAACCACATCCCGGTTCTTCTCCAGCGATTCCAGGCATCGGTTAGAAAACTCATAAGCCACATAACCTCTCCATTGCCCCATAATCATTACCGAAAATTGAGACAATTTCGACTCCAAAGGCATCATCTGAAGTATCACAGCTGCCATATACAGGATGACAAATACGATTCTCTGCCGCTCGTCCTGAGCTGTAGCATACTCATCCTCGTCAACATAGTTTTTTTCATATTGCCCTATTCCTTCCACAAAGGCTAGGCGGCTCTCCGTATCGGTATGCGAAAACATCATTTTGTCTACGATGCAGAATACCTCATAAAAAACATCCTCGCATGAACATCTGGACGTAGGAAACCACGTCTTGTCATTGAAAATATCATGGGAGATGGCTTGGAAAGCCTGATAAACCAGATACTGCGAGAAAGATTTATCTACCATCTGCCTGGTCTTCATCTTAAATAACTTCATCGTCGTAACCCTTTAAATCATCAAGAATCATATCAAGAGAATTGATCAAGGCAAACTGAGAATTCCCATGACAATCACAACAGACAGCTTCTCCTATAACCAGGGCAGAAATCTCTGCATCAGATATTTTCACCTTGGTCCGTTTCAGCGAACCGGAAGAGGTACACGGACCTTTCCAATAGTATACCTTGATGCCGTAATCTTCTTTACTGCACAGGTTCACCAACATGGCAATGTCTCTGTTTGCCTTGTCCAAGCGCAACTGCTCACCAGGATCAGTTTCATATCTGGCATGAAACTTACGTGCATTGATACACTCCATGAACGAATGCTGCATCTGGAATTGCTTGACAAAGGAATATGGCGCATCGCTAAGAGTCTGATGGCGAGGAAAAGAAAACACCACAGCCTTTGGCTTACAGCCAGCCTTGATTCTTTCAGCCACGGCATCAAAGAAATCACCAGGTGGCAACTTGGCAGAAATAACCATATTCCAGCCATATTGATTCGCCACCCTATTGATATTATCCCGCAGAAGAGCCACCACCTTGTCCTGCCCTTTTTTGCCCCCGAAGATTGTAGATTCTTCCACAAAAAGGAAACCTTTGTTGGGGCGATTATCAATAATCACCTTGCAGAAAGGCTGGTTGTGAATTTCATTCTCCTTAAAGTTACTCCAATAAAATTCTTTTTTGTCTGCGCATACATCCAGCACAGCCACACCTTCGCGAAATCCCAATATTCGGTTGTCGTGAATAACGTCTTCCTCATTCTTCCGTGATTCCACCAAAGTCATTTTCTTGCTTTTCAGCAAACTGTCCATTACCTTCTCGAAACCAGTCTGACATTCCTGATATTTTTCAGGCGATGACATTTCGAGAAAATCCAAGGGTAGAGTACCCTCGATACTTGAAAGATTCCGGCTTTTGCAGAAATCATACTTGAAGACAACAAAAGAAGTCTTTTCTGTGCTGTTTTTAGTTCGTCCAGTCATTAGCTTCTGGTTTAAATTATACCATGAAAGTTATTTTCCATAGCAACTACAAAAGTAACACTTTTTCCCCGAATAAACAAATAAATTCTAAATTATTTTTACCAAATTGTCTTTTTTCATAAAACAATCAAAACAAAATGTGAATGTGAATGTGAATTTGAAATGTAAATCAATGTATCGGGTTGTTCCATCCATTCCTTTAATTGGATATTGTGAATGAAATTCAGTCCTCGCGCGCGTACCTTATTATATATATAATATGAACCTGTTATAATGGCTACTATTACTTAAACACGATTATACGCTTCTCCTTCAGGTAACATTGAAAAACATTTCAAATTCACATTCACATTCACATTTTTGCCTTTCCTTCTATCCACCAGCTAACCCACATAGCAAGTAACTGTGCGCCCGATGCCCCCAAAACTGCGTGGCGACGCACCGCCAGCCACGTCCCGACGCAGATGGCGATACGTCGGGACGTAGCGCCGACTGCATCGGGACGCAGTTGGCGGTACATCGGGACGCAGTTGGGGGTACGTTGGGACACGCCCTGAAAGGGCAGAAGCTCCTAGCCCAGGGAGGGCACTGAAAAAGTAAAATCCACTTTCAGATTGAAAGTTAATGGCGGAGAAATCGTAGTTTTACCCTTCTTTTTCTGTCTAACATAGCCTTACTAAGGCGATCTGTGGAAGGAGAAGTTATAAATCGTAAGCATTTTCCGTTTTGGTCCTTAAAAATGGAGACTTTTTCAGTGCCCTCCCAGGGCAACGCCCTGGGTAGCTATTGACGCAATCCCGGCGCCCTGTAAGGGCAAAAGCTTTAAAACCTCAAGCAAAAAATATAAAGCTTTTGCCCTTACAGGGCGTATTGGCTACATCCTTAAAACCCAGGGCGTTGCCCTGGGCTAGGAGCTTCTGCCCTTTCAGGGCGTGTGGCGTCAAGCAAATACCTGATTAATGAGGGAGGAATGCACGTGATTCGGGACAAGGATGCACGTGATTCGGGACAACTATTGTTTTTCAGAGAAAAATGTTGTATCTTTGCACTGTCATTCATTAAGAACGGCAAATGGGAAATTAACCACTAAAAAACGGAGGGGAAAACGACAGGGGTGCACACCTGCCCAATCTCTTTCTAAATGTTGAACCACTAAAAAAAGAAAGGAAAAAAGAAAATGAAAAAGGAAGTTTGGAAAACTATCTTGCAGGTGATTATCGCCGTACTTACTGCCGTAGGCACCACGCTCGGCGTTACCAGCTGCATGTAGGCTCGAAGGGGCAGAACCAACGGTAACCGGCCGAAGGGAAAAGTAGACTGATTTGTTTAACCATTAAAAAAACGATTTAGATTATGAGTATTAAAGTAAAAGCAATTGAGCGCAACGTAGCGTTCGAAAAAGGTAAGCAAAAGTGGGCATTCGTGATGCAGGCTGAACTCTACAGCCAGCTCAACGCCACGAAGGTGATAGAAGAAGCCGCCGTTCGCAGCGGATTGCCTAAGGCGGTGATCAACGCCGGATGGTCCGCCATCGGCGAAGTGATTGCTGCATGGGCCACCGAGGGCCACAGCGTGGCTGTGCCAGGACTGGGCAGCCTCCGATTCGGTCTTAACTCTACCGCCGTAGAGGATGTGAACAAGGTGAGCGCCAACCTCATCACCCGCCGATACATCATCTTCGTGCCTAACACCGAAATTAAGAAGGAACTCGAAGAGACTTCCGTCAACATCACCTGCTACGATAGAAACGGCAAGGTGGTGAAGCAGGTTACCTCTACCGATACGCCTCCTACTACCCCATCCGGAGGCGATAATCCATCCGGAGGCGATAATCCATCCGGAGGCGACACCCCATCGGGCGGCGATTCTACTGGCGGAACCGGAAGCGAAACCGGCGGCGATGGACTTGAATAAAAGGTGCTGAGCCTGAAAAATAAAACCCTCCCCAGGTCTTAAAAAGTCCTAGGGAGGGTAAACTTTGTCTGGCAATTTAGATAGAAGGCAATTTGCCAGACGTCCCGAACACAACATGCTAACCCACCTTTCCCCTTACGGAATCAGCATGTCGCTAACAATCCTTTGTGCCTCAAAAAAAAAATACTTTTTTTCAAACCAAATCAACAGCCTAGCCTCACGGCTAAAACGTATATAATGTTCTTACCTTATTTCAAAACATGATGGTAACATATTCTGCAGCGATATCAACCAGCTTCTTGCGGCGGGCTACACCTATTATATAATGAGCCTCCTTCGCCGAACAGTGGAAGTATTTCTTCACAGCTGTTACCAGTTCTTCCTTGCTTATCGAGCCTATACCCTTAGGATAAGCCTTGCGGATAGCCTTCTCGATGTCTGCCATCTTATATTCATGGTGGCGCTTGTGGAAGTACTGCGATATAATGATAGAGAGAACTATCACGAGCAGGATGATAATAAATACTACAAACTTGTTCATTTCCTTATCTCCTTTTAATTGATTATACAATATCAGGTTCGCTGAATCACCCTTCCGGGTGCTCCAAGTTTCCGGCATCACCGATAGCCGTTATCGGTAAATCCACTGCAAATATAGCATTTTTTCTTGAAACAACAATATTTTTCGGCATTTTTTTCACTATTTCTGCAAAAAAACTTGCTAAATACAAAAAAAACACGTATTTTTGCAAGAAAATAATCCTTAAGACAGAAAGATAATGCAAGAAACTGTAAAGAAAGTATTGAATGGCGATTTTAATCGCAAGAAAGCATTGCTGTTTCTTATAACGGCTCTGCTTACCGTTATCGTCTGGAACCTGCCCATCGACAGCTTCGGCATCGAAGGGCTCACCATCGTACAGCAGCGCGTCATCGCCATCTTCGTCATGGCCGTGATGCTCTGGCTCACCGAGGCCATACCGGCATGGGCAACCAGCGTAGTGATTATCTTCGTGCTGCTGTTCTTCGTCAGCGACTCCGCCTTTAAGATCATGCAAGGCTCGGAGGCAGAGATGGGCAAGCTGCTCGACTATCAGGGTGTGATGGCGTGCTTCGCCGACCCTACCATCATCCTCTTCCTGGGCGGTTTCGTACTCGCCATAGCCGCTACCAAGAGCGGACTCGACGTGATGATGGCAAAGGCCCTGATTGCGCCATTCGGCAAGCGTTCTGAGAACGTGCTGCTGGGTTTCATGCTCATCACCGGCATCTTCTCGATGTTCATCTCAAATACAGCCACCGCCGCCATGATGCTCACCTTCCTCACACCGGTGTTCAAATCATTGCCGCCTTCGGGCAAGGGTCGCGTGGCGCTCACCATGGCCATACCTATCGGAGCCAACCTGGGCGGTATGGGAACCCCTATCGGAACCCCACCTAACGCCTTCGCCTTCAAGGTTTTGAACGACCCTGCAGGACTGAACCTGGGTCTCAGCTTCGGCGACTGGATGCTGATTATGGCCCCTATGGTGCTCATCATGCTCCTCATGGCATGGGTCATCATCCGCAAGATGTTCCCGTTCTCTGCCACGACCATCGAGCTCAACATCGAGGGCAACATGCAGCACAACTGGCGCACCACGGTAGTGGCCGTCACCTTCCTCGCAACCATCGTGCTCTGGGTATTCGGCAAGCAGCTGGGCATCAATGCCAACACCGTGGCCATGCTCCCTATCGCCATATTCGCCCTTACGGGAGTGGTTACAGCCAAGGACCTGAAGGAGATTGACTGGGCTGTCATCTGGATGGTGGCAGGCGGATTCGCCCTCGGATTGGCGATGAACGGCACCGGTCTGGCCGAGGCAGCCGTAAAGAGCATTCCGTTTGCAGAATTCAATCCGCTGGTCATCATGATTGTATCCGGACTGGTATGCTTCATCCTGAGTAACTTCATCTCCAACACCGCCACCGCCGCCCTGCTCATCCCTATCCTCACGGTGGTATGCGCCGGCATGGGCGACAAGCTCAACACCATCGGCGGCACCTCTACCATTCTCATCGGAGTAGCGGTATCGGCCAGCTGCGCCATGTCGCTGCCTATCTCAACCCCTCCTAACGCCATCGCCTACTCTACCGGACTCATCCAGCAGACCGACATGGTGAAGGCAGGACTCACGGTGGGCATCCTGAGCATGATTGTGGGCTACGCCGTGCTCATCACCTTCTGCAAGATGGGCGTGCTCTAGAGGGGCATCATCTGCGAAAATACACATTATTATATATATAAAGGAATGAAAAAGATTGTTATAGGAATCGACGTAGGCATCTCTACGACCAAGATTGTGGGCATCGATGAAAGCGGCGTGGTGGTAAGCCCCATCCGCATCAAGGCCACCGACCCTATCACCTCGCTCTACGGAGCCTTCGGCAAGTATCTTCACGACAATAAGATTGCGCTGAGCGATGTAGAACAGGTGATGCTCACAGGAGTAGGATCAGCCTATATCGACGAGCCCATCTACGGACTGCCTACCTCGAAGAGCGAGGAGTTCGTGGCCGACGGACTGGGCGCCCGATACGAGAGCAAGCTCGACCGCATGATCGTGGTGAGCATGGGAACCGGTACATCGCTCGTAAAATGCGATGACAACGAGATAAGGCACATCGGAGGCATCGGCATAGGCGGCGGAACCCTGGCAGGACTGAGCCGCATCATGCTCAAGACCGACGACATCAAGCAGATCATCAACCTCGCCAAAGACGGCGACGTGAGCAAGATAAACCTGCTGATAGGCGACATCAGCGCCAAGCCTCTGCCCGGACTCCCGATGAACGCCACCGCATCGCTCTTCAGCAACGCCAAGGCCAACGCTTCGCGCGAAGACATCGCCATGGGACTCATCTGGATGGTGCTGCAGTCGATAGGTTCGGCTACCATCCTCTCATCGCTCGAATCGGGCATCAAGGATTTCGTGCTCATCGGCAACCTCACCCTGCTGCCGCAATGCCGCGAGGTGTTCCCAGCCATGGAGAAACTCTACGGAGTGAGGTTCAGAATACCGAAATACTCGGAATTCTGCACCGCCATCGGAGCTGCGCTCGACTATAAGCGACAAACGAAATAATCACCCCCGAATCGCCGCAATGCCCTATACACGGGCGTTGCGGCGATTTGCTTTCTCCATTCTGTCACAAAGCACAGACAACAAGCTGGAAACGCACACAAGCGCACAAAATGCGCAACACGCTGATAGATAACAACTTAAACGTTTCGGAAAACAGAAATTTGTCAAAGTTTTCCAAAACTTTTTCGTTTCCTCCTGATTATCAGTGACTTAATATTTTTTAACGATAAAAAAGTTGTCCAAAAGTAATTACTTTCAGAAATTATTTATATCTTTGCAATGTCAAAAGGAGGTACATATCTACCTCTTCAAGTCATAAGGACTTAATACTAAGTAATTTAAACATCAATCGTAAAAGTAATACTAAAATGATCCAGACAGTAGTAAAGCGTGACGGACGCATCGTTGGATTCAACGAACAGAAAATCATGGCAGCCATTCGCAAGGCCATGTTACATACCGACAAGGGTGAAGATACCACTCTTATCGAGCAGATAACCGACCACATCTCTTATCGCGGCAAGAGCCAGATGAGCGTTGAGGCCATTCAGGACGCCATCGAGATGGAGCTCATGAAGAGTGCCCGCAAAGATGTTGCCCAGAAGTATATCGCATACCGTAACCAGCGTAACATCGCCCGCAAGGCGAAGACACGCGACGTGTTCATGAGCATCGTCAATGCCAAGAACAACGACATCACCCGTGAAAACGCCAACATGAATGCTGACACACCAGCCGGCATGATGATGAAGTTCGCTTCAGAAACCACTAAACCATTCGTCGACGACTACCTCCTCTCAGAGGATGTACGCGACGCCGTCATGCACAACTATATACATATTCACGATAAGGACTATTACCCAACAAAGAGTCTCACCTGCGTGCAGCATCCGCTCGACGTGATTCTGAACCACGGTTTCACAGCCGGTCACGGTTCAAGCCGTCCTGCCAAGCGCATCGAGACCGCAGCCGTGCTGGCTTGTATCTCTCTCGAGACCTGCCAGAACGAGATGCACGGCGGTCAGGCCATCCCAGCCTTCGACTTCTATCTGGCTCCATACGTACGCATGTCGTACCAGGAAGAGGTGAAGAACCTGGAGAAGCTGACAGGCGAAGACCTGAGCAACCTCTATGATGCGCCAATCGACGACTACATAGAGAAGCCACTCGACGGACTGCAGGGTCGCGAACGCCTGGAGCAGCACGCCATCAACAAGACCGTGAACCGCGTGCATCAGGCGATGGAGGCATTCATCCACAACATGAACACCATCCACAGCCGCGGCGGTAACCAGGTAGTATTCTCAAGCATCAACTACGGTACCGATACCAGCGCCGAGGGCCGCTGCATCATGCGCGAAATCCTGCAGAGCACCTATCAGGGCGTAGGCAATGGCGAAACAGCCATCTTCCCTATCCAGATATGGAAGAAGAAGAGAGGCGTAAACTATCTGCCTGAGGACAGAAACTACGACCTCTACAAGCTGGCGTGCAAGGTAACAGCCCGCCGTTTCTTCCCTAACTTCCTGAACCTCGACGCCACCTTCAACCAGAACGAGAAGTGGCGTGCTGATGATCCGGAGCGCTACAAGTGGGAGATTGCAACCATGGGCTGCCGCACCCGCGTGTTCGAAGACCGCTGGGGAGAGAAGACCAGCATCGCCCGCGGTAACCTGAGCTTCTCTACCATCAACATCGTGAAGCTCGCCATCGAGTGCATGGGCATCGAAGACGAAAAGCAGCGCATCGACATGTTCTTTGCCAAGCTCGACAATATCCTCGACATCACAGCCAAGCAGCTCGACGAGCGCTTCCAGTTCCAGAAGACGGCGATGGCCAAGCAGTTCCCTCTGCTCATGAAGTATCTCTGGGTAGGCGCAGAAAACCTGAAGCCGGAAGAGACCATCGAGAGCGTCATCAACCACGGAACCCTGGGTATCGGCTTCATCGGATTGGCAGAATGCCTGGTTGCCCTCATCGGCAAGCACCACGGCGAGAGCGAGAAGGCACAGGAGCTGGGACTGAAGATTGTTACCTACATGCGCGACCGTGCCAACGAGTTCAGCGAGCAGTATCATCACAACTACTCTATCCTGGCTACTCCAGCCGAGGGATTGAGCGGTAAGTTCACTAAGAAGGACAGAAAGCAGTTTGGCGTCATCCCTGGCGTTACAGACCGCGACTATTATACCAACTCTAACCACGTGCCTGTATACTATAAGTGTACAGCCCTGAAGAAGGCACAGGTCGAGGCTCCATACCACGACCTGACCCGTGGCGGCCACATCTTCTATGTAGAGATTGACGGCGATGCTACCCACAACCCTTCTGTTATCGAGAGCGTGGTAGACATGATGGATAAGTACAACATGGGTTACGGCTCAGTAAACCACAACCGCAACCGCTGTCTCGACTGCGGCTACGAGAATGCTGACGCCCACCTCGAGGTTTGTCCTAAGTGCGGCAGCCACCACATCGACAAGCTGCAGCGCATCACCGGTTATCTGGTAGGTACTACAGACCGCTGGAACAGCGGCAAGCTTGCCGAGCTCCACGACCGAGTAACCCATATCGGAGGAGAAAAGTAAAAATGATTAGCGTATTAAGCATCGTACATGATACGATGGTAGACGGTCCGGGCTTCCGCACATCCATTTATTGTGCGGGATGCCCCAACCATTGTCCGGGCTGCCATAATCCGCAGTCATGGGACATCAGCCACGGCACGATGACCTCTACCGACGAGCTGATGAAGGAAATCATGAGCGACCCCTTCGCCAACGTCACCTTCTCGGGCGGCGACCCTATGTTTCAGGCAAAGGGCTTTGCCGAGCTGGCACGCGCCATCAGGGAGCAGAGCAGCAAGAGCATCTGGTGCTTTACGGGCTATCTCTTCGAAAACCTCGTGAAGAATCCCGAGCAGCTGGAACTCCTCCGCCAAATCGATGTATTGGTAGACGGCCCCTTCGTACAGGCATTGCGCGATGAAGACCTCTTCTTCAGGGGCAGCAGCAACCAGCGCATCATCAACGTGCAGAAGTCGCTGAAAGAAGGAAGAGTGATAGAACTCAATCTTACAACAGAAAACCCGAATCCGGTATTGTAAATCTACATACCAGATTCGGGTTTCCCGTTTTCTTTTTTCATGCACGGATTACACGGATTTTCTTATCTTAAATATTTCCTATCCCTCTTAGCATCCTTCTCTTCGAGGTAGCTGATAGAACTCTGAATATAATCACGCTCCCACTCGCTCTCGTGCAATTTCTCATCGCCATAGAGCAGAAGGTCGAGATCCAGCGGAACATCTACCTTACGATAAGGACCACGGATTCTGCGTCCGCATCTCTGCTCCACACTCCGCAGCGCGGCAAGCACAGACTTCTTAGAGCAGATGGTCTCCCCCATCATCACCTGATTCAGAAACTTGTCTGAATTCTCCAGTCCGATAGGCTCAGTCCACATGCGCGGACCAAAAAGGCTGTTCTTGAACATACAACTCAGATGTTCATGTGCCTTCAACACATTTTCCTCCTGATTTCTGTTAGAGCCGATAGCTATAATTACTTTTGTACGAGTTTTCATTATTAAAATCATTATTCAAGTTTCGCATGTAAGCTCCACACGCCCTGAAAGGGCAGAAGCTCCTAGCCCAGGGCATCGCCCTGGGTTATT
>ERZ779832.328-NODE-328-length-14192-cov-3.95176_pt1 | contig 14192 bp, 14 predicted proteins | sample MGYA00511250_ERZ779832 | MGnify/ENA primary metagenome ERZ779832 (study PRJEB29588, sample SAMEA2154726) | human gut metagenome | biome: human gut; feature: human-associated habitat; material: faeces | place: Denmark | collected 2008/2010 ...
CCGGGGAGTCGGTGCCAGAGTGATGAAGAATTGGCTGCCGCCGGTGTTCGGGCCAGCATTAGCCATGGACAGAATACCCTCGTCATCATGCTTCAGGCCTTCACCGAACTCGTCTTTAATCTTGTAGCCAGGGCCGCCCATACCGGTACCGGTCGGGTCACCGCCCTGAATCATAAAGCCGTCGATTACACGATGGAAAATAATACCGTCGTAAAAGCCTTTTTCTACCAGCTCGATAAAGTTTTTGGTAGTCAGCGGAGCCTTGTCCTCAAACATTTCGGCAACGAAAACACCTTTATTAGTCGTAAATTTAATTTTTCTGTTTTCACTCATTGATATTTACCTCCAAATCGCTTTAAAATACTTCATGCTTCAGCAGCGCAACAAACAGATAGATACCGCAGCCTGCCGCAGCACCTACAGCCGGCATCAAAGACGGTACGATAGCATTGCCATGCAAAAATGTCAGACTGAACAGCATCATGCAAAAATAACCCTGCATGGTCTGCAAACGCTTCGGCAGCAGACGCTTGCCGTTTTTGTCACCTTTGGACTTCACGTAATCTGCCACGCGGATTTCCGGCAGGAAAAGGATGAAGGCCAGTGCCATGATAATAATATTGCTCATGGACAGCTCATTGGCAACAGTATCATACTTAGCAAAAATCAAGCAAGCCAGAGAAATACCTGCCAGGTAAAGGCTACGGAAATAGCCTGCCTGAATTTGGCTTTCCAGAATATAGGCAGCACCAGTCAGCAGCGGGAATACCCACAAGCCCTGCAGACCCAGCCAGGCAGCACTGCCGATCATAATAATGTTATCAATCAGACGATGTCTGTCACCGGAGCTACGGTTCAGCATACGCAGGATAAAGAGCAGCCACAGCATCACCAAGATATTCCCCCCGCCCATAAAATAAGTTGCTATCAGCGTCAGACCGCCGCCGATGAAACCGCCGAGCTGACGGTCAGGGTCAAGCTCCAAAGCCAGCATATAGCTGAAAAGGAAGGATAAAGCATAGCCCAAAGCACTTACAACAGCAGCGCCTGAATCCATACCAGTAGAGCATTTCCACAGCGTTACCACAACGGAAATAGCAACAGCGCACATCATAGCAATCCGCACCGGCTTTTTATCAAAGTCAATCGGGCGTCCCAGGCCAAGATACTCGCTTACACCTGTAGGATCATAAGCGGCAGGCTGATCACCTGCATATTTATTACTTTTTTTCGACATATCATCACACCTTATCTGTAAGATTTTAACTATTTTATTATACCACAAGTGCAGTGTCTAGTCATTATGTAAAACATATAAAAGTTGGCAGAAAGTCAGAATATAGCAAAAAAGTTTCCCCGACGTAAATTAAATACGCGGGGAAAGCTTTCAACTCATTATGAAATTTTTATCAGAAGGTTTCTGCCAGCTCCGCCAGTGTCAAAGCAAAGGCTGTCGTTCTGGGAACTGCGGTGTTCAAATCTACAGATTCATGGTCGGTATGCTCATCATAGTTTTCTACACCCAAAGCATCCAGTGTCGGTACGAACTTCGCTGTGCGGTTACCATCGGTCAGACCGCCTGCTACCCATTCGTTCACCTCAGCGCCGTATTCCTCTTTAACTATGCGCTTATATACATCAACCATCTTCTGTGCCTGCGCCGTTTTCTGCATCGGTCCGGTAACAATGCCGCCGGTAATTTTAATGCTTGTGCCGGGGATAACAACCTTATCTGCCAACGCCTTAACCTCAGCATCAATGCGCTGCTGCTCTTCAATCGTAAAGCAACGGATATTTACCTCACAGAAGGCATCACCCGGAATAACGCTGATTTTGTCATTGGTAGAACCGATTACGCCAACATTGACGGTATTCTGCGGAATAAACTGACCCGCATCAACAATGCCGCGCGCCTTCAGCGCTGCTGCCGTGAAATCCTCCTTATTCCCCGTCATTGGGCTGGCAAACTTCTGCAGCTCGGTAATTGTATAAGCCAGCTGGTGAATAGCGTTAGCGCAGGATTGAGATGCGTTGCCGTGGTGTCCGCCCTTACCGGTAACCTCAACGCGATATTTGGCATTGCCCTTGCGCTGGGTAACAATGCCCCAGTTCGGACGGGCAACGTCCATAATAATCGCAAAGTCGGACTGCTGCGACAGCTCTGCCACAATATCTTCGGCGGTCTTGCTGCCGCCTTCCTCTTCACCGTTGGTGTAATAAATTTACCAAAGCCTGCAGCCTTTAAAGCTTCCAAGCCATATATAACCTCTACAACAGTAGCCTTGTCATCACCCACACCCGGTCCCCAGGCAAAGTTATTCTCGTCAACACGGAACGGACGACGTGCAGCTTCACCCTTTTTAAATACTGTATCAACATGGGCAACGAGCAGAATCGTGTATTTGCCTGTTCCCTTTAAACGGGAAATCAGGTGGCAGGCTCTGTCATTATATCTGAACTCCGTGGCAGCACCGATAGCTGTCATTTTTTCAGCAACAAATTTATTTGCTGCCTCTGTACCTTCTCTGTCACCATTACCGGAATCAATATTCGTCAAGGCTTCCAAATCCTTCACATAATCCTCATAATGCTCGGCAATATACTTTTTTACGGCTTCTCTCATTTTATTACCCCTTTCGTATTCGGAATCATATTTATATTTATTCGTTAGGGTGTGTAAAAAATCCTGCCACAGGAGATTTTTTTAAGTTGATAAAGTGAAAAGCAACAGCCATTACTGACTGTTGCTTTGCCAAACTTTATATATTTTTCAGTGAGTGCCGTCTACGATGGTAATTCCTGCTTTCTGCAGTTCATCAATAATCTCTTTAATCTTGGGACAGAGATGCTTTTCGCCATTGTCATCCTTTTTGTGCGTGCAGTGGCTGATATGCAGCGCATCCAGCTCCAGAGCCTTCATACGTTCAATTTTTTTACGAATACCCTCCTGATTTTCCAGCATAGAATCACCGCAGCCATTGCAGGTCCACATCGCCATCAGACGCAGCTCTTCATCTCCATACTGTGCAAAGGCTTTGTCCTTTTCATAAAAAGCACGCAAGCAGCCTGCTCCCGCACAGGAAGCGGAGGTTTTCAGGCAGCGCAGAATTGCTATTTTCTTCATAATATAATCCTCCAAAAAATAACTTGCAGGCATTGTAAGCCTTGCTGTCCATTTGATTTTATCATTATTGAGGAGGGTTGGCAAGTAAGCATTGCTTAATATACTTCAACGTTCCTAACAAATCACTGCCTGGAGCTACTATCTGTTTATAAGCTATAGGATAAACCTGACCACTTGCTACTGCCGGTAAATGCTTATACAGGGGATTATGCAGTTGTGCTAGCGCTGCTTGCTTCTGCTGTTCCCCGCCATGATAGACAATAAAGATTTTAGCAGCCTGCATTTCCATCATTTCTTCCTGACTGATGAAGGGAGCACTGTAACTCACTAAAGAACAACCATAATGACGAATTATATCGCCACATAAAAGGTCATTGCCAAAAACTTCTATATTACCATTGAGAAATTCTACAAACAGAACCCTTTGTGCCGGTATTTTCTCAGCAGCCTGCAATTCTGCATCAATCTTTTGGATTATATCCCGCGCCTGCTGCTGCTTTCCTAGTGCAAGTCCCATATTGCTGATAAACCTTTTCTCACTGGCAATTGTACAGGCAGGAAATCTTCCCTTCGCCGGTACAGGTCCTGATGCATCCTGAATGTATGCTGGTATTCCATTAGCTATCCAGCTTGACGTATCACCTAATTGATTATCTGCAAAATACCTGCGCCACCCAAGAATAAAATCCGGTTGTAGTGCTACAGCAGCCTCCAGCTGCAGAGGCTGCGTATAAATTCTAGTATTTGGCAAAAGAGCTTGCAGACGTCCTTTATCTTCAGCTTCCGTCAGAACAGCTGCTGTAATTTTATCACCAGCACCCAAAGCCACTAAGGTTTCAACTCCGCTATTCCCACACACTAAAATACGTTGTGGTACTTGTTTAAATATAACCTTCTGTTCATCTCCAAAAAAATTATAATTGTTTACACTAATATTTTGCCGGTCGCTACTTTTATCTTGCTGAGGTCCGCAAGCTACGCATCCCAAGCAGCATAGCAACAAACAAAAGCACCAGAATAATTTCTTCATAGGCTTAGAAATTATAATTCAATCCTACCAGGAATGTTCTTCCTTGTGTATAATACAAACCATCAGGATCAGTTAAATCTCTACGATTAAAGATATTATTGATATCCAGTGTCAATGTTGCGTTAGCAAAAACCTCATGGCCGACATGCAGATTAGATAGCAGAATCGGCTTTACATCTGTTTGCTTGCTGTTGTTTACACGACCACCCATATAGCTCAGATTTAAAGATGCATTAGTCTTATCGTGCTGATAATCTATTGATGTCATCACCTGATACTTACCCAATACATCCTTCCAAGGTGCTGTATTTGTGGTTTTGTTTTGCGGCTTGCTATAAATACCGCCAACAGTCCAAGTAAGATTTTCATCAAGCTGATTGGTGTAGCTTAATTCTATACCAGTATTTTTATATTTAGCAGCATTATAGGACTGAGAAAGACCATTAACCTTTCTGCTTGTAATCTGATCATCTAAGTCAATATGGAAAACTGCAGCCTTAAACTGTTCTTTACCATTATCATGCTTATAACCAGCCTCATAATTCCAGCCATATTCCGGTTTCAAATCAGGGTTTTGCAGTATTACTCCGCTGGAATAATACAGCTGGCGGAATGTAGGCATTCTGAAAGAACGACCAGCATTAGCATAAAGTGAATTTTCCTGGTCAAGCTTTGTTAAAATCTGCAACTGCGGCAAAAATGCATTATAATTACCAGCATCAGAACGAATTAAGTCTTCACGCATACTTAAAACAACATCAGTTGCTTCACTCAGCTTACGGTCATATTGTCCATAAAAGGAATAACCATTTAAGCTATAGCTGCCAAAGCGTGCATAAGGTTTAAGAGCACTGCTGCTATTGCCAAAAGAAGCAAATTTTTGATTTTCATCTACATAAAGCTCGCGTTTTGTATTAAAGCCAAGCAAAACCTTGTCTTTATCATTTTGCCAAACCTTTTTAAAATCAGCGCCATAGTTTTTATGGTCACTACGCTCCCATTCCAGATTATCAGGTCTTACAATATAATAATCTGGATTGCGGATAATACGCTCATTATAGTACGCTGTAGCATCAAAACCATTTTGGTCATTAAAATGCAGTTGCGCAAAATGCTCACGATCATCATAATCAAAATGCTGTAATTTGCTATTATCAGCACCAAGGTAATCGATAGTATATTTTTTCTTGTCAAACATATAATTAAAGCTCAATTTATCATCAAACTTATAGCTTACACCAAGATGATCCTTCTTACTATCACCAAAGCCTGTATAATACGGTACTTTTACACCATTAATTGTCTTGGTTCCTTGATTTTGAGTTAAAATACCCGTTTCACCCATTTCATTACGTCCCAAGGTTATGCCCAGCTTACCAGCGCTGATTGTAGCACTGTAATCACGCTGTCCCTTGTTTCCGGCAGCAATATAAAGGCTGTTTTTATATTCAGATTTAGTTATTACATTGATTACGCCGCCATATGCTTCACTGCCATAAAGCACAGCGCCGCCACCTTTAACTACTTCAACTTTTTCTACAGTATCCAGATTCAACATATCCAAATGGCTTACATTATTAAAGCTTGCAGGCACGCCATTAATCAAAACTAAAGTTCCGCCTTTAATACCACGCAGACTCAAGGTGCTGTTACCGGTAATAAAGCTTTGGTCATGAGGGCCCATCTGCGTAAAATATACGCCCGCCTTATACTTCAGTGCGTTAGCAACATCGTTTGCGCCAGTTTTCTTCAATTCCTCACCAGAATAAACAGTTACATCAGCAGGGGTTTCCAAATTAGATTTTTCGTAACCCAAAGCAGTAACATTCATGCCAGGCAAGCTGTATTCCTGCAAAGCTTCTGTTTGTGCTGCTGCATTTCCAGTTGCCAATATACTTAATCCAAGTAACAAATTTAGGGGAATCATTCTTTTCATCATAGTTCATTCGCTCCTTTACTAAATCATACTCCAAAAACTAATGCAAAGCATTACGATAAAGATTATATAATTACTTGCTTTAAACTGCAATGATTAACAGCAAATTCATGGACTCTTTTTTTGAAAAGGAAAAACTGGCTTAAAGCGTTATTTTAAGCCAGTTTTCATTATTCAACTCATAAGTAGAATAGAGCAAGTGGTCTAAATAAATTCTCACTCTATTCTACTTACGTTTAGATTTATTTAAAGTAAAACAACGATACCAATCTAACTTCCTTAGTCCGCGCTGCATATCCTAAAGCTCTATCAGTAAAGCCGCGTCTTGAAAAAACAATATAATAATTACTACGGCCTGTTTTGTCAGCATATTCTCGTTGTAGCTGTTTTATTAACGGAACATCAACCTTACTTTTTTCCCATACGCATTGCATAAAGCCAGCACTATTTTTATCATAAGCAATCAAGCGGATTTGTTCTGCTGCACAATTATCTTTTGGCCAAAGATAACCAAATTGCATAAATTTATGAAAATCACCACGTTCACGTAACGTAAAACAATACTGTCGACATATTTCTAAAAAAAGCACCTTTGCGTAATCATCTAAAACCGGTAGTACCTTCGTACGTAATAAATAGTTTCCACAGCCCATAGCTATACTGCTTAAAAAAGGATAAACAAAGCGATACCAAAAAGTCAGCATGGAATCAGCTAATATATAACACGTCGTTTTTTGCTGCTTACCAAGCTTTGCTTCTACAAACGGTACAAGCTTTTTTAGTAATCCTTTTTCAACCAGTACGCCAACATACTTCGAAGTCTTATTATCAGGCATGCCTACCGCTTCCGCTATCTCCTTCATATGTATTGCGCCACAGGCAACTGAACATAATATCGCATGATAAATGTGCGGCTGACGAAACTGCAATGCTAAAATCTGCTCGGCAACATGCAGTAACGAAGCTGTGGGACTAAAGAACAAATTATACAGGTTATCCTTAAAGCTTAGGCTGCTATCTATAAGTTGCAAATAGCCTGGTTTTCCTCCTGTTACTCCATAAAGCAACACTTTTTCTTCATTGCTAAACGGAATTAAACAAGGCAGAACATCTTCATAATTTAATGACTGCAAAAATATTTGAGATAACGGCAATTTACTTTTTTCTATTAAATTTAATACATAATCGCATTCTCTTCCGCTAAATACCAGCAAAAGTCTTAATTTCTCTGCCTCAGAGTGCAAGCATGCAATTATTTCAGGTAATAGCTCACTAAAACTGTTTTCCAGTTCCTGCACATCATCTATCAGTAATACTATCTTTTCTCCCTTAGCCTTTTTATAAATTAACTTAAGTATATCTTGCCAGCAGCCACTGTTGCATTGAACAATGCCTTGCGCTGACAGCTCCGTGTAAAAAGCTGCCTTATTGGCATTATTAGTACTTGCGCGTACACAAAAATATGCTTTATGCTTGCGTCTGGCAAATTCTTGCAGTAACGCTGTTTTGCCAATACCGGCATTGCCAGTCAGGCACACACATTTCAATTCATTACTATTATAAAGTTTTTCTAATGTAGCAAGTTCCTTTTTTCGCCCTATAAACATAAAAACGCACCAACTCTACTCATAAGTTGCTTATATTATAACATTAAGCGACTTAATCGTAAATTGGTGCATTCTGTAATTTTTTCCTATTTTTTCTGCAGCTTAGCAACACTTTCCTCAGGCATCTGCATAGCCTCAGCAACATCAGCCACGCTCATGCCTTTAGCCAGCAGGCGTTTGGCAATAGCTTCATTCAGGCCTCCCTGCTCCTGCAACTCATGCAGATAGCTTGCACGAATTGCCATAGCATCCCTTTCGACAGCAACCTTGTCACCGACAACCTGTTGAGCAATTTCATGGCAGATTTCATCCTTCAGCTTTTGGTAATGACCATCGAGAATACGGGTATCTGCAGGTGTGTGATTAACATAGCTTTCTCTGATAGGCATTTCATCATTCTCATTAGTGCTTTTATTGTGTAAAAGATACGCTCCCAGCTCATGTAAAACTTCTTCTTTTAAGGCTTGATAATGTGCATCTATAATACCGTAATCATCCATGTTATAATTCACGAAGCTTGACCTTATCGGCATTTCTGCATTTTCTGTATGCAGCTTGCTGCCGAGCAGACGCTCAACTATTCCTTTACGAATCTCGTTTTTCACTTCTTGTTGATTTTTCTTAAACTCTTCAGCCATAATATAAGCCTCCTTTTGACATCAGCAGCTATCATAACTGCTTTTGCGCACCAAAACAACAGTCTTCAAAGCAATTAATTATATATATCATTTAACTACTTTTTTCATCTGCTATTCTAGCACCATTCTTAATTGATTGCAAGAAAATTTAAGAATACATCTTTATTGTATTTAAAACAAAAAACTGCAGGCAGAACTTCTGCCCACAGCTTAAAAAACATATTAATCTCTTTTCACCCGCGAATTGATTACGTCAACAACAACAGTTCCGTACAAGCCCTTTGCGTCATAGAACTTTATTTTCCCCTGCTGTACGTGCCGCTGCTTTAACTGCTCCGGCAAAAAATAAAGCTCCGCACTCACTGACATCTGTCCCTTGTACTGCTTTATCATCTCATCAGGCGCCAGCTTTTTCCACAAGCCTTTCTTGCTGCTGCGCGACAGCAGCAGCTGCAGGCCCTCGCCCTCGCAGCGCAGCTGCGCTTGCTTATCCTCTGGCAGCAGGCGTAAATATAAGGTATAGATATTAGGCTGCAGCAAATATTTCAGCTCGCCCTCCTTGCCCAGGTCTATCCGGCAATGCACCTCCTGCCCCCGTGCCAGCTTAGCACGGAAATAGTGCTTGTCGTAATTATTTTCACTGCGGAAAAACACCAGGCCTACCATTACAGCCGCCATCAAAAGAAAGGCAGCTGCACGCTTCAACATTTGCTTATTCATGCTGCACCACCCCACCATGATAATGTTTGTAAATTGCCTTGCCTGCCAAAAGCAGTAAAGCAACAATTCCCGGCGCGCAATTCAAGCTGCAGCTGCCGCAAATCCCCGTGCAGCCGGCTCCCTGCGCAGTAATTCCGCTTACAGGAATTCCCATAGCAGCAATAAAATTTATCAGCTTACTTTTCATTCGTGTTTCCTCCCATAGCTGATAGCCTGCACCGGGCAAGCATGCTGACATACACCGCAGCAGATGCAGTTATGCTGGTTAATCTGTGCTTTGCCATCCACAAGCTCCGCAGATTCCATCGGGCACTTCTTTTCGCACAAACCACAGCCTATGCATTGGTTTTTGTCTACCCGCACACGCAGTACAAACGGCAGCCTGCAGCCTAAAGCATGCATCAGTCCCTGTGCTGCTCCTACAGGACACAAAAAATTGCAGAAGCCACGTCCGCCTTTAGTGAAGATACCAAAGACAAGCACCCACATAATTGCTGTCAGCAGCAGACTGGAGGTCAGCGAAATAAAGTAACCCTGCGTATAGTAGTTGGCGAGTAAATCAAACAAAAAGAAGTTGCAATAGGAGCATGCCAGAATGCCACCGAAAAAGGGCACAAGGCAAAAGCCTGCCAGCATACCGTAACGAATAGGCGCAATTTCTGTATAACGATGCCAGCTTATCTGAAATTTGGACGGCACCAACTTCGACAGATATTCGGTGAACGCACCTGCCGGACACAGCCTGCCGCAAAAAACAGGCCCCAGGAAGAACGCTACTGCCAAAAGCAGTAATGTGCTCAGCATGCTGATGGGTGTTAGCCGCCAGATTATTCCGTCAAGAATATGCTCTATCGGTATACGAAAGCAAAGGCCGTGAATACTCTGTGGCTGCCAGCTGCCATAAAGCAGATAAAACAAGCAGCGTTGGAAGAGCGCCACCGGCGCATAAAACAGTACAAAGCCAAGCGCGTAGCCGGTTAAACGTTTAAGGTTATATAACATAGGCAATCACCTCGATAACAAATAGGGATAGGGTATTTTTCCCTATCCCTATTTTAAGCTATTGAAAAACGTTAAGCAAGTAATTAGAAGCTGTAGCGCAGGCCAACGTTATAGGTACGGCCACCGGTTGCATCGCCGGAATAGAATTCGCGATCCAGCAAGTTGGTAACGCCAAATTGTAAGGTTACATCCTTAGCAATTTTATAGTTGACTGCTGTGTTGATGATAAAGTATGCATCCTCTGCACCGTACTCACCGCCCTCTTCATCAGGAGCCTGACGGGCACTTACATATTGGCAATCAAGCAAAGCGTTCCATTTATCATAATTATATTCAATGCCAGCATGCAATAAATGCTTAGGAATATCGAAGTTGGTGCTTTCTTTACCGCCCAATTTCAATTTGCCCTGTTGCCATGCATAGTTAATATAGGTATCAAACTTATCGCTGATTTTATGGGTAAGCTCAAACTCAACACCATTGCGTTTTTCGGAATCGAAGTTCATATACTTCTTAACGCCCTTGCCCATATAGGTTTCTCCGGGCAGGATACCGGACGCAGCAATCTTATCATCAGTCTTTACATGATACAGAGTAACATTGAAATTAGTATCCTTATCCAGTTCCTTCTTCATGCCAAGCTCAAAGGTATCAGAGGTTTCCGGCTTCAAGTCGGGATTCGGAACATACCAGTATCTGGTGTATTCAGAGTATCTGTACATCTTATACATAGCAGGAGGATTAAAGGAGTGACCGTAAGAAACAAAATAGTGAGTCTTGTCATCAGCCTTATAATCAAAAGCAACCTTAGGACTAATCTCGATATGAGTTTCGGACGGAGAAGTTGTATCTAACGGATTACTGGTAGTTGTATTCCAGAAAACACCTTCACACTTCTTATAATAGTCCAATCTTGCTCCCAAATACATGGTAACCGGATCACTCATTTTATATTCATCCTGCACGAACAATGCAAAATTTTGTACCTTACCTTTATCGTGAGCATAGTACTGATCCTTAGAATTCTCATCCTTCCAATGCTTTAAGGTATAACGATCCTGAACCATTTCTTCCTGTTTAAAGTTAGCACCTACAACAATGGTGTGTTTGCCAACATTTTCCCAGGCCTTTTCCATATTGAAATTATAAATTTTGCCGGGATGAGAAGAATAACCGCCGGCACCAACCCAATCAAGTCCGGGATATGTTTTTGGTACGGACGCGCTTCTTGTCATTCAGATAGCTGAAGGAAGCATTGAACTTATTATCTTCATCCTTATACACTAATGCATGAGTATCACGCTCGTTGATATTGTTATATCCGTAAAAATTGCTTGCTTTGAGAGTTATAACATTACCATGCTGTGTTGTAACTGTACCACTGTACACAGGATTACCGTTTTCATCCTTTACAAAGCTATACGGATTTTTATAGCCGAAATATGTTTTGTACTTAGTGTAGCTATATTTCAAAGATTTGCTGTCATCAAAGTTATATTTGAGATTGGCTGTATATGTTTTATGATCCCAATCACTGGGACCGCGACCGCCGGAAACATAAGAGCCGTCACTTAATGTCGGCAGATTTGCGGTATATTGACCTTTACCTGAAGAAGCTTTTGCAGTATTGTAATAGCCATCAAAGCCATCAGCCTTTCTGTTTTCAAAGCCTAAGCCAAAGCTCCATTTATCATTAACTTTAGCATTCACATTCATGGATTTTTTCCATGTCTTATAACTGCCATAGGATACTGCAGCATCAATATGTGTACCCGCCTTTGCTTCTTTGGTAGTAATATTAATTACACCGCCTACGGCATGACCGCCATAAATAGAAGAACCTGCACCGCGAACAACTTCAATACGCTCAATATTTTCTACCGGAATAGAATTAAAGTTTACCGCACCCTGATAAGTATCATTCATCTGCACGCCATCAACTAAAACAAGAACATTGGTAGAGCCAAAGCCTCTTAAGCTGATACCGCCCTGTGCAGTCTGATCCATATATACGCCGGGCATATATTGTAATGCTTCTTGAACAGAAGTTACATTACGCTCCTCGATATCCTTTGCCGTTACCACACTGACACTGGACGGAACCTCCTGAATCTGCTTCATGGTTCTCGTAGCCGTTACAACCATCGCATCCAGATCATACTCATGCACTTCTTCGGCAAATACAGCATTGCCACCCAAAAGCACGTTGCCGCAAATCAATGCGCTCATCAATAAACCTTTACTAGCCAGTTTTTTCACAGATATACCTCCATTCACTCATCAAAAAAACAACGAGTTACGTATTAAGCACTTGAAATTATTTGAACGAAGTATTAATATGCAATCTCTCTTTTATATGTTATAATACTGTGTATAGCAGCTAGACAGTCAAGGGGGAAATGCTAAAAATGTCAAAAAATCTACAAAATTACTTTACGACCGGTGAATTATCACAGCTTTGCAAAATTCCCCGCAAGACACTGCTTTACTATGACAAGCTGGGATTGATTACCCCAGAACTTGTCGATGAAAACGGTTACCGCTATTACAAGCGCAGTCAGCTGTTTTTGCTGCAGCTGATTCTTACGCTACGCCAGCTTGAGGTACCGATTGCACGCATCAAGGATTATCTTGCCAACCGCTCGCCGCAAAACTATCGTGATTTATTTAACGAGCGCATAGATTTTTTCACGCAGGAAATCGCCCGTCTGCAAGCCATGAAAACAGAGCTGCAGAGCGAATTAGGCAAGCTCGACCATATTGCGGACATTACTCTGGATAAAATTATGCTTGTCCATGAGCAGGCACATTATCTTTATCTGAGCAATGCTACCGAAGAAAATGAATGCTTTAAAAAGCGTTCTTCGCATATCGCCAGAATGTTCACCCATCTGCAAAAGGACACTGCCTTAACAACCAACGGCTTTGGTTATATTTACGATACGGAAATTTTGCAGGATTTCGAAAGCAAGCATCTGAAGCATTATTTTTATACGCTTCATGACAAGCTCCCTACACCGCATTGTTATCAAAAGCCCGCAGGCGATTATCTGACGCTTTATTTTCAAGGCGTCTACATGTTCAACAACAAAAAGTATCTGCAAATGCTGGCAGAATATTGCAAGGAGCATCAGCTTACGCCGATTTCACCACTCTATGTAACATCGTTGTGTGACTACTGGCTGACGGGAGATACCGATAAATATATTTACAAGCTAGAGCTGCAGATAAAATAGCATATCCAAGTACACAAAAACCCCGCGGCAGTCGCCACGGGGTTTTGTCATCAGCAAAGCACTGAGCAGGCTTTGCTTTATTTACTTGTAAAGACTTAAGCTAAAATCAGCCTAAGGTTACGGCATCACTGTTCAGCATCGGGATAGGCTTGCCGTTTTTATTATTGCGGTACAGTCTGAGGCGCTCGATATCCGCCATTTCTACCGGCAACGCCAGTCCATATTGCTCGTTCAGCGCATTCAGCAAATCTACTGCCTTCATGCTGCCTGTCGGTGTAATCTTGCAGTCAAAGCTGAAGATTGTTTCTTTTTCGGTCTGCTCTGCAGTAAGCTGGGGAATATAGAACTTAACATCAATCTCTTTGAACTTAGTCTTCGTCTTGGGCGCAGCCTTTTTGAACAGCAGCTCCGGCGCAGCATTGAATTCCGCAACAGCAGCGCTCACGTCCGCGCTGTAGGGCAGCGTTACGCGATAGCTTGCACCTGCCGCCTGACTCATCAGGGCAGCGTGATGCGTATCAACAGCATCGGCAGCCAGTACGCGAATACCGCGCGGCAAAGCAGCATCAAGAGCCAACGCAGCCTTTTCTACCTCCATCGGCTCGGCAAGCTCGATTTCCACAAACTCAGTATAGCTTACTACACCTACGCCCAGCGCCGAAGCCAAACTGAATTTCAAATGCGGATACGCAGCAGGCAGCTTTGAACGGCGGATAGCACGGCCGATGGTGCGCACATATTCCAGATGGGAGATAAAGCGGATGTCCTTATCCTTGGTAATTTGCATACGCAGTTTCATTATGCCTGTACCTCCCCATTGTTTTGATATGCTTCTTTATAATCAACAATTTTTACGCCCAATGCCTGGCAAACGCCACAGCCGGTACAGCTTGCGCGAC